>Ga0181529_10000303_pt1 | contig 73278 bp, 62 predicted proteins | sample PEATcosm2014_Bin_36_FD_119763 | JGI IMG/M metagenome (GOLD analysis project Ga0181529, IMG submission 119763) | Peatland microbial communities from MTU Mesocosm Facility, Houghton, MI, USA - PEATcosm2014_Bin10_30_metaG | ecosystem: Environmental > Terrestrial > Soil > Wetlands > Peat | place...
AGGGCTTACGCAGGAGTCGTCGGTCATTGTCACCGGCAAGGTGCGGGCCGACAAGCGCGCGCCGGGCGGCTTTGAGCTCGATGTTGAAGACATCCATGTCGTTCAGAGGGTGCCTGAGTCCGATCCCTATCCCATTACGCTGAAGGAACATGGCGTCGATTTTCTGATGGAGCATCGGCACTTGTGGGTGCGTTCGCCTCGACAGTCGGCCATTTTGCGCATCCGCGCAGAGATCATGCGCGCCGCAGCCGAGTACTTGGATTCCAATGGCTACATTCGCACCGATCCGCCTATTCTGACGCCAGCCGCCTGTGAGGGCACGTCAACTCTGTTCCCAGTTGACTACTTCGGCGACCCTGCGTATCTCACACAATCGGGACAGCTTTACATTGAGTCGACGGCGCTGGCGCTGGGGAAGGTTTATAGCTTCGGCCCCACTTTCCGTGCAGAGAAATCGAAGACCCGCCGGCACCTTACCGAGTTCTGGATGATCGAGCCGGAGGTGGCGTACATGGACCTAGATGGACTGCTGGAGCTGGCCGAGAACTTTCTTTCTCACATTATTCAAAGCGTGCTCAAGAATCGCGGTTCGGAGTTGGAGGTCATTGGCCGCGATCGCGCCAAGCTCGAGGCGATTCTGCCGCCGTTTCCGCGGCTGCGGTACGACAAGGCTGTGGAGATGCTGAACCAGGCACACAAGGACGGGCACCTGGAAGCGCCCTTTGAATACGGCAACGACTTCGGCTCTCCCGACGAAACCTGGCTCAGCTCACAGTTTGATCGGCCGGTCATGGTTCACCGCTATCCGGCCGACGTAAAGTCCTTCTATATGGAGCCGGATCCGCAGGATTCCCGTTACGCTCTTTGCGTGGATGTGCTTGCACCTGAGGGCTATGGCGAAATCATCGGCGGCTCGCAACGCGTTTCAAGCTTCGAGCTGCTGAACGCGAGGATTGAGCAGCACAAGCTGCCCAAGGAAGCCTTCGAGTGGTATCTCGACCTGCGCCGCTACGGCAGCGTGCCGCACTCCGGCTTCGGCATGGGCATTGAGCGCGCGGTGGCGTGGATCTGCGGCCTCGATCATGTGCGGGAGACAATTCCATTTGCGCGGACGCTGCATCGGATATATCCGTAAAGCAGGGAACAGGGATCAGACCGGCTGTACGTGCCGGTGTGCGCTGGTTGCTGGCTACTGACGTTTGTCCGGTTGAAACCAGACAAAAGAGGGAAAATATGTCGGCCTGCAGAGCGAGAAATTGCGTTGCGCGGGTTTTCTCGTCAATACGTACTGATACATGAGGAGATTTTTCGCAAAGCGTACTGATCTATCAGTGCGCTTTTTCCCGAGAGTCGGTAAAACGTGCTTTTTTGAGCGTTTTTGGCGCTCTTCCTTGCTTGAAATCACGACGATCTTGCTGCTATTCGGGAGAGATCTGCCTTCGGCGATCTACGCCTAGTCGGCCGGGACGGCGATGGCTTCGCGGCGGGCTTTGAGAATTGCGCCTACGAAGACGACTACGCCTGCGCCGACCAGGACAAGCATTCCACCGACAACTTTGGCTTTGGCGAGGGGCTTGTCGGGCTCGTCCGCTGAGGGAACCAGGGAGAGCGCGAGGGTGAGCAGGGTGCTGGCGAAGCCGAGGGAGGCCAGGACGATGGCCACGGGCTTGCCGCCGGGAACGCGGCGGACTCCCGGCGGGACGGGGCGGCTCTGGAGGCGAATCATGGCGCCGAAGATGAAGAGAAAGGGCAGGAGTGTGGCGAGAACAGTCATGCTGACCAGCACGTCGTATGCTCCGCGGACGGAGGTGCCGGCCTGGCTAAGAACGGCGACGGCCATCCCCGCTACTCCGAGGACGGTGATGGCGACCCAAGGGGTGCGATAGCGCGGGTGAATTGAGCCAAAGGCGGCGGGCAAATAGTGGTGGATCCCGACGACGAAGGGGAGGCGCGAGTTGGCCGAGAAGTTGGCTGCCGCTCCGCCGATGCTGTTGAGTCCGACCAGCAAGGCGATGGGGGCGAGCAGCCAAGGAGCGCCCAAATGGGCGCTTAGCTGGCGGATTCCGTTGACGAAGCCGTCAGGGCCGGCGACGGCCTGAGGAGGCAGGGCCACCAGAAGTGCAGCCGTTCCGCCGATATAGCCGATGGTGAGAATGGCGCCTCCGACAAGGATGGCCCAGGGAATGGTGCGGCGGGGATTCTGAATTTCGTCGCCCATGGCAGAGCCCGCTTCGATGCCGGTGAAGGCCAGACAGATGGTGGACCAGAAGACGGCATCTCCGAGCGAGAGGTGAGGAATGAAGCCGGCGGGGGCGATGTGGAATGCGGGACCGAATTGAAACCAGGAGAGGGCGGCAAGAATCATGACCGCGCCGAGCGGGAGGATGCTGCCGAGAGAACCGATGTTATTGAGCCATTTGGCGGCTTCGATGCTGCGGATGTTGACGAAGGTGATGAGGGCGAGCGAGAGGACGGAAAAGGTGATGAAGTAGAGCGGGCTGGCAGCGAGGGCCTGCGCGCGGGGACCAAAGGCATAGAGGACAGAAGCGGCGCCGAAGTAAAAGAAGCCGGCAAAAAAAGGCAGATTGGACATCCAGTAGGTCCAGGCGGCGATGAAGCCGGCGAAGTCGCCGAAGGCCTCGCGGGTCCAGACGTAGAGGCCGCCTTCTTCCGGATGCCGCTCGGAGAGTTCCATGACGGTGGCCGCAAGCGGGATGAAGAAACAGAAGAGGGCGCCGATCCAGACCACAAGAACGCTGGGCCCGACGGCGGCGGCGGTGGCCGTCCAACGCACGCCGAGGGAAACGACCACGTAGAAAAGGGCGAGGTCACGGAAGCGGATGCCTCGCTTGAGTGCCGGAGGGGAAGACATGTACGGCGGAGCATAGCAGAGGTTAGGCGACAGGATAAAGGAAAATTTTTGGCGGCGGTTCAGATTTTGAGGCGTCGGGCTCCACGAATCCGTTACGGCTCGTGCTGTCCGCCGTTCTTACCTGACGACCGTTTTTGTTTCTCCGGACGACTCTGAAGCGCTTGCGACGCACCCTATAGGCCAACCTTCTCATTCGCGGAACTCAGGTTTTAATCGCAGCAACCTATTGCCCGGTGTCATGCCCATCGGCGGTTCGATTACGGGCGCTCCACGGCCAGGGCAACGGAATTGCCGCCGCCAAGACAGAGGGCGGCGACTCCTTTCTTTGCATCGCGGCGCATCATTTCGTGGATAAGGGTGACGAGGATTCTTGCGCCGCTCGCGCCAATGGGATGGCCGATGGCGACTGCGCCGCCGTTGACGTTTACCTTGTCGAGGCTGATTCCCAGTTCGCCTGTGACGGCGAGGGCCTGCACGGCGAAGGCTTCGTTGAGTTCGAAGAGATCGACGTCGCTGACGGACCATCCGGCGCGGGCAAGTACGTTCCTGACTCCGGCGATGGGGGCGAGCATGACCCATTTGGGGGCGATGCCGCTGGTGGCCTGGGCGCGGATGATGACCATGGGCTTGAGACCGAGCTGGCGGGCGCGTTCAGAGGACATGAGGACCACGGCGGCTGCACCGTCGTTCATGCCGGGAGCGTTGCCGGCGGTTACGGTCCCGTCAGGTTTGAAGGCGGGACTGAGCTTGGCAAGGGCTTCGAATGAGGCATTGTCGCGGACGGATTCGTCGCGGCGGAGTTCGGCGGGAGTGCGCGTGGGCGTAGGGACGGGGATGGTTTCGGCGGTGAAGCGGCCTTCGTTCCAGGCAGCGGCGGCGCGGCGATGGCTTTCGACGGCGTACCGATCCTGCATCTCGCGGGTGAGGGAGTAGGCCTCGGCGACCAGCTCGCCGGTCATGCCCATGTGGATGTTGCCGTGAGCGCACCAGAGGCCATCTTTGATCACGGAGTCAACCACTTTTGCGTCGCCGAGGCGAAGACCTTTGCGGGCCTGGGGCAGGAGGTAAGGCGCGCTGCTCATGGACTCCATGCCGCCGGCTACGACGATTTCGGACGAGCCGGTGAGGATTGCCTGGGCGGCGAGGGCGACGGCTTTGAGGCCGCTTCCACAGACCATGTTGATTGTGAGGGCGCTGACAGTGTCGGCGAGGCCGCCGCAGAGGGCGGTCTGGCGGGCGGGGTTCTGACCGAGGCCGGCGGGGAGAACGCAGCCCATGATGCATTCGTCGATGGTTTCTGGGGCGAGGGCAGCGCGGCGGACAGCTTCGCGGACGGCGATAGCGCCGAGGTCGACGGCGCCGAGGTCGCTGAGCGCACCGAGGAATTTGCCCACGGGGGTGCGGACGGCGCTTACGATTGCTACGTCTTTCATGGTGAATACCTCGGGCTAATGGTCTTGGAGCAAATGCAGCAAGTCAGCGGCGACAGTGATAGGTTGACGCTTAATGCAGCCGCGGCATTGAGCCTCTCCAGATGATTCACTTGGGCGCCATGCGGAGGGCGCCGTCGAGGCGAATGGTTTCGCCGTTGAGCATGGTTTGCGTACAGATGGTGGCGACGAGCTCGGCGAATTCTTCTGGCTTGCCGAGGCGCTGGGGAAACAGGACGGTTTGCGCGAGGGATTGCTGCACCTCTAACGAAAAGCCGGCCATCATGGGAGTCATGAACAGGCCGGGAGCGATGGTGACGACGCGAATGCCGAAGCGGGCGAGTTCGCGCGCGGCGGGAAGCGTGAGGCCGGCGACTCCGGCCTTGGAGGCTGCGTAGGCGGCCTGGCCGATCTGGCCTTCAAACGCGGCGACCGAGGCGGTGTTGACGATGACGCCGCGCTCACCGTCGGTCATGGGTTCGTTGCTTGTCATGGCGACGGCAGCGAGCCGGAGCATATTGAAGGTGCCGACGAGGTTGATGTTGATGGCGCGAATGAAGGTTTCAAGACTGTGGGGGCCGTTGCGACCGGCGATGCGTTCGGTGGGAGCGATGCCGGCGCAGTTGACGAGGCCGTGGAGAGCGCCGAATTTCTCTTTTGCGGTTTGGACGGCGCGGAGGCCGTCGGCTTCGCTGGTGACGTCGGTGGGGACGAAGTGGGCTGCGGGGCCGAGTTCTTTGGCGAGCGCTGCGCCGGCGGGATCGATGTCGGCAATGACTACGGAGCCGCCGCGGTGGACGATCATGCGCGCTGTTGCCTCGCCAAGGCCGGAAGCTGCGCCGGTAACGATGAATGCTCGGTTGCTAATTTCCATTCGACATCCTCTATACCGTTAGCGGGGGTCAAGCAGGTTGCGGGCGATGATTACGCGCATGATCTCGTTGGTACCTTCCAGTATCTGATGTACGCGAAGATCGCGGACGATTTTTTCAATGCCGTAGTCGGTCAGATAGCCGTAACCGCCGAAGAGCTGGAGAGCCTGGTTGGCGATGTCGAATCCGGCATCGGTCACAAATCGCTTGGCCATGGCGCAGAGAATGGGTGCGTTGGATTCTTTCGCGTCGAGAGCAGAGGCGGCGCGCCAGAGAAAGGTCTGTGCAACTTCAAGCTCGGTGATCATGTCGGCCAGGCGAAACTGCAAGGCCTGAAACTCAGCAAGAGGGTGGCCGAAGGCGACGCGCTCTTTCAAATAGACGGCGCCCTTGCTGAGCGCTGTACGCGCGCCTCCGAGAGAGCAGGCGGCGATGTTGAGTCGGCCGCCGTCGAGGGCGGACAGGGCGATCCTGAAGCCGGTGCCTTCGACGCCGAGGAGATTTTCCGCGGGTACGCGAACATCTTCAAGAATTACCTGGCGCGTAGCCTGGGCATTCCAGCCCATCTTTTTTTCGACAGGGCCGAAAGTGAGGCCTTCGGTTCCTTTTTCGACGATGAAGGCGGAGATGCCACGCGGACCGGGAGCTCCGGTGCGGGCCATGACGATGTACACGTCGGCATCGCCGGCGCCGGAGATGAACTGCTTGACGCCGTTGAGGACGTAAGCGCCGCCGTCATGGACTGCGCGGGTGGAAAGTGCGGCTGCGTCGGATCCAGAGGAAGGCTCGGAGAGGCAGTATGCGCCAAGAAGATCGAAGCGGCACATGCGCGGGAGCCATTGCTTACGCTGCTGCTCGGTGCCGAACCGATCGATGACTGAGGCGACCATGTTGTGGACGGAAAAGTAGCCGGCGATGCAAGGGCAGGCGGTGGCGAGACTGTCATAGATGAGGACGCCTTCCAAGCGGCTAAGGGCGCTGCCGCCGACGTCTTCCGCCACGCAAACGCCGCCGAATCCGAGTGCGGCCGAGCTTCGGATGACGTCGCGGGGAAAGTATTTGTCCCGGTCCCAGCGGAGAGCGTGGGGCGCCAACTGCCCGGTAGCAAAGGAGAGCGCAAGGTCCCGGATGGCATGTTGCTCCGCATTGAGTGAGAACTGGCCCGGTGGGTTTGAATCGCTCACGGCTTTGGCCACCTCGTCTGTTCATTTCCTGACGGCCGGGTTTGAGTTGTCAAGCCTCACGGCGCGGGTGGAATCCTGAAGCCTGTCTGGGGAATCAAAATAAGCGTAGTGACTTTTTACTCCCAAAGTCTCGCAAGGAGCCCCGATTCATGACCCTGTCCGCCAATGAAGTCAATAGCCTGAAGCATGCTCCGACTGTCGAGGGCGTGTTGCCGATCTTCCACGAGCGCTGGAGCCCGCGCTCCTTTGCCGAGCGCGAAGTCAGCCCTGGCGACCTCCGCAAGGTCTTTGAGGCCGCGCGCTGGGCTGCCTCATCCTTCAACGAGCAACCCTGGCGTTTCCTGGTTGGAAGCCATAACTCTCTTACTTACAAAAAGATATTCGACTCACTTGTGCCCTTCAACCAGGCCTGGGCGGCGAATGCACCGGTGTTGATCCTTGGCGTAGCCAAGACCAAATTCAGCCACAACGATACCCCTAATCGTTCTGCCCTTTACGACCTGGGAGCCGCCAGCTCCTACCTTACGCTGCAAGCCGCGGCGCTCGGCCTCTTCACTCACCAGATGGCTGGTTTTGACCCGGCAGTCGCCCGCCAAGCCTTTGAAATTCCAGAAGAATACACCTTGGGCGCGGTGATCGCGCTTGGCTATCAGGGTGAGCCAGCAGCACTCACCAACGAGCAGATGGTTGCACAGGAGACCGCGCCCCGCGAACGTAAACTATTGAGGGAATTTGTCTTTTCAGCCTGGGGTGAACCCGCCAGGCTGGGCTGAATTTGGCCGAGGGGAACGTCCGCCCACGACTGCGCTAAAGTGGACTCTGGAGGAGATCGCCTTTGATCGGCACACGGACCAGCAGCCGCAACGCGGCACGGAGGAAGACGGGCCGGACACATGGGACAAGCCAGTCCGGCTCACCCCGGACCAACCGGCTGAGGCGCGGACGGCTGGGCTGGCTCATTCTTGCTTCGAGTGTGCTGGTTCTGGGCCTGCTCGGTTGGGCAGTCCTGTCGCGCCAATTGGCTCCTGCTTCCAATACTTCGCTGACGCGCTTTGACGCCATCATTGTGCTGGGCGCTCCGGCAGATACGGACGGAAACCCCAGTCCGACGCAACTGGCTCGAGTGACCGAGGCGGTGCACGAATATGAGCGCGGCGTGGCACCAAGGCTGATTGTCAGCGGGGCAGCTGACGGCAGCCGTCCCGTCGAAGCAATGGTGATGGCGCGCACCGCAGAGGCCCAGGGGATTCCAGCTTCCGCCATTTATGAAGAGGTGAAGGCCAAAGACACCATCGAGAACGGATGCTATTCGGTGCGCATCATGGAGAGCCACGGCTGGCACTCGGCGGAGGTGGTTTCAAGCGCCAGTCACCTGCCGCGCGCCGGGATTATCTTCAGCGAGTTGCCGCTGGAGTGGCGCACACATGCTGCCCCGCCTCTGGAGCCAGTATCGACGCGGCACTCAATCCGAGTGGCTGCGTTGGAAACCTTGAAGACGCTGCGTTACCTGGTGTGGGCTCGCCAAATGGAGCAGTGCGAGCCGTAACCCTAGGGAAAGAATGGGAAGAATTCCGCGTTTTGCAGGGCTTTGGCCGGCGTGGGTCAACTGAACTGATGGAATGAGGATTGGAGACGAAACAGGAGGATGGTCCGTCTAACCTGCGAGCCAGGGGAAATCTCGAAGGGGCTGCGTTGTCGCCCATCGGCATGGTCCTGTAAGCTGTTGAGTGATGCGCTTTCAAGCAAGGTTTTCAGTTTCCATAGTCGCCGTTGCCGCCCTGGCTTTGCTGGGCGGACCAGGCACGATTCAAGCCCAGGACCAGGCAAGCCAGGGATCGCCGGGCCAGAGTTCGTCGAATCAGCCAACGACTCCCCAGAACACGCCGGACCAGACGAGCAACGGCAGATACATTTCTATCGATCCGCTGGCGCTGGTTCGCTACGATAACAAGTTCGATGTGTCGCTGGGGATGGCCTACGACCACATGAAGGCGGGCCCGAACCTGCTGCAGGGGTCCAACCTGGGCGGGCTGGATTTGAGCGGCTCGATGTGGTTGAGCAAGCACTGGGCCGTAGAGGCCTCAGGCCGCGGCTACCTGGGTACCAGTGGCGCCGCGCCGAACGCTCCGTACAACATCAAGGGTCCATTTGTGCAAGAGTACTTGTTCACAGCCGGCCCGGAGTGGCTGGGGCCGCACAACAAGCACGGCGCGCTGCTGGCCCACGTGCTGGTAGGCGGCGTGGATGGGATGTTCGAGAAGGATCTGCTGGGGCAGTCGCCTTCAGTGGTGGGTTTCTACAATAACCAGATCGCGCTGGCGGGCATTGTCGGTGGCCATATGGACCTGAATCGCTCGGCTCACTGGGTTTTCCGCATCACCCCTGACGCAGTAATCACCCGCTATGGCATCAACTACGGGAACAAGATTACCCAGACGGATGTCAACTTCGCCATTTCGGTCGGGCTGGAATACAAGTTCAGGAAGAAGCGGTAAAGCAGTTGCCGCCAGGGTTCGGGGACGGTAAAGGGGCTAGCCTGCGGGTAACGCGGAGATCCCACTTAAGGAAGTGAAGCCCGTGTCAATTCTCAGTTTCTTCCGGTACGGTTGAAGCGGCGCCCTGACACGTGTCCGGGCACTGAGAGCTATTTCTGGAATCTCGAAGATCCAGGTTCATTTTCAAGTTGGTCGCGGGGTGCTCGGCTGTCTGCCGGGGTATTGCGGCTGGTGGACTAGCGTCAGACATCCTCAGTACAACCGAATGGGTTCAGATGATGGGCAGCCAAGTCCATCTGTGTGTGGTATTCTCCACCGTTCAGTGGCGATTCAAGAAAAGTATCGCTGCAAGAAATTCCGTTCCGGATAGCGGCACTCCTCCGATGGGGCGGGAGCATCGGGACGGGAATGAATGAGGAAGGCGGGTTTTGACGGACATGAGAGACACTCTTGGCGTACTGCTTGCCGGCGGGGCAGGAGAGCGGCTGTTTCCACTGACCCGCGACAGGGCCAAGCCGGCGGTGCCGTTCGGGGGGCATTACCGAATTATCGACATCACGCTTTCCAACTGCATCAACTCGGGGTTGCGCAGGGTTTATGTGCTCACGCAATACAAGGCGCTCTCTCTTAACCGGCACATCCGCGAAGGGTGGACGGGGATTGTGGCGCAGGAGCTGGGCGAATTCTTTGAGCTGATGCCGCCCACGCAGCGCACCGGCGGCAACTGGTACATGGGCACGGCGGATGCCGTTTACCAGAACATCTACTCAATCGGCAGCGAACAGCCCAAGCACGTGATCATTCTTTCCGGCGACCACATTTACAAGATGGACTACGGCCGGATGCTGGCGCACCACAAGGAGACCAACGCCGAAGTGACCTTGGCGACGTTGCCTATTTCGCCTGAGGACGTTGCCCGATATGGCGTGGTGGAAGTGGGGCACACAGGTGAGGTTCTGGGGTTCCAGGAGAAACCGACGTCGACGAGCATCCGGTCGCCGTTCAATCCGAATGCCGTGGATGCCTCGATGGGCATTTACATCTTCAATACCGAGACGCTGCTGAAGGCGCTGATTGCCGACGCGGAAGACACAGACTCGAAGCACGATTTTGGCCACAACATTCTGCCCAAGATGCTGGGCCAGAAAAAGATGGTGGCTTACAGCTTTGTGGATGAAAACAAGAAGCAGGCGCTCTACTGGCGCGATGTGGGCACGCTGGACGCCTACTACGACGCCAACATGGATCTGTGCTCGGTTTCGCCAATCTTCAACCTCTACGACAAGACCTGGCCGATCCGGACGCGAGTACGGCAGTATCCGCCGGCGAAGTTTGTGTTTGGCGAGCCGGGACGGTCGGGCATGGCCGTGAACTCGGTGATTACCGCCGGCGTGATTATTTCGGGCGCTTCGGTTTACAACTCGGTGCTGTCGCAGGATGTGAGGGTGAACTCCTACTCGGATGTGGACGCGAGCATTATTTTTTCGCACGTGAACATCGGGCGGCATTGCCGAATCCGGCGGGCGATTATCGATCGCGATGTGCATATTCCGGAGGGGACGGTGATTGGGTACGATCCGGTAGAGGACAAGCGGCGGTACTTTGTTACGCCCTCGGGGCTGACGATCGTGACCCGGGATACTTCGCTATTTGAAAATCCGGTGGATCCGGAGTTTCTGCAGCGGTATTGAGAGGGCGAATTTGATGGAGCCCCAGGTCTAAGGGATTGAGACCCTTCGGCAAGCTCAGGGCAGGCTCTGGGGCGCCTGGAATCGAATCCACTGACCGGCCGCAAAGGAACTGACTTTTTGCTCCACGGAACCATCGTTCAAAAACTTGCGTATAGCCCCCTATGCAATGCGTGGGGACATTAAGCTGGAGCGGGATGGGGCTGGGGACGGTGGCCAACCACCGCGGCGAAAAAGGCCCGACGCTGGGGACTCCGGCGAGGCCGTCGCGGCGTAGTATGGAGGCGCCGGAGATTGCTGTCCGACGGGTGCCTTCCGCCGGTGACCCGCAGAGCGGAGTAACACATTCCCCAACCACTTATCAGCCGCAGACGGAGGTGAGAGCGCTGGACAGACCGCTCGAGATGGACTGGTCCCAAATTGTCCGCCGCTGCATGGATGGAGACTCCGGCGCCTGGGCGGAGATGGTGCGTACGCACCACAAGCGCGTCTACGGGCTCTGCTATCGGTTCACTGGCAGTGTGCCCGATGCGGAGGACCTGACCCAGGACGTTTTCCTGAAAATCTACTCGAACCTGGCAAGCTTCGATATGGCCCGCGGCAGTCTGCAGGTGTGGATTACCACCATGACGCGCAACCTGCTGGTGGACAACTTCCGGCGTACGAAGAATCAGCGAGCGACGGGATCGCTGGACGACGGCTGGGAGTCGGCCGAAGAGCTGAAGCCGATTGACCGGTTGACCTCGAAGGGACTTTCACAGCATGAACAAGCGGCTCAGAAGGAGCTGTCGGCGATGGTGCAAAATGCGCTGGCGCGGGTGTCGGTTGAGCTGCGCGAGGCTGTGATTCTAAGAGACTTGCAGGATATGGACTACAAGGAAATAGCCCAGGTGCTGGGCATTCCCGAGGGGACCGTGAAGTCCCGCATCAGCAGAGGCCGCGCGGAACTTGCGCGCCTGCTGGAACGTAATAAACGGGAGGTGATGTAACCATGGCAGACCGCGCACACATTCCGAGCTCTCCAGCCTGCGGGCAATGGGAGACACTTTTGGCGGACGCGCTGGACGGGCAACTCAGGGCCGAAGACGAGGCAACATTTGCCGAGCACATGGCCAACTGCAAGGCCTGCACGGCGCTGTTCGATGAGGCGCGCAAGGGCCGCGAGTGGCTGGAGTTTCTGTCCCCGGAACCAGAAGTGCCCTCCGGGCTATTAGATAAGATCCTTGCGCAAACCGGACCGGGACAGGTAGCGGGCTACGGACTTATCTCCGGGGGCACGAACGTGCTGCCGATGTCTCCGGCCTCCATCCCAGCACGCAAAGGCCGTGTGCCGGGGACCCCGGCGTGGCAACGTCCCGGTTTCGCCGGCCAGGTTCGGCGCTTTGCCGAGCCTCGGCTGCTGATGACAGCGGCGATGGCGTTCTTCTCGATCGCTCTCACACTAAACCTGACGGGCGTAAGGTTGAGCAGCCTGCGCCTGGCCAACCTTCGGCCGGCGGCGGTGCGGTCATTCATGGAGCGGCGGCTGATGACGGCTTCGGTTCCGATCGTCCGCTATTACGACCATCTCCGTTTTGTGTACGAGGTTGAGTCGAGGATGCGAGAACTACGCCGGGGTACGGAAGGCGAAGGCCAAGGCACGGACAACGGCCAGCAGAATCCGGGCGGGACAGCGCCGGCGACGCCAGGCGAGTCGAAACAGAATCCAAACCGCAAGGATGGTGGCTCCCGCATAGAGCCTCCGCTGCAACAGTCGGGCAAACCGGCGACAGGACCGGCACAAGACAATTCCAGTAATTTTCTTGAAACTTCCCTGACGTTAGACGGGACATCCCGCGCATTCCGGCGGCTCCAAAATGGCAGCACGGGAATTGAAGTACGGGAAAGGAGCACAGTATGGACTGCGTAAATCACACAGGCGTCGAAGCGACTGCCTATTGCCAGAGCTGCGGGAAGGCCCTGTGCGCCGGTTGCGTGCGCAACGCGGCCGGCGGGCAGATTCTTTGCGAGCCGTGCTGGACGGCGTGGCATAGCTATCAACAGCCTTTTGCCAACCCAAATGCTGGGAGTCCAAGCCCTTCGGTTGCAGCAGTTCTGGGCCTGATCCCGGGCGTGGGGGCGATGTACAACGGCCAGTTCATCAAGGGGCTGGTTCACGTGGTGATCTTCGCGGTGCTGGTGAGCGCCGCCCATATTTACGGGATTTTTGGAATCTTCATTGCGGCATGGATCGTATACCAGTCGTTCGAGGCTTATCACACCGCCAAGGCGCGACGCGATGGGCTTCCACTGCCCGATCCGCTGGGGCTGAATGAGGTGGGCAACTGGATCAATCCGGGCGCTCGGGCGCAGTATCCGCCGCCACCGGGTGTGGGGCCGGCGGGAACTGGCCAGCAGGGGCAGGATCCGGCGGCAGCAGGCTATCAGACTCCGTATCAACAGGCACCGTATCAGCAAGTTCCTTACCAGGCACCTTTTCAGGGCCCATACGCGCCGCCCACACCGCCCATTCCACCGGTGCCCCCGGTTGGATGGCGCCGCAAGGAGCCGATAGGCGCGATTGTCCTGATCGGACTTGGGCTGCTGTTTCTGTTGGGACAGTTGGATATCTTCTCCGGCCGTCTGCTTGAATTCGCCTGGCCGGTGCTGCTGATCGGATTGGGTGTGTGGTTGATCGTTCGGCGCCTCGGAGATTCACAAGGAGGTTCAAAATGAACCATTACATACTGATTCGCCGGCTTCGCGGCCCCGCGTTACTTTTGCTGATCGGGACGATCGCCCTGCTGCATTCGACGGGCGTGATTGAAAGCTTCTGGCGCTGGTTCTGGCCATTGCTGTTCATACTGCTGGGCGTGTTGCTGCTTGCCGAGCGGGCGACCCTGGCCAGTGGGGACGGCTATCCAGGGTGGCCCTGCGGCGGTGGACCCTACCCAGGCGGAACGAATCCCAACGCGCCAGGGGGCGTCCCACCTTATGCAGGACAGGGAGTTCCAGGGCAGGGGACGGCCATCGTCCCTGCTGAGCCGCACGACTTTGGGAAAGACCCCAATGGAGGGCAATCATGAGCAGCGTACCTCCTAATACGCCTCCGGGCGCCAACATGCCTCCGGGCGGCGGAGCGCCACCCCCGTTTCCACCCTACGATCCGAAGACCCAATGGCGGGTCTACCGGGAGCAGCAGAAGGTCGCCTGGCGCGCCCAACGCGATGCCTGGAAGGCCCAGCGTTATGCATGGAAGGCGGGCTACGGCGGCGGCTACGGTCCGCGTGTTCCGTCGATCGTTGGTCCCGTCATCCTGATCACTATCGGGATTGTGGCCTTGCTTGTAATCAGCGGCACCATCAGCGGCAGCCAGTTCTGGGCCTGGTATGGGCGTTGGTGGCCACTGGTGCTTATCGGCGCCGGCCTGGGCCTGCTTGCGGAGTGGGCTTTGGACCTGCGCCGGGAGACTCCTGTGCGGCGCAGCGGCAGCTTTGTTGGAATCATTATCCTGCTGGCCTTGATGGGCTTTGGCGCCGCTGGCTGGAACCACATGGGGCCCTGGTTTAACCAGTGGGGTAATGAAAATGGCGACCTTTTCAACATGTTTGGCATGCCCCAGCACGATAGCGATCAGCAGGCGCTGAATGCACAGATTCCCGCCAACTCGGCCATCGATATCGAGAATCCGCGCGGAGACGTGAGCGTGACCGCGGGCGACGGGCCGAACGTGGAAGTGCAATCGCATGAGGTGGCCTACGCCGGCTCGGACGGGGATGCCAAGAAGATCTTCGACGCTGAAGCTGCGCAACTGAAGGTAAGCGGCAATGCCGTGCTGATCAAGTCAGAGAGCAACGACAGGGGCCGGGTAAACCTGACGGTGACCGTGCCCAAGACCGCAAGAGTGACTGTAAGCGCGGGCAGAGGAGATGTGGCGGCGGCCGGATTGGGGGCGGGCCTCAGCGTAAGGACCGCGCATGGGGACACGCACCTGAATTCAATTACGGGAAATGTGGAAGTGCACCTGTCAAACAGCAAGGAGGATTTTTCTGCTCACCAGGTCGACGGTGACCTGACGGCGGATGGGGACTGCAACGATCTGACTCTCTCCGAGATCAAAGGCCGCGTCTCCTTGAGCGGACAGATTTTCGGCGAGGCGCACGTAGAGAACGTAACGGGGCCCGTAAGCGTGCACACTTCTATTACGGATGTGCAGATCGCCGAACTGCCGGGTGACCTGACATTCGACTCAGACAATTTGCGGGTGAACGAATCCAAGGGCCTTGTGCATGTGGTGACGCACTCCAAGGACGTTGACCTGAGCCAGATTTACGGCGACAGCTACGTGGAAGACCGCGACGGCCGGATCTCGGTGGAGCCGGCGGGCGCCTACAACGTAGAGGCAAAGAACAGCAAAGGCGATGTGGAACTTACGCTGCCGCCCAACGCGTCGGGCACAGTGGACGGCCGTACGCACAACGGAGACATTGTTTCGGAATTTGGCCTGGCCATAAGCGGCGATGAAGACAAGTCGGTGAGCGGCCGGATTGGTTCCGGGAACTCGAGAATCGTGCTGAGCACGAGCAACGGCGACTTGAACATCAAGAAAGGGCCAGCCTTCCCGGCGGCGCCGGCGGTTGCCAACGCGCTGGCTCCTCCGAGCGCCCCGGCGCCGCCGAATGCGCGCCATCTGAAGGCGCCCAAGGTGCCTCCGCCGCAACCTGTTGCACAGTAAAAAGCGAACTTACTCCGAATGAACAAATTGAGGCGCGGAAGGGACTCCTTCCGCGCCAATTTTGTTCTGTTCGATTTTCCTACACGGCGATGCGGCGGACACGGGCGGCGATGCGGGTGAAGACTTCCCACGGAATGGTTCCGGTGGCGTCGGCGTGTTCGTATGCGGTAATTGTTTCAGAGCCTTGCGTTCCAAGGATTACTACTTCGTCGCCGGCTTCGACGCCGGGGATTTCGGTAACGCCGAGCATTGCGTGGTCCATGCTGATGCGGCCGACAAGGGGCGCGCGCTGGCCGCGAACCAGGAGGCTGAACCGGTTGCCGAGGCTGCGGTCGAGGCCATCGGCGTAGCCCGCCGCCACTAACGCGAGACGCATGGGTTCAGTGGCTACGAAGGTTCCGTTGTAGCCCACGACTGCGCCGGAGGGGACGTTGCGGACACTCATGACAGCGGATTTCCAGGTAAGCACGGGCTGGAGTTGGGAGCGGGCGGCGGCGAGCGATGGTGGTTCGCCGGATTCGAAGGGCGGACTGAACCGGGTGGTGATGCCGTAAAGGGCAAGTCCTGGGCGCAGCATCGCTTTCATGCCATGACGGGCGGCCAGATTGGCGATTGCGCCGTCCATGGCGCCGATCACCATTGGCGAGCTGCCCACACTGAGCCAATCCGGATAGAGCCCGGCAGCTTCGACGCGGGCCAGCGCCAACTGCAGTTCGGCAAGCTGAGTCTGCGTGGCGACGCCGTTGCTTTCGTCGGCGGCATAGAGATGGGTCATGATGCCTTCGAGTTTGAGGGGCGACTGGGGACCAAATCGCGCGAGGAGCGGGGCGAGATCTTCGAGGCTTGCCCCCTGGCGGCTCATACCGGTGTCGATTTCGAGGTGGACTGGAAGGGAGCCGGGACGCAGTCCGGCGGCGCGCGCAGCGGAATCAAGATTGTCGATTTGCGCGGGCTCCCAGATGTCCGCAGTGAGGCCGTGTTCCACGACTGCCTCGCCTTGACCGGGAAAGACGCCGGCCATGACCATGATTCGCGCAGCAGGACACAGACCACGCGCGGCCACGCCCTCCTCGACACTGGTGACGCCGATCCATCGGGCTCCTGCGCGCACGACCGCCGGAGCGCAGAGATCGAGTGAGTGGCCATAGGAATCAGCCTTGACAACGGCGAGGAGTTCTACTTCGGAAGCCGCGAGACTTTGAAGAAAGCGGAAGTTGTCTTCGAGGGCGTGGGTTCTAATTTCAACCCAACATGGGCGCATTTGCATCTGGTTGTCCTATGTGTAAGTTTACGGCATTGGCGGGGAGAGTATTGAGACGCAGAATGTGGTGGGATGGGTGGGGCGGTTTCGGATAGACTTGGCACTTAAACCCTTGACGCGACGCGGAGGTTACGTTCATGGCAGATTGGAAACTTGTGCAGAGAGATCCATCGGAGGCGCTGGCGAGGCTGCACTTTTTCTCAGTGACGAAGAAACATGCGGCTGGCGAGATTGAAGCTCGCATCACGATCAAGGAATTTGCTACCCCCAAGATGAGCGAACTGCAGTTTTTTGCCCAGGCGGATATTGAGTTGAATCAGAAGACGATGAAGTTCCATCCCTGCGGATGGAGCGAAACGATGATGGGGGCGCTGGCGGAGTGCATGCGGAATCTGCGCAAGTTCGATTTTGAGGCCGAAGCGGAGCCTTGTGCGTCACCGGCAGAGTGAGGAATCGTATGTTCTGCCGATGGCGTAGCGAGGGATGTTAGCGCAGCAGGGCAAAGGCAACAATGGTTTCGCCGCGGGCGGGGAGTTCTTCGAGCAGCTTTTGTTCGAGTTCATGTGGAACGGGCATTTCGCAGGCCGCGATCTGTTCGGTGGATGCGCCTGCGAAACATAGTTCGCAATGGCCGATGGCGGTGGCGGCATCGGCTTGGATGCGGACGGGCGGGCCGAAGACGCGGCAGGTCATGGGACGCCATTGGTAGACGTCGCAGAGCCCGGTGGTGGGGTCGAGGGCTGGACACGGCGCCAGGTTGGCGTAGTCTTCGAAGCAGGCGCGATCGGCATCGGTGTCGCCAAGGCAGCCTGTTTGAGGATCGCCGGGAAAGCCGGGACCGTGCTCGGCAATCCATGTGTTTGCGCGCCGTTGAAGCTCGGCGGCGAGATTTGGATTTTCACTGCGCAGAGTTTGCATGCCGGAGGCGAGGCGCTGGACATCGAGTTCGTTGATGGCGAATGCGCCGTGGCAGCATTGCGTGCAGCCGGGGCGGCAGACTAACCAGGCGCCAGCACGGCGGGCCGCGCCGGCTAAGGCTGCATCCATGATTTGCACGAGTTCGCTGTCGCCTGCTGGCAGGCCCATGCCGGCTAGAATACCGGAATCTATTGTTCTCCGTCCTGCTTGCCGCCTTGCCGCGTGAGCGAATGCGCTAGACAAGGCTTCGGTCCCAGGTTTCCAGAACTTTTTTGAACTTGAGCATGAATTTTCCGGAATCTGCGCCGTCGATTAGGCGGTGGTCGAAGCCGAGGCAGTAGAGCTGCACGGAGCGGATGGCGATGCTGTCGTTGCCTTCGGCGTCGGTGAGGACGACAGGCTCTTTGCGGAGACCGCCGATGGCCAGGATGGCCGACTCGGGCTGGTTGATGATGGGGGTGCCGAATTCGCCGCCAAAGACTCCTGCGTTAGTGAGGGTGAAGGTGGAGCCGGAGGTTTCTTCGGGCATAAGCTTTTTGGTTCGGGCGCGGTTGGCGAGGTCGGCGAGGGTGCGGGCGAGATCGACGAAACTGCGCTGCTCGGCCTGGCGGATGACGGGTACGATGAGCCCCCACTCGAGGGCTACGGCGATGCCGAGATGGATGTTCTGGTGGTATTGGATCGATGTGCCCACGAGCGAGGCGTTGACGATGGGGAAACGGCGGAGAGCCTCTACCGCCGCAGTGGCGATGAAGGGCATATAGGTGAGATTGAAGCCGTTGCGCTGCTGGAAGGCGGCCTTCTCGCGCTCGCGGAGGCGGACGATGCGGGTCATGTCCACCTTGTAGACGGTGTGAACGTGCGGGCTGGTGCGGACACTCTCTACCATGCGCTGGGCGATGATGGCGCGCATTTTGGTCATGGGGACCAGGTCGCCGGAGAGCGGCAGCGGGGGCGGTTGTAGCGCGGTGACGTCGGCGCTTGCGCTTCCGGGGCCATATTGACTGAGGTGGCGGAGCGCGTCGTCTTTGGTGATGCGGCCATTGGAACCGGTGCCGGGGATTCGGTTCAGGTCGAGTTTGTTCTCTTTGGCAATGCGCCGGACCAGAGGGGAAGAGCGGGGCGGCGAGGAGCGGAGAGGCGACGAGCTGACGGGGCGGCCGGTGTGGATATCGGGCGGCGGTGCGGAGATTGGAGCAACTTTCTCGTTCGCGGTAGCGGCGGTGGCCGATTTGCCCGTTTCCTTGGCGGCTGGAGTTGCAGCGCCGATTGCGCCGCCGATGACGGCAACCACCGTGTTGATTTCGACGGTTGCGCCTTCAGGAACCTTAATCTCGCTAAGGATGCCTGCCTCGGGGGAAGGAATCTCGGCGTCTACCTTGTCGGTAGAGATTTCGAAGAGCGGTTCATCTTTTTCGACATGGTCGCCGACCTTTTTGAGCCACTTGGTGATGGTGCCTTCGACGATGGATTCGCCCATCTGAGGCATAACGATTTCCGTTCCGTGCGCGGCGGTTTTGGCAACGGGCGCGGAGCCTCCAATGACGGCGACTACCGTGTTGATGCCGACGGTGGCGCCTTCAGGAACCTTAATCTCGCTAAGGATGCCTGCCTCGGGGGAAGGGATTTCGGCGTCTACCTTGTCGGTGGAGATCTCGAAGAGGGGCTCGTCTTTTTCGACGCGGTCGCCGGGCCTCTTGAGCCACTTGGTAATGGTGCCCTCAATGATCGACTCGCCCATCTGGGGCATGATTACGTCGGTTGGCATGAGTCCCTCTCTCTACGATTCGAAACGCATTTACGAGCGGTTCCTGCCGGATTATAAATCGCTGCGGGTGTGGGAATAGATGGGAATGCTGGGGTTGAACCCTTGTCCGTACTGAGTGCCGCGAGCCGAAAACCAGCGATGGGGTGGATTTCCAAGCCGGGTTCAGGCGGGGACGGGGCGGTCTTTTGCGTGCGCGAGGCGCTCGACTTCGAGGGGAACCTGAAGAGGCGTATCGTTGGCCGGGAATACTGGGGTGTTTGCGACAGCCTCGGCCTGGGCGCGGAGGGCTGCGAGGCTCTCGATGGCGAGGATCTGCTGGTTGAAGACGAGGCCGAACTGCCGGGCGGCCTGGTGGGCAATGGCTTCGAGGCCGGGTAACGGTTCAATTGCGTTTGCTGGGGGCAGCGAGCGCTGACGCGCCTCTATTTCGTTTTCTAGGCTGGTGACGTGGCGGTCGGTGATCCCGCAGGGGTTGATTAGGGCGAAGTCGCGGAGGTTGGTGGTTACGTTGAAGGCGAAACCGTGGGAGGTGATCCCGCGGGAGACGTGGATCCCGATGGCGCCGATCTTGCGTTCGCCGCGGGGGTGGCCTTTCTCCATTAAGGCACAACTCTGGGTCGAGGAGGCGCCGGTCGGAGGGCACCAGACGCCGGTAAGACCGCAGATGCGGCCCGCGGGGACGCCGTAGCCGCCGCAAACGCGGATGAGGACCTCTTCCATGAGGCGGACGAAGTCTACGGGACCGAGGCGGGAGGCGCTGTTGGGGTTGCGGAGGCTGCGGAGGTCGAAGATGGGGTAGCCGACGAGCTGTCCGGGGCCGTGGTAGGTGACGTCGCCGCCGCGGTTGATCTCGTGGAGGGTGACGCCGCGACTGGCCAACAGCTCATCCGACGCCAATATGTTGGAACGGTTGGCGTTGCGGCCAAGGGTAAGCACGGGCGGGTGCTCAAGAAGGAGCAGGACGTTGTCGACACGGCCCCGGAGGCGGAGATCGACCAACTCCGCCTGAAAGCGAAGGCCTTCGTCGTAGGGGACGCGGCCAAGGTAGAGATACTGAATCATAACTGCTTTGATTGTAGAGAAGAGACCGGACTGGCGATCAGGCCGCGTCCGGCACACGCCGCTCAAAGATCCCCGCAAACGCGGAGCGAACGCGGTAGAACACCAGAAGCCACAAGACAACCACGAGGGCAGCGATGGGCAGTCCGCTTGGGGCCATGAGAATGTGGACCAGGCAGATGTTGACGATCACCGGGGCCAGCAGAGTGAGGCCGAGCGGCACATAGCGGTTGAGAAAAAGCAGAACCGCAGGCACCACCTGGAAGAAGGCGACCGCGTAGATGTAATGGGAAGTTGACAGCGCACTGGCGAATTGACCCATGATTCCTGCGGGCATGGGCGCGTGGAGAAAATTGATGAAGAGGTTGGATCCGAAGAAGAGGAAGATCGCACCCAACAAGAACCGGGCAATGGTGTAAGCAATTTTCACAAAGGTCTCCTTGAAGGGACATTCTTTAAAAAAACTCGACTAAGAGAGCCGGCCTACGGGCCTGCGGCGGTGCCGAAAGCTCATCCGTCAGATTGGATGCGGTTTCGCTGCCTGCTGATTCAGGCGCCGGCAACGGGCATGTGGAACTACTTTGACGGGTCGAGCAGCGCCTGGTAGACGAGTTCGTGGGTGCGGTAAAGCAGAGCGTGATTGTCGGGGCTGGAGCGGCGCTGGATCATGCCGACGAAGACAAGGTCGTTTGTGGGATCGACCCAGAACATGGTTCCAGCCGCGCCGTCCCAGAAAAAGGTTCCGTTGCCATCGGGCAGGTTTGCTTCGGGCGGATCGAAGACGACCGCGCAGTCGTATCCGTAGCCGAAGCCGGGACGCATGATGTGCTGGCCGATGCCGAAGTGGCCGTTGAGGAGCTCATTGGGAAGATGGTTTGAAGTCATCAGTTTGACGGTGGCGGGAGCGAGGATGCGCGCTCCGTCCAATTGACCGCGGTTGAGGAGCATTTGCGCGAAGCGGTAGTAGTCTTCGGGGGTCGAGACCAGGCCGCCACCACCTGAGGGCGCGGTCGGCTGCTCCGCATAGTCGGTGGGTATGTCATTGGCGGTGGGCTCGGCGACTAGCTCGCCTTTCTCCTCTTGGTAGCCGGCGGCAAAGCGGGCGCGCTTGTCGGCGGGCACGTAGAAGGCGGCGTCTTTCATGCCGAGCGGAGTGAAGATATGGTCGCGCATGAAGTTAGGCAGCGACTGGCCGGAGAGCTTTTCAACGATGTAGCCCTGAATGTCCATCGACATGCTGTAAGTCCATCCATGGCCGGGCTGATAGAGCAGCGGAATCTGCGCGATGCGATCGATTTGTTCCTGAAGGGTTTTTGCGTCCCGGACTTTCAGGTCGCCATACATTTTGTCGACGGGCGTGTCGCCGTTGCCATAGGTGAAGCCGGCGGAGTGGGTCATGAGCTCGCGCATGGTGGGCGCGTGGTCGGGCTCGGCAAGGAGCATTTTGCCCGTGGAGTCAAAGCCGTTGAAGACTTTGAGGTGCGCGAACTCGGGAATGTACTTCGAGATGGGGTCGGAGGGCAGCCACTTGCCTTCTTCGTAGAGGATCATCATGGCGACGCCGGTGACGGGCTTGGTCATGGAGTAGTCGCGGAAGATGGTGTCTTTGGTCATGGGGGCCGAGGCGGCCAGGTCGCGGACGCCGTAGGTGCGGTAGTCGACGATTTTGCCGTGACGGGCCAGGATGGTGACGGCGCCGGCGAGTTGTTTATTGGTGATTTCGTCCTGAAAGGCGGCGTGGAGGCGCTCGAGGCGCTGCGCGGAGAAACCGACGGACTCGGGCTGGACGGGGGTCATGTCGAGAGCGGGAGCGGACTGCTGGGCGCGGGCGGCGGGAATATTGAGGGCAAAGAGGATGGCGGCGGCGAGAACGAAGGCGATTCCGGGTGACAGGAGCGATTTCATGGGTCTCCTTTTCGGCGCTGCGCAGATAGGCGGCAGCGCACGGCCATCTTTATATCAAATTTGGGCAATTGTGCCGACACGGTTGAATTGACTCCAGAGCACGGCTCAAAAGCAAACCGCTCAGAGTGCCGGGACCAATTCCGAACTTTCAGATAAGAAGCCGACGGTAGAGGCGATTATCATGGCCAATTGAATAGAGAATTGTGTATGCCATATCTCCAAACTCGGACTGCTCTTCCCGCAGCTTTTCTTTTTCTGTTTCATCAGAGAACCATCTGACTTGTTCGTCCTGTGACGCGCTGGTTACTTCCAAGAAACGCTCATATTTTCCAAGAAAGTTGTTGATGCTATCAGCGGGATCGGAGCCTTTCAGTTCGTGTGCCACAAATTCAACGCGTTCAGTTGGAGTCAGGCAGACCATTCTTTGTGCATCGGGTGGAGTGACAGTTCCATTTCTAACGTAGGTAAACAGGAGGTAGAGGACGGCTGAGTAACATGTAAGCATTCTGCTGTGCTTGAGCTTATAGTTCTTTATTTTGCGTTTCGCCCGATCAGACGGTAATTGCTTTTTCGTCGTTTGTCCTGAAGTGCCGGCCTCATAGTTCAGACAGAGCGTACGCCAATACCGTAGGATGTCGTTGGCCAAATAGGCTGGCATGAAGCGGTCATAATAATCTGGAAACTCTCGCCAGTATCTCTCGATTACATCGTCGATGATTCTTGCATGGACCTCACTTCCCGCGAGAGGCTTGCTTTCCAGCAGTAGAAGGAGCCTGGCGGTGAAAGTGTTTTCAGCATCGTCATACTGGTTGCCCGTCGATTGGATAAGCTTCCTTGCCGTGTGGCTCTGGAGAAACCGCCCGTCTTGATCGAATTCAGGGAAGTGCAGTTCCTTGGAGGCGCGAATGAGTTCCGCTTTTAATAAAATTTCGTTCAGTCTTGACAGGTTGCTTCGGTCGACTCCGTCCCTTTCAGAGCTCAACGAAACAATGAAGAGGTCTAGGTCGCTATGGGGGCTAGCCTCGCGTCTCCCGAAAGATCCCGTTGCGTAGACGCAAGCCGTATCGGCACAAATCTCCGGGGTTTGCACCAAAGTGCTCCGCAGTTGTTCAAACCTCTTATCCGAAAACTGCCTTCGTGCTTCAATAACCTTCCCCATGTTTTCCGTCCCATTCGAACAAGTTTGCAAAGACTTGAGCCTGCTCTATCGCGTCTTCCAGAGCGTTGTGCGTATGAACCCCATTAGAACGGAGACTTGGCATTAGTCTGCTGCGGCCAGCTGACGCGATGGGGATGTGTGCTTTGACCGCAAAGGCTGTCTTAATGTCAAAACATTGCGAGTGATTAAACGGCGAACCATGCTTGGAGAATTTAATGAAATACCAGTAGAGAAAACTCCAGTCAAAGCTTAGTGGATATGCGACCAAAATGGGCCGTCCACCTCCAGCAATCGCTGTTACCCATTGTGCCGCTTCTGACATTGCGGTGACAGGCAGAGCACCCTCAGTCAAGAGCCCTTCCCGGTTGAGCCCGTTCACCCGTAAGGCATCTTCTTGGAATTCCTCGGATATGGGTTGGAGCTCTCGGTAGAAACTTCGGTCATAGTGCTGGGGTCGTGAGAATGTTTCTCCATCAAACGTGCCAGCAACGACTAAGCCAAAGGACAGCATTGAAAACAGCCCTGGAATGGGACCATCCGTTTCGACGTCGGCGGAAAAATAAACGTCCAAAACGTCAGACCTCGTCCTCACAGACGTGGATGCAGGAGGGTCCGTTTCCTGATCGAATCGGTCCTCCACAATTGTGTTCATGCTGTCAGATGATACCAACAAAGGCTGAGCCCCGATTTCGGAATCGCTTAGCAGTGTAACCTCATGGTTATGAGCGATATCCTTGTGAATGTGGACTTTGATGCCCCATTATCGGTCTAGATCTGCACTGGAATTCCACAGCGCTCCTCAGGGATATCGAAAGAAACTCCTTGAGGTTCCTAAGCATATCTGGTGCAGCTTGGCCTGCTGTAGACTAGGGACTGGCAGGAGGACTGGGCGGTCGCTGCCGGGGGCTTGGGAAACCGGGTTTCCGGGGGAGGAAAGTCCGAACTCCGCAGGGTAGTGTGCCGGATAACGTCCGGGACGTGGGCTTGAAGGTCCACGGACGGCTAGTGCCACAGAAAAGATACCGCCTCGGCTACCCCTCCCCGCTTCTTCGGATCCGGTCGGAGGGCCACCCTGGAAACGCAATACCCGAGTTGGCCCGGCTTGCCGGGTGCGCTTGCGGTTGCGAAAACTCCAGCGCCGGGGTAAGGGTGAAATGGTGCGGTAAGAGCGCACCGCCCGTCCTGTAAAGGCCGGGGCAGGGTAAACCCCACACGGAGCAAGACCAAATAGGGAGGGAAGCACCGCGAAAGAGCCTGACGGTGCTCGGCATCGGCCCGATGCGGCAAGGCGGCTCCAAGCAGTTGCCGAAACCTCCGGGTAGGTCGCTGATGAGTGTCCGCGGCAACGCGGCGCCTAGAGGAATGACCGCACACGACAGAATTCGGCTTATAGGTCCTTTTGCCGAATCACATGAGCCCCGGTTGGGAAGGTTCCCGGCCGGGGCTCACCAGTCAAGGGCGAGTTTTCAGTTGTGAGTCCGGGTTGCTATAGGATCGAAACATGTTGCGAGTTAAGAGGTTGGAAGAGGGCGCACGGCTGCCAGTAGTGGCGCATCCGGGCGAGGATCTGGGGTATGACCTGTTTGCGCTGGAGGGCGTGGCGCTGGGCCCCAGAGAGACCGTCAAGGTGCGGACGGGAATCGCTGTCGAGGCGCGGGAACCGGCGTCGGGCGCCCCACTGGGGCTGCTGGTGCGGGATCGCTCGTCGATGGCTGCAAAGGGGATAGCGACTACTGGCGGAGTGATCGATGCGGGCTACCGGGGCGAGATTCTGGTGCTGATGACGAACCTGGGCGAGACGGCTGTGGAGCTGAAGGCCGGGGAGAAGATCGCGCAGATGATTCCAGTGCCTGTGCTGACTGGACTCGTCCAAGAAGTAAAGACACTGGAAGAGTCGGCGCGGGCGGGGAAGGGATTTGGTAGCTCGGGACGGTAAGGCGGCTTTCAGCTCTCAGCGGTCAGTTTATAGAGCTCAGAGGACTGTGGGAGGTCGGGGGAATTTCCTGTTCGACCCTACCGGGACGAGGCTGCGGTGGGATGAGAAGCACACTCTGCGTGGCGGAACCGGGGTCTGGTTTGATGCGTATCCTTGAATGGGCGAGGATTCTGTGCCCTCACGGTCCGGCGTGCGACCGAAGCGGTAACTAATCCTTCTAGAAAGGTATCCTTCGATTTCTTTCAGTTCTGGTTGGGTGCGTCGAGGCTGACACAGATTACGTACACTGGAAGGACAAGAACAGATCCCGGGGACAGGCATCGTCTTGATTACGCAGTCAGTTTGGCGCGGTGGTGCGTGCCCATGCGAATAAGGAAAGCGGAATCATGCAATTCACTGAGGCACTGAAACTCGCGCTGCAATCGCTTTGGGGCAACAAGATGCGCACGGTGCTTACGCTGCTGGGCGTGGTGATGGGCGTGGCCTCGGTGATCATGGTGATCACGATGGTGAATGGCGCGAACTCGTACGTCGCGAACAAGCTTTCCAGCCATGGCGCCGATGTGTTCACGATTTCGCGGGCGCCAAGCGTGATCATGGGCCCCGAAGCCTATTTCAAATATCAGAAGCGCAAAATTATTCGTATAGAGGACTACAGGGCGGTTCAGGAGGGTTGCACCGAGTGCAGCGAAGTGGGCGCGACGCTCGACCGTTCGACCGGCGTGGTCTTCAATGGGCAATCCACGACTGGAACCGATTTGCATGGACTCACCTGGACGATGCTTGGTTTGAATAACACCGAGATAGCGATGGGCCGCGGGTTTACTCCGGCGGACGACGACCATGGGACTCACAATGTGATCGTAGGCTACGACATTGTGGACAACCTGCTTGGCGAGAGCGATCCCGTCGGCAAGGAGATCCGCGTGGACGGCATTCCCTACACCATTGTTGGCGTGGGCGCGCGCCTGGGCAAAGCGTTTGGCCAGTCGCAGGACAATTGGGTAGCCGTGCCGATCACCACTTACCAGCACACCTACGGCTACAACGACTCGATCGACATCTATGCTCGCGCTGGTGGCGATGCCGCCGCGATGGAGCGGGCCGAGGATGAGACGCGTGTCCTGATGCGCGCCCGCCGCCACAATGCGCCCGGCGCGCCCGATGACTTCGAGTTGGAAACCAACGACACTTTCATGGACATCTGGAAGCAGTTTACGTCGATTTTCTTTTCCGTGGTGGTCGGCATCGCTTCCATCTCGCTGGTCGTGGGCGGGATTGTGATCATGAACATCATGCTTGTGAGCGTGACCGAGCGGACGCGGGAGATCGGGGTGCGCAAGGCACTGGGCGCACGGCAGCGCGACGTGTTGCTGCAGTTTCTGATCGAAAGCGCGACCATGGCGCTGACGGGCGGAGCTATCGGCGTGCTTTGCGGAGTGGCTGTCGCCAAGCTGATCACGCTCATTATCGGCTTTCCCACCAATGTGCAGTTGTGGAGCGTGCTGCTTGCCTTGTTTGTGGCCGGGGCCACAGGAATTTTCTTTGGCGTGTATCCGGCGAGCAAGGCGGCGAAGCTGGATCCCGTGGTGGCGCTGCGCGCGGAACTCTGAGGGGCAGCTTTTAGCTACTAGCTTCTAGCTGCTAGCTTTTTGGGTGATGGGTGAGGTTGGGCGGAACCGTATTCCTTCGTGGGGGGCACGCCCGCTCGGATGAGGATCGAGGGCTTTTAGCTAGAGGCTAAAGGCTAGCAGCTAGGAGCTGAGTTTATGGCGCAAGGACAAGGGCGCGAATCTGTTCGGATGGCCCTGGACACGCTGAGGGCCAACAAATTGCGCTCGGGGTTGACGATTCTGGGCATCGTAATCGGCGTGACGACGGTGATTACGATCTCGTCGATCATAAATGGACTCAATAACCGGGTAGCTGACTTTGCGGATTCGCTGGGTACGAATGTCTTTTGGATTTTTCATTTGCCCTTTGGAGAAGAGAAGCTTACCAGCGAGGAGCTTACTCGCAAGAAGCTGACTCTTGACGACACACTGGCAGTTCGCGAGCTTCCACACGTGGTGGCCGCGGATGCATTGCAAAGGTACTTTAGGGGATTCTTCGTGGGTGGGATAAGCATCAAGTACGAGGGCCGCAAGGTGGCCGGTTCCATCATGGAAGCGCACACGTCGCAGGTGGCGGATACGACCAACACAACTCTGCAAGAGGGCCGGTTCTTTACCGACGGTGAAGATCGGAGCCACGCCAAGGTGGTGGTTCTTGGGCACGATACGGCGGAGGATCTTTTTGCCGCCGGAGAAGATCCGATTGGCAAGGAAGTGAGCATTGAGACGAGCCTCTATACGGTGATTGGGGTGCTGGATAAGCGCAAGCAACCGTTCGGTACGGGCCAGAATCCCAACGACAATTCAATCTTTTTCCCGATCAACACTTTTCATGACCTGCATCCCGAGGTCACGGATTTGGTAATCAACGCCAAGTACGACGACCCCAAAAACAAGAACCTTGTTCAAGAAGAGATTCGGGAGTTGTTGCGCATCCGCCGCCATGTGAAGACGCAGGCGGACGACAACTTCGATATCTTCGGGCCGGATTCGTTGACCGAGCTCTGGGGCCAGATTACGGGCGGCCTGGTTGCGTTTATGATTGCCGTCTCCAGCGTGGGACTGATGGTTGGCGGCGTCGGGGTGATGAACATCATGCTGGTGAGCGTGACGGAACGAACACGCGAGATCGGCATCCGCAAAGCCATCGGGGCGACCAAGCGGACGATCCTCACCCAGTTCACCACGGAGGCAGTTACGCTGTGCGCTCTCGGCGGCGTGGTCGGCATTCTGGTAGGCGCGGTCATCACATGGATCGTTTATTTTCTGCCCATTGGACTGCCGGCCACGCTCTCAACCATGTGGGTGACGATCGGCTTTGGCGTCTCCTGCGCCATTGGTTTGCTCTTCGGGATCTATCCGGCGTGGAAAGCCGCGAATCTGGACCCGATTGAGGCACTGCGTTACGAATAAGAAAAGCTGGACGCGAAAGGGTCGCGATGCTGTTCAGTGAGGCCATAAAACTCGCGCTGCAATCTTTGTGGGCCAACAAGCTCCGCACAATTCTCACGCTGCTGGGGATTGTGATCGGGGTTGCGTCTGTGATCACGGTGGTGACCCTGACCAACGGCGCCAAGCAGTTTGTGACCACAAAGATCAACACTTACGGCGCAAGCGTGGTTACAGTGAGCAAGATGCCGGACTCGTTCATCACCGTGGACGAGTATCTCGCCTTTCAGAAGCGCAGAGACGTCACGCTTGACGATTACAAGGCCATCCTGTCGGCGTGTACATCCTGCGTATCGGTCGGGGCTGCGCGCAACGTGACTGGTAAGGTCGTTTACGGGACAAAATCGACCACGGACACGAATATTCGCGGGTGGACATGGACGATGCCCGCGCTTTCAAACATGAATATTGCCGAGGGACGGGGATATACAGAGACCGAGGACGAGCATAGTACACACGTGGCGATTGTCGGCTCCGATATTGTGGAGAACGTGCTTGGGTATGGCGACCCGCTAGGCAAGGAGTTTCGCGTCGACGGCGCGCCCTATACCGTAATTGGAGTTGGGGAGCACCAGGGAAAGATGATGGGCCAGAGCATGGACAACTGGGTTGCTATTCCTCTGACGGCGTTTCTGAGTGAATACGGGGCTCACGAAAGCATGATGGTTTATGTGAATGCCGGTGGAGGCGGCGAGGTGATGGAGTCGGTTTCTGACGAGTTGCGCGTTATTATGCGCGCGCGCCGGCATCTGGCGCCCGGAACCCCGGACACATTCTCCGTGGATACCAGCGCAACTTTCCAGAATTTGCTGGGCAAAATCATCAACAGCTTCGGAGCAGTTGTGGTGTCGATCGCCGCCATATCGCTGGTGATTGGCGGCATCGTGATCATGAACATCATGCTTGTCTCGGTGACGGAGCGAACCAGGGAGATTGGCGTGCGCAAGGCGCTTGGCGCGCGCCGCAACGACATCCTGCTTCAGTTTCTGATTGAATCGGCGACCATGTCCCTTGTGGGAGGCGTACTGGGAGTAATTACGGGCATCAGCGTGGCCAAGATCATTACCGTGGCCATCGCGTTCCCATCGGCGGTTCAGTTCTGGTCCATCCTGGTCAGTCTGTTTGTGGCCACCGCAGTCGGGCTGTTCTTCGGGGTTTACCCCGCACATAAGGCGGCGAACCTGGATCCAATTGCCGCTTTGAGAGCGGAGCTATAACCATGCGCTTGGTCGACTCAAAAGAATCGGTTCGGATGGCGCTGGATACGCTGCGCAAGAACAAATTGCGCTCCGGCCTTACGATTCTGGGCATCATGATCGGGATCTCCACGGTGATACTGATCTCGTCGGCGATCAATGGGCTGAACAGCAGTGTCGAACAGTTTGTTCGCGCCCTGGGCACCAACGATTTGTGGGTCTTCCGCTTTGAACCGTTTGGGCGGCGTCCGACGACAGAGGAACTAAACCGCAAAGAGCTGACATACGATGATGGCGTTGCGATGCGTAGTTTGCCGCATGTCTTAGCTGTCGACCCTGGCCTTACCTACCAGAATTTTCAATTGGGCATTGGAAACGTGTCTCTCAAGCACGGGAGCCGCAAGATTCAGAACACAATTATTTACGGGGACACCACGGCGGTGAAAGTGACCAGCGATATCGAGATGCTGGAGGGGCGCATGTGGACCGATTCGGAAGAAGCGCGCAGTTCCAGCGTGGTCGTACTGGGCCACGACGCCGCGGAAGATCTTTTCCCCGGCGAATCTCCACTGGGCCAGGACGTGGAATGTGGTGGCGATGTATTTACCGTGATTGGCGTCCTGGACGCGCAGCCTCAGCCGTTTGGCAGCGGGCGCAACACACAGGACAATGCCGCGTACTTTCCTGTGGGAACATTTCACAAGATTCACCCGGAGATCAAAGACTTCTGGATCACCGTGAAGTACGACGATCCTGCCAACAAGGCACTGGTCACCGAGGAGATTCGAGAACTCCTTCGCATTCGCCGCAAGGTTCGCGTGGAGCAGGACGATAACTTCGCCATCTTTAGTCCCGAGTCTCTGACACGCCTGTGGAATGAGCTTACCGGCGGACTGTTTCTCTTCATGGTTGCTGTTTCTTCTGTCGGTCTAATGGTCGGCGGCGTGGGGGTGATGAACATCATGCTGGTGTCGGTGACCGAGCGGACCAGGGAGATCGGAGTTCGCAAAGCCATTGGGGCTACAAGGAAGAACATCCTCCTGCAGTTCACAATTGAAGCAGTGACACTATGCATGGTGGGAGGCTTGCTGGGCATCCTGGTCGGGGCTTTGCTTACCTTGATTTTGCATTTTGCGGTGTCGTTTCTCCATGCGTCTCTTTCGCCCACCTGGGTGTTGGTCTCGTTTGTGGTTTCCTTTGCTATCGGCCTCATGTTCGGAATCTATCCGGCGTGGAAGGCCGCGTCGATGGATCCGATCGAGGCGCTGCGGTACGAGTAGGACAGTGGACAGTGGACAGTGGACAGTGGACAGTGGACAGTGGACAGTGGACAGTGGACAGACGAAGCCGTCACGAAATCCAAGTCGAATGTCAACGCTTTTCTTTCGATACATCCACTTCTTCTGGAACGGTGCGCAATGCACGATCGCTGACTCGCAAGAGCTGATCACTGTGCACTGACCACTGTAAACTTACCTCTGTGATGACGCACGGTTTGGCTCTCGCTCTCGAGACGGTGACTACGGTGCTGACCGTGGCCGGGATGGGGTACTTTCTGGCAGCGATTGTGGCCGCGCGGAATTATCTTCGCGAGCGGCGCGTGGCTTCTGCCGACTTTGCGCCCGGCGTGAGCATTCTGAAGTCCCTAAAGGGGTTGGACCCTGGGATGATGGACGCCTTCCGCAGCCATTGCCGGCAGAGCTATGCGGGCGAGTTTGAAATGCTGTTTGGGGTGTCTTCGCTGGAGGATCCAGCGGCCGCCGCGGTGGAGCAATTGAAGGCCGAATTTCCCGAGCGGACGATCCGGCTCGTCGAGTGTCCGGAGCGGTTGGGGACAAATGGCAAGGTGAGTACGCTGGTGAAGCTTGCTGGCCATGCGCGGCACGGATTCCTGCTTATCAATGACTCAGACATTACCGTTTCTCCACGCTATCTGGAGCGGGTGATGGGGTGTTTTTCGGCTTCTGCCAAGACTGCCGGCGAAGATCGGCCTGAGGTTGGGTTGGTGACGACTCTCTACCGAGGACGCGCGCACGGGACGATTGGCTCGCGGCTGGAGGCGCTGGGCATTGCTACGGATTTTATGCCGGGCGTTCTGCTGTCAAAGATGATTGAGGGTGGGTTGCGCTACGGGCTCGGGTCGACCTTGGCTGTGAGCCGCGAAGCGCTGGAGAGGGCTGGAGGCTTGTTGCCGCTGGTTGACTACCTGGCCGACGATTATGAACTAGGAGCGCGGGTGGTGAAGGCCGGGAACCGGGTGGCGCTGTGTGCCGAGGTGGTGGAGACCAGCATTCCGGCGTACAGATGGAGCGGTTTCCTCGATCACCAGTTGAGGTGGGCGCGGACAGTTCGGGATGCGCGGCCCTGGGGCTACGCAGGGCTGATCTTTACACATGGGCTGGGATTGGCGCTCTTGAATCTGCTTGCCAGCGGGTTGAGCCCGTTGAGCTTTTGGCTGCTGGGGCTGAGTTTTTTTCTGCGGCTGGCGCAGGCTATGACAGTGGGTGCGGAAGTGCTGGGCGATCACGAGGTGCTGGCGAGGCTATGGCTGCTGCCGCTGCGGGACCTGGTGGCGATCGGCGTGTGGGTGGCGGGGTTTGCGGGGAACACGATTGTGTGGCGCGGGGAACGGTTTGTGCTGAAGGGCGGAAAGCTGAGGGAGCAGGAATCAGGGATCTGAGATCAGAAAAGCCCCTCGGCTAAGATTCTGCCTTTCCCTCCCTTCCTGCAAAGAACGCAGGAAGGATGGAGGCGCTCGTTCGATGATTGCAATGACGATTCGTTAATCGACGATGGCTGTGGCGGCTTTGTCGTCGGCGCGGATGGCTTCGGTGTCGATGGAGAGGTACGTGCCGAGCAGGTTGAAGTTTTTCTCCCAGCGGGGCCGGTCGTCGGTAGGTAGAGAGGTGAGCGCGTAGCTGGAGGTGCGCAGAATCTCGTACCAGATATTCTGCGCCTGCCAGAGATTCGGCTCGAATGGCAACTCGATCAGGGTGCGGGCCAGCGACACGGCGCGCTCCAGCATTTCCAGCGAACCAGCCGACATTTGGAGTTCGACCATGGTACGCTTCATGCGCTGATCGGCAATGTAAGCGAGGGTCGCCGTCTCGAGCGGAACCTGGTCTGCCTTGGCCAGCAACAGGAACGAACGTAATTGGGCCTGGTCGATGGGGTCGTTCTCGAGCGCGCGCCGAAGCCCCGCATTGACTGCAAATCCCGCCGCAAGGGTGAGCGCGGGAGGTTTGGGCAGGCCAGCCTGGGAGAGATAGTGAAGCAGGCTGGCGTGGTCCTGGTAAATGGTGGTGAGGGAGTTTTCGATGTCCCAAAGCGTGGAGTTCAGGATGAGTCGAACGATGCGGCGCTGCTCGTCGGTAAAGAGCGACGTGAGCGAGTAATCCACGCTGCCGTAGTAATGGTCGAGCATGCGAATGACACCGGGAAAATTTCCCCGCTGCACCTCATCGGCGGCCTGTGAGGCAAATTCTTCAAAGGCTCCGGCATCTGCATCGCTGTAGGGCTTGACGGCGGCAGTAATGTTCTGATCGCCGAAGTGGAGCACTGCAAAAGAGAAGGACTGGTTGTGGCCGGTGATGGCGCTGGCAATATGCGCCCGGCCCACTGCGAGGCGTCCGCGGCCCGAGGTTGAGTTGTCGTAGGAGATGCGGCGGACGTGGAAGCAGAACAGATCGGTCTCCTCGGCAAAGGAAGAAAAGACCGAGCTGATGGCGTAGTGGGCCGCCACCTGCTCGAGTTGGAGCTTCATGGTAGCGACACACAGTTTGTAGATTTGAGCGCCGTCGCCCGCGCTGACTACGTTGGAATGGGCCTGGGCAAGACGGGCCAGGAATTTGGACTCGAGGGTGTCAGCCTGCCCAGAGAACTGTCGCTGCGCAAGTTGCAGCACACGCGCGGCATAGGCGATGATTTGCACGGTCTCAATGCCGGAGATGTCATCGAAGAACCAGCCGCAACTGGTGTACATGAGCTGGGCGTGGCGCTGCATCTCCATCAGTTCAAAAGCGCTCACCTGTTCTTCTTCAGTGAGCGTATGGGTGGCGTGGTCGCGAAGGAAGCGCGCAATGGTTTCCTGGTTGCGGTCAAGGACGACGGCAATATACGCGTCACGCGCGGCCCAAACGTCGCGGAAGAGCTTGGCGCCCTCCTTCTCAGTAAGCGGCGCGATGGCGTCGCGCAACTCGTCGAGAGCCTGGCGGAGCGGCGCGCGCCACTCCTGGTTGAAGCCGGGCTTTCCGCCGTTACAGCCGCAGTTGGAGCGCCAGCGCTCGACGCCATGGGAGCAGCTCCACGATGTGTTTTCGACAATTTCGCATTCGTATTCCGGAGAGAACTGGGCGAGGAAGCTGGCGTAATTGATCAATTTGACGGCCTTGTCTTCCTCGAGCAGGCGGAGCGCGTAGGCGAGCGCCATTTCACCGTGCTTGTGATGATGACCGTAGGATTCTCCGTCGGTGGCGACGTGAACCAACTGCGGCGCAAGGGTGTCTCTAAAGCTGGATCGGAGGCGGGCCGCGAAATTCTCGCCGGAGTTCAACAGGCCTTCAAACGCGATGGCACGCGAGGCTGGGCCGTTATAAAAGAAAACAGCGATCGAGAGGCCGGAGCTGAAGCGCACCAGGTAGGGACGGGTGATATCGACGGAGGCGTCGGGCGTATCTGTCCAGGCTCCATCGTCTTTGACGCCGTCGAGCCTGTAGGGGCGAATTCGCTTGCACTGGTGGGGCGCGAGCAGCGTGAACTTGATACCGTGCTGAGCCAGCAGCTCAAGCGACTCGTTATCGACCGCGGTCTCCGCCAGCCACATGCCTTCAGGCGACACTCCATAGTTGGATTCGTAATCGGCGATGCCCCAGCGAATCTGCGTAATGCGGTCGCGAGCGCTGGCCAGCGGAAGAATCATGTGGTTGTAGACCTGGGCCATGGCCGAACTGTGACCGCGGAAGGTCCTGCGGCTACGGCGCTCGCCGTCAAGAATCATGCGGTGGGTACGGGGCGCATTCTCCTTGAGCCAACTGAGCAGCGTGGGGCCGAAGTTGAAGCTGATGCGAGCGTAGTTGTTGACGATGCGTATGATCTGATTTTTGATGTTGACGATGCGGGCGGCGCCGTTGGGGGCGTAGCACTCTGCACAAATGCGCTCGTTCCAGTCGTGGTAGGGTGCGGCTGAATCCTGGGTTTCGACCGCTTCCAACCATGGATTTTCGCGCGGCGGCTGGTAAAAGTGGCCATGAATGCAGACGAATCGCTTGGTAACAGACATCTATAAGTCCCATCGCGGCCGGTAAAGTTCGATCGGGTCCGGCCTACTTCGCTATTGTAGGCTCGACCGGCCGGAGGGTGTGGCGCTCGTGGATTTGGCCAGGTCGCAGGCGCGCCAGAGGTACCAACTGGCCACGGAGCGGAAGGGCGCCCAGCGTTTTCCTCTTTTGAGAAGTACTTCCGGCTTGGGCAGGTCTTCGGCAGCGAGGGGGCGGGTTTTGGGTAGGCGCTGGAAGGTGAGCGCATATCCCTTGCGGACGCCATAGTCGGTTATGGGCAGTACGTCTGGACGGCCCATGCGGAAGATGAGGAGCATTTCAACGGTCCAGGGACCGATGCCGCGGACTTCTGTAAGCCGTTCAATGATTTCGGCGTCGGGCATTTTGCGGATGGCGGCGTGGGTGGGCACGGTTCCGGCGATGGTGCGGGCGGCGAGATCGCGGAGGGCCTTGATCTTGTTACCGGAAACTCCGGCGGCGCGGAGCGGTTCGTCAGGCGTGTCAAGGAGAAGTTGCGGGGAGGGGTCGCCGCCGAAATACTCTCGGACGCGGCGGTGGATGGTGGCCGCAGCCTTGCCGTGCAGCTGCTGGTAGAGGATGGACTCGAGCAGAGATTCGAAGGGCGAAGGAGCGGGGTCGAGGCGCAGCGTAAAGGGGCCGGCGCGGTCGATAAGCAGCGCGAGTTTGGGGTCGGCAGCCTTGAGGTGGGCTACGGCTTGATCGGGGTCGAAGGGAAGTTTGTGGTTACGGCCGTTGTTGATCATGGGAGGAGTTTATCGTAAGCAGCGGAGGAGAAACTCCCTCGTTGTTGTTCACGCGCGCGGCTTCTGTGAGAACTTGGAGGAGTCGGCAATTGCGATAATGATGTACTCGTCCGGGGTGCGCCTTGAGGCAGATGGAGACCGGATTTTTGGGAATGGGAATTTTCCCCTTCGTTTCATCCTGGGTCTGGCAAGAGACAAACTTTTTGCATCGACGATCCAGGCCGGTTGTGGCGCGCCTCGCGCTTGTACCATTGAGTGAAGAGACGGAACGGGAGCTCGAAGACCATGAAGATGCGGCCGGGAACACAAACTGGATTTCTGCTGTGCGGCAAGGAATGGATCGAAGGGGAGACGCTGGAGGTGCGGTCGCCGTGGGACCAGGGTTTGGTGGGGCGAGTGACAGTGGCTACGAGGGCCGACGCTCGGCAGGCTGTGAACCACGCCGTGGCCAGTCTGCGCCGCACGCGCGCTTTGCCACGCTGGAAGCGGCGCGAGATTCTAGAGGACGTGGCCGGCGCACTGATTGAGCAGAAAGAGCGGTTCGCGCAACTGATTGTGGCTGAGGCAGGCAAGCCGGTGCGGCAGGCACGGGTTGAGGTGGATCGCGCCGTGGTGACCTTCAAGACGGCTGCGGAAGAGTCCGCGCGGTTGGGTGGCGAGAGCCTTCCACTGGACCTGACGGAAGGCAATGAGGGACGCTGGGGACTGGTGCAGCGATTTCCGGTGGGACCTGTGCTGGCGATTACCGCATTCAATTTTCCGTTGAACCTGGTGGCGCACAAGGTAGCGCCTGCACTGGCCGCGGGCTGCCCGGTGATTTTGAAGCCGGCGCCGCAAACACCGTTTACCGCGCTGGCGCTGGGCGAGGTGATTCTGAAGGCGGGCTGGCCCGAGGAGGCTCTGGCAGTGTTGACGCTGGACAATGCGGACACCGCGTGGCTTGCCGAGAAGGAAGATCGCGTGAAGCTGGTGAGCTTTACCGGCTCGGCCAAAGTGGGTTGGCAGATTAAGGAGCACTCCGGCCGGAAGCGCGTGCTGCTGGAACTTGGTGGCAATGCCGCGCTGATTGTTCATGGGGATTGGCCGGACCTGGATGAGGCGGCCGTTCGCACTACGCATGGAGCGTTTGGATTTGCGGGCCAGTCGTGCATCAGCGTGCAGCGCGTGTTTGTGGAGCGGAAGATCTTTCAGTCATTCCTGTGGAAAGTGGTTGAGGCAGCAGCCAAGCTGGTGTCTGGCAATCCATCGGATGAATCGACCGAGGTGGGCCCGTTGATTCGCCAGAGCGAAGCGGAGCGCGTAGAGTCGTGGGTGAAAGAGGCAGTGGAGGGCGGAGCCAAGCTGATTGCCGGCGGGGAACGGCAGGGTTCGATGATTACGCCCGCAATCCTGACCGGAACCAAGCTGGGCATGAAGGTGCGCGACGAAGAGGTCTTCGGCCCGGTGGTTGCGATTGAACCTTACGATGACTTTGAAGAGGCGCTGGCGGAAGTGAACCACTCGAAGTACGGTCTGCAGGCTGGGTTGCTGACACGCGACGCGGGCCGAATTCTGACAGCTTATCGCGAGCTTGAGGTGGGCGGATTGATTGTGGGCGACAGCCCGAACTGGCGTCTTGACCCGATGCCGTACGGTGGAGTGAAGGAGTCGGGCCTGGGCCGGGAAGGCATCCGCTTCGCCATGGAAGAGATGACAGAACCGCGCATGCTTGTAATGTCGGGGATCGGCTAGAGAGCCTGCGCCGGTGATAGATGCGAGTGAATCCCAGGTCTCAAGATCGAGACCTGGGGCACCAGCTCTTTGTGCTGGGAAAAGGCAGCCGGGTTAGAAGTTCAGGGTTAACTTTGCCGTCAGGGCTCTTGGGGTTACGTAGTGGGTGCCGCTGAAGGTGGAGAGGAAGTTGTAGAGGGCGTACTTGTTTGCGACGTTGATGGCGGTCAGGTCGAGGTCCATTTTGTAGCGCTCTTTGTGGAAGATATTGTTCTTGCCAATGGACACATCGAAGAGGCTGCGCGGCGCGATGCGCTGCGGGTTGTGATCGTTGTCGCCAGCGTTGGGCGCGGGAATGTTGATCAGGTTCGAAGTGAACTGATTGGCCGGGCAGACTGCAGGCAGGGCTTGGGTGGGGGTTGCCTTAACACCGTTGCAGGTGAATCCTGCCTGAAACTCTTCGTCCGCGGTCAAGGGAAGGCCTTCGGCAATGCCTGTGACGGGGTTCTTGTAGGGGGGAAGGTTGGTGTCGACCATGGCGACGCCAGGCTGCCCGTTTGGCAAAGTGACTGAACTGCTTCCGCAGGGAGAGTTGAGATCGTTGACTCCGTAGCAAGGGGTCGATCCGGCCACCTGGCCCGAATCGTAGCGCCAGTTAAAGCCGCCCCACAGATCGTTCATCCAACTGCCATCGTGAGAAACGGTGTACTGGAGGTGGGTGGCTTCGTTGAACTTCTCGTCGTGGTCAATGCGGAAGGGGAGACCGGTTTGACCGACGGTGGCGCCGGCTCCGGCTACTTGCGGCGGGAAGAAGCGCGCGGCGACGGAAGAGGTAACGAAATAGGCGCTGAAGTGATGGTAGTTCGGGACTTCCGCGTCCAGGGCATAGCCCGGAATCTTGGAGTTATGCCAGTCGATTGGGAAGGTGATGGGCGTGTTGCCCAGGATGCTGAAATCGAAGGCGTTGTGGGTGTACTTCCAGATGTACTCGCCACTGAGAACGACATTCTTGCCGACGGCCTGCTGGAATCCAGCGTGGAACTCATTGCGGAAACCGGGTCGCATGGTCCCGGAAACGCCGGCGTTGCAAGAAAGCAGCGGACTGAGGACGGCATCGGAACAACCACTGCTGGAGAGCACGAGATTCTCATTGAAAGGGGTCTCCAGTGTACGCGCATAGGAGACGCGCAGGACGGTCGCGGAGGGCTTGACGTTGTAGGCAATGCCCACGCGCGGCTCTGTCTGGTTGGCATCGGTGAGGCCGTTGTAAACGTCCTGGCGCAAGCCGAGGTTGAAGTCCCAGTTACCAGCCTTGAGGTCGTCTTGAATGTAGAGGGCGAGTTCCTTTACGTCGGTATGGCCGAAGAACAGGTAATCGCTGCCGCCGCGGGTAAGGTCGTAAGGGGCCAGCGATGGCAGGTAATTCGGGTTTGCGTAGGGGCCGGAAGCGCCTCCCGCCGGGCATAGGGACTGGTCAAGGAATCCGGGCAGGAGCTCGCCAGTGTTTGCGTCGATGCATGGGGCACTGAGGGCATAGGTTGAGTCAACGATGCCCAGGCTATCGTGCTCGCGCAGGAAGGTCTGTTCGTAGAGCACGCCGGCCTTGATGTTGTTATGTCCGCGCGCATAGGTGAGGTCGGAATGGACTCCGGAGTTGGTGAGCGTGCGGTTCTGTCCGATGGACGAGGTCTGCAGGGTAACGGGCCCGAGGTCAGCGAGCGGATTGCCGCTGGGATAGTAGTTGTAATCGTCTCTGCGGACGAAGGCGCCGAGGTTAAGAACCGCGTTGTTGCCGATGATGTGGGTGTATGTAGGCGAGATGTTGAAGGTTCCGATCTGGGAGTGCTGATCGGTATTTCCCACATTGACGAAGGCGGGGTTGGCGGTGGCGCCACCGCCGATTCCAGCGCCTCCGTTTTCCACATTCTGAATGTTCAGATTCTGGAAGGCGTTGGGGGTCTGGAACCAGGAGCGGCTGTAGTTGAAGTCCAGATGGACGGAGTCAGAGGGCGTAAAGGTGTAGTCGACGCGATCGAAGAAGTTCTCCTCGTTCCCTTTGTCGTGGAAGACGGTGAACTCAGGCGGATCGAGAAAGCGCCCGGTATTGAGACCGTCGGCCTCGATGAAGTTGCCCCAGCTTTTTCCGCCGTAGGAGAGATCGAAGCCACCATCGGCAGACCCGAAGGTCCCATAGGCTGCGTAGATATCGCCGGTAGGCTTGGTGACTCCCTGCCCGGAACGGGTTGTGGCCACGATGACCAGGCTGGTTTTGTCGCCGTATTCGGCCGGGGGGGCGCCGGAAATGACCTGGATGGATTGAATGGAGTTGGAGGGAAGCTGGTTGGAAAAGATCTTGCTTTGCTGGTCGGTAATGGACTGGCCGTCGACGGAGAAGGAATTGGACGCGTGATCGCCGAGACCGTGGAAGAGGCCGTTGGAGTCCGCGGCCACGCCGGGGGTGGTGAGGGTTACCAGTGAGCTGAGCGTGGACGATGCGCTTTCGAGCGGCACTTTGTTGAAGAGATCGCGGTCTACATCCACGTGAAAAGTGGGGTCGGTTTCAACCAAATCGCCAGTGGACTCGACGGTGACGGTTTGGGAGGCGCCTTCAATCTGAAGGACAAGCTTGAGACTGGTTCCGATGACCGATTGAATTCCGAGACTCTGGGTCAGCGGAGCAAAGCCATCTGCAGTGACTGCGATGCGGTAATTGTTAAAGGGGACGTTGGAGAATGAGAACTGACCCAGTGAATCAGTGGATGCGGAGCGGTCGAATCCGCTGACTGCGTTGGAGAGGCGCACAGCGGCGTTGGGAATTACAGCGCCGGAAGGGTCGGTGACGGACCCGCGCACGGCACCCGCATTGCCGCTTTGGGCGGGCAGCGAGAGCGCCGCGAAGACGAGGGCGAGAAGGGGAAGAATACGTAGAACTGAGCCGCGATTGGACGGCATTGGGGACCTCCAGATGATGGCTGAAAAATGCGGAAGTTGGGCCGAGGCTTGCTGTACGGCGGCTTCTTCAGTGCATTGGGGAGCACTTTCCGCATTTTCATCTGGCCTGCATGGTTGGAGCAGCGTCGGCGTCGCCCAATCTTATTTGGGTGCTGGACGCTGCACGGCTTTATGCAGAATGGAAAAGGCGGAAAGTTGCTCTAACAGCCAGCAGGAGGGGGACGAGTGAAGAACTTGGGATGCCAGTGACGGATGACAGCGCGCGGCTCAAAGACCGGCGCCGGAACGCCGACCAGAACCAGCACAACAGCGGCGGCGGCGACGGCGACCGGAGCCGCGGAGTGCATTGAGACGCATAGCGGGCAATGGTCGGCAGCCGTCTCATTTGCATGGAAGTGCGCTACCTGAACTACCGCGAATATCGCCAGGAGGACAAGACACAACACAGCCACGACCGGAGAAGCACCGGACCTTGCGCGGCGTTCGTTGCGGATTTTTGTCTGGAATCCTGTCAATCTACCGACCCTTACCATAAGGATACACAAAATTGGACGCGCCGGCACTGGAGATGGTTGCTGCCTACCCTATTTTCCGGCGCTCAGGTCGCCAACGCCAGGCGCACTGATTCGTCTAAACTGTGTGCGATGAGGCAATTCACGCGGATGCGAGCAATATTGACCGCTCTGTTGACGGTGGCGCTGCTGGTGGCGGCCGGCGCCGGGGCGCAGACGACGCCGAAAGATCAGACTCCGCTGGTGCTGAAACCGGACGCACCCGGGCTGGCCAGGAACCATCGACTTATCCTCAAGGACGGCTCCTACCAGTTGGTGCGCCAGTACACGATTGCGGGGGACCGGGTGCGTTATCTTTCGCTGGAACGCGGCGACTGGGAGGAGATGCCCGTCGAGCTGGTAGATTGGGACGCTACGCGCAAGTGGGAACGGGACCATGCGGCTCCGACCGGAGAAGAGCCTTCGCCGGCAATGAAAGAGGCGGCGGATATCGACAAGGAAGAAGCCGACGAGCGCAATCTGCAGAAGGCGCGCATGCCCGAGGTGGCGACGGGGCTGGAGCTTCCCGATGAAGACGGCGCTTTTGCGCTGGACACCTTCCAGGGGACGCCAGAGCTAGTGGAGCTAACGCCTGTGGATCTGGACTGGAATGCGAAGAGCCGGCACGGCGTGAGCTCGCTGAATCCGCTGGCTGCTTCAAAGGCGAGCCTGGAACTGGAGGGGGAGCACGCCAAGGTTCACCTGCACGTGAACGATCCGGCGATCTATCTGTCGCTAAACGTGACCGACGATAAGGAGCCGGTGCTGGCGCATGCAGTCACGGTAGATACGAGCAGGGCAAAAGCGGTGAACGACGCCAAGCATGGAGCGCACTCCGACAAGTCGGGTTTCGCGATAGTGCGCGTGGACGAGCGCAGGGCGGTGCGGATTGTGGGCGCGATCCGCGTTGGACCAACGGGCAAGGTGACCCAGGATGAGAACGTGATTCCCACCAAGGTCGAGGTTGTGGCAGGCAAGCACTGGCTGCGCATCCAGCCGGAGGAGCAACTGAGTATCGGCGAATATGCGCTGGTGGAGATTCTTTCGGCCTCCGACATCAATCAATCGGTTTGGGATTTCCGGGTGGATCCAGCAACGGGGGATAATCCGGGCTCGCTGGGGCCGATTCTGAAGCGGGCGGATGAGCGGTGAAGTCTACTAAGTCGAGAGAACCGGGCGGCTGGTGGTTCGATCGGCGGCGGCGAGGGTGTAGTGCTGCCGCTATCCCACTCATCGCGATGAGGCTGCGATGAATGGGGCACACAGCATCCAGCGAGTCAGCGGAAAAACAACGTTAACTCTCATCGGGCGCGTGGGCGCGCGCGAAGCGCTGGCGGCGCTTCTCCCATTCGTCCGATGAGAAGAACTGAGGGCCGACTTCAATGAGGCGCGGAATCATTTTGAAGACGGCGATGCGGCTCCAGGGGCGGCCGTCGCGCTGACGAAGGCCTTTCTCGTTCAGGCTGCTGACGATGACTGAATAAGAGAAGTCCTGGGCGAGCAGTTCCATGATTTCCATAAGGACCTGGTGCTCGATGGGATCGGCTTCCAGGCGTTTGCAGTCTGCGGAGATGCGCAGGCCGTAAGGGATGTCCTCGTCGAAGACGCCCTCGGCGGGGGCTTCTCCATCGGGCAACTCGCGGCGCCACTCGATGGCGACCATTTGCCAGCCGGCGGCGGAGCGCTGGCGGATGATTTCGGGGCTGAAGGGTGAGGAGACTATATCCTTGATGCGCTCAAAGTATGCCATTGAAGGCCTCCTGGCCTGGTTCTTGCGAACGAATTGGAAGCAATTTTGCGGCCAAAGATTGGGTGTGCTGGGGATGGCTCAAGTAGTTTGGCGGGAAGGGGATAGAGACGAGCTGCGTTTAGTGACGAAGAGCGATGGTTGTTCAAATGTGCGAGAGGGCGTTCGGTTCCGAACAGGGGGTGCGATGAATCCCAGGTCTCAGGATCGAGATCTCCACCCCACGAATGAAGACCTATTCGTGGGGACCCCGGACCTGGGGCACCCAGGCTGCTACTCCCGGACGCCGATGCCGAGGGCTTTCATTTTGCGGTAGAGATGGCTGCGCTCGAGGCCAAGGAGTTCGGCCGCGTGGCTTATGTTGTTGCGGGCTTCTTCTATTTTCTTGAGGATGTATTCGCGCTCGTAGGCGTCGCGGGCCTGCTGGAGGCTTGAAAATTCTTCGGTGGAGCGGGTGCCGGCCTTGTGGGTGAGTGGCGGCAGGTGCTTGCGCTCGATGCGGAGGACGCGCGGATTGAGGATCATGACGCGCTCGATGACATTCTTGAGTTCGCGCACGTTGCCGGGCCAGTGGTACGAGCCCAGGGTGGCGAGGGCTTCTTCGCTCATCTCCATGCGCGGGCGGCCGTACTGGCGGCCAATCTCAGCGAGAAACTCGCGGGCCAGGAGCGGGATATCCTGCTTGCGCTCGCGGAGGGGCGGCACAAAGAAGGGCACTACATTGAGGCGGTAGAAGAGATCCTCGCGGAAGTTGCCCTTGGCGATCTCTTCTTCGAGGTCCTTGTTGGTGGAGGCGATTAGACGGACGTCGACGCGCAGCGGCTGCGAGCCGCCGACCGGCGTAAACAACTGGTCGTCGAGAGCGCTGAGGACCTTGGCCTGGGTTTTGAGGCTCATGTCGCCGACTTCGTCGAGAAAGAGCGTTCCCCCGTCGGCGCGCTCAAGGGTGCCGCGCTGCTCAGGCGGTCCGCCAGGCTGGACGCCATGCCGGTAGCCGAAGAGTTCGGCCTCAATGTGCGCTTCAGGAATGGCGGCGCAGTTGAGCTCGACAAATACACGGTCGCGGCGGAGGCTTTCAGCGTGGATGGAGCGCGCAATGAGTTCCTTGCCGGTGCCCGATTCTCCATAGATGAGCACGCGGCCGTTGGTGGGGGCCATGAGCTTGATTTGTTGGCGCAGGGCTTTGAGCGGCACGCTTTCGCCGGTAAGGACGGAGGCAACGCTGAACTGGCGCTTGAATTCCTGGTTCTCGGCACGCAGGCGGCGCGCTTCGACAGCGTTCTTGACGACGATGAGGGTGCGTTCGAGGGAAAGAGGCTTCTCGAGAAAGTCGTAGGCTCCGAGCTTGGTAGCCTTGACCGCGGTTTCGATGGTGCCGTGACCGCTGATGATGACCACTTCGGGCCTGGTTTCGGAAGCCTGTTGGCGAATGTCGGAGAGGACCTCGAGGCCGTCGCGGTCGGGGAGCCAGATGTCGAGCAGGACCACGTCGTAGGGCGCGTCCTGGAGCAGGATGAGCGCTTCGACCGCAGTGGCTGCGCCGGCCACGCCGTAGCCCTCTTCGCGCAGGATCTCCTCGAGCGAGGTGCGTATCTCTGCCTCGTCGTCCACGACCAAAATGTGGTTCATGAAGACAGTCCCTTCAGCTCAGTTTCGGTGCTGCCCTCAAGCATGGCGGGGGCCTGCGTGTCCGGCTCCATGAGCGGCAAGCGGAGCAGAAAGCGCGCGCCCTTGGGGCTGTTTGCTTCGGCGCGAATTGAGCCGCCATGCTCCTGGATGATTTTGGCCGCAATCGAAAGGCCGAGACCGGTGCCGCGATGCTTAGTGGAATAGAAGGGCAAAAAGAGGCGCTCGCGAATTTCGTCGGTCAAGCCGTGGCCAGTGTCGGCGACAGTGACCTCGACCGCCCCGCCATCTTCGCTGAGCGCGGTGCGAATGCCGAGCATCCGCAACAGGCTGCCCTGCATGGCCTCGGCGGCATTGTCGATGAGGTTGGCCAGGGCACGGCGCAGCGCATCGGGATCGGCGAGCACTTGCGGCAACCCTGGCTCCAGATCACGCTGCACGGTGATGCCATCAAGACGGCCTGCGAACAGCGCCAGCGCTTCGTCCACAACTCTGTTCATGTCGCAGGCTCGCGGCTGGGGCGCGGGAAACTGCGCGAGCGCCGAGAACTGGTCGACAAGCGAGCGCAGGGTTCCGACACAAGTGAGGATGACCTCGGCGCATTTGCGGATCACAATGGGCGAGTCCGGTTGCCCACGCTCAAGATGCCTGCCAATGCGCTCGGCCGAAAGCGCGATGGGGGTGAGCGGATTTTTGATTTCGTGCGCCACCCGCTGCGCCACTTCTTTCCACGCCAACTGCCGCTGCGCGCGCAAGAGCTCGGTGGTGTCTTCGACCACAAGCACGTTGCCTGTCTCGCCGTGCATCAGCTCAAGGCGGGCGCTGGTGATGGCCAGGTGAACGGTGTGGCCACGGGCGTGAAATTCGATCTCAGTGGAGGCAGCGCCCATGCGGTGACCGCGCCGGATGAGGCCGGCCAAATCTTCGGCGAACTCCGGCGGCAGGAAGGGTTCAATTTTTTCTCCGGCAAGCGACACGTCTTCGCCGAGCCCCATGAGCGCGGCAAAGGCGCGGTTGGATTTGAGCACCACGCCCGAGCCATCGAGCGTAACCACGCCGCTGGGGATGGTCTCGACGATCGTCTCCAACTCGCGGCGGCGCTCCTCGATGGACTGATTGGCCGCAGTGAGTTGTGCGGACGAGCTCTCCGCGAGTTGGCGGCTGGCCTCGAGGTCGGCGGCCATGTGATTGAAGGCGCGCACCAGGTCACCCATCTCGCCGGTTGCAATGGCGGCCACGCGATGGTCGTATTTGCCGGCGGCGATCTCGTCCATGGCCACGCCCAGCGCCTCAACCGGCCGGGTGATCTGCTTGGAGAGAAACATGGCCAGCCACAGGCTGGAAAAGAAGATGAAGACCGTAATGAGCAACTGCATTAGGAAGAAGATGGTGCGGATGCTGTTGCGGGCGCGGAAGAGCTGCCAGTAAGCAGCAGCGCCGGAGCGGATGCGCGTTGTAGTCTGACTGAGGCCTTGGGGCATGGGCAGGGCCGCGACGACCATGTTGCCGGAGGCGGTTGCCGCCATGCCGACGGCATACTCCAGGCCGCCAACTTTCATCACCGGCACATCGCTGCGCTGCGCCGCAGGCAGGAGGATGGAGGAGAGCGGCGCGTGGATCGACACGGCGCCGGGAGTTCCTTCGTCCTGCCACGGAGCGAGGACGGCCAGGCTCGACGGGGGAGGCGCCCAGAAATTCGCTATCTCTTGCCGATTGCGGTTGTAGACCACCACAAAGCCGCCGTCGAGCGTAACGCGATGCGAGGCCAGTACGTTCTGCAGCGTCTGCAAGTCGCCGTCGGGCGCGCCGGTTGCAGCGATCGACTCCGCCTCTCCGCGCGCGTTGCTGGTTACATATTCCGCCAGTTCCTGGACTACCCGCGTCGAATCCTCGCGAAGCTCGGTGGTGGGCTGCGAAAACCAGCGGTCGATGGAGCGGTTCATGAGCAGGAAGCTGAACAGGAACATAAAGACCGCGGGGGTAAGGGCGATCAGGGTAGCGCCCAGAACCATGCGGGTGCGCAGGCGTGCCCCCAGCGCGCTGCTGCTTTGGTCGGCGTAGAGCTTGAGGATGTTCCTGAGCAGGAGCATCAGAAGGACCATCAGGAGCAGGAACACCACGACCGTGAGACCGGTAAAAACGAGCGTCTCGCCGGCTGTGACGGGATTCAGGATGCGGATATTAAATGCCTGCAGGGTGCCCAGCAAGGCGAAGAACAAAAGCACTCCGAGACCGAGCAAGAGCACGGATCGCTTCCGAGGATCGCTGAATAACTGCATGCGGCGATTATAGAAGCAAGGAACAGAGAAGTGGGTCGGTTTGAGGGTGCATTTCCCCAAGGGGTAAACAGGCTGTGGACAAGGAGCTGGAAGCGCGGGGGGATTGCTTCGTTCGTTATGCCGACGACGCGAACGTGTATGTTCGCAGCCGGCGAGCGGGCGATGCGCCTGCTGCCGCGGCTCTACGCACGGCTGCGTATCAGGGTCAATGAGGCTAAGAGTACGATAGCCAGCGTGTTCCGGCGCAAATTCCCGGGCTACGGCTTCTGGGTGGCTGCTGGCGGCAAGATCAAACGCCGTGTGGCCACGAAGGCCATAGCAACGTTCAAGCAGCGAGTCCGGGAAACTGACCCGCCGATCATGCGGGTACAGCTTGGACAAGTTGGGAGTCAAGTGCGAGGTGATTGCGCCGACGCTGGTTCCGGTAACGGCTGGTAACCGGGTGAAGACGGATCGGCGGGATATGGAGAAGCTGGCGCGCTGTCATCGGGCCGGGGATTTAACGGCGGTGTGGGTTCCGGACGAGGGCTCAGAGGCGTTGCGCGACTTGGTACGGGCGCGGGAGTCGGCCAAGCAGGATCAGTTGCGAGCGCGGCACCGGCTGGGCAAGTTTCTTCTGCGCACCGGCTGGCGGCCTGAGAAAAGGCAAGAACAAAAGCAAAGGCAAAAACAAAAACTTTCCAAGGAATGAAAAAGCAAAAACCTCGACCATGAACAACCTTGCCCCAATCGAGCACAGAACCAGCAACAGGCGGAGCACGCACGAAAGAGAATCCTCGTACTTACTATGCGACAGGCTGGGCCGGACTCGCGACGTTAGTCAGAGGCAGCTCCCGACGGATCGTGATTATGCGACTTCGACGCGCGAATATCAGACCGATCAATCGTCGTTCAAATCTGCCCCGGCTGTTGCTGACCCTGTGCTCGAAAACGGCAACAAAAACGACAACCCCACAGATTCGCGGGTGTTGACAGCGTCACTCCATATCAGCAAGTCAGCGCGTCATGCCTTCAGAAACTCGAGCGCCCGAATCAGGTAGTTCTTCAAATCGCGCCGGGGCACGACTGCATCCAGAAAGCCCTTCTCCAGCAGAAACTCCGAGCGCTGGAAACCCTCGGGCAACTTCTGCCGGATCGTCTGTTCTATGACACGCGGCCCGGCAAAGCCAATCAGCGCGCCCGGCTCGGCAATGTTCAAGTCACCCAGCATTGCAAAGCTGGCCGTCACTCCGCCCGTGGTTGGATCGGCAAGAACACAGATGTACGGCACCCTGGCGTCGTCCAACTGTGCCAATGCAGTCGAGATCTTGGCCATCTGCATCAGGCTCACGACGCCTTCCATCATGCGCGCACCCCCCGAAGTGGCCACCACGATCAGAGGCTTGCGTCCAATGCGTGCGCGATCCACCGCGCGGGCAATTGTCTCGCCTACCACGGCCCCCATCGAACCGCCGATAAAGCCGTACTCCATGGCGCTCATCACAACTGAATGCGGTCCCAGCCGCCCCAGGGCGTTCACGATCGCATCGTTTAACCCCGTAGCCTCTTGTGCCGCGCGCAACCGCTGTTTGTAGGGCTTCACGTCTGTGAAATTCAGCGGGTCGGTAGAGCGCAGGCCCATGTCCACCAGCTGATAGCCAGGCTCGAGAAGCAGTTCGATCCGTTCCCGCGCGCCGAGCTTGAAATGGAACTGGCACTTCGGACAGACGTTCAGGTTGGCTTCCAGATCTGGCCGGAAAATTGGTTGACGGCAGCCTGGGCACTTGATCCACAAACCCTCGGTGCGCACGCTCTTCTCGGCTGCATCCCCGCCCCCACTGTCGGGGCCAGGCCCGGACTCGTATTCGCCGTTCTCTCGCTTGAACCAGGACATACCGAACCCAATTGTAAATGCATCGCCCAGTGAGCGGGACCTCTTCTCCCACCGTTCAACTGCAAATGAATCCGAGATCGGTGCTCAGCCTTTTACGGATGTTGCGGTCGGCTTGCCCGAGCGCAGGTAAGCATCGTCCCCGTCAATCCAGTCCTGACGCGGTGGATTGAAGATATCCAAAGCTACCGAATCCTCCAGCGCGGTGACTCCATGGGGAACAAGCGGAGGAATGCACAGAATTTCACCAGCCCGCACCGTCACTTCTTTTTCCTCGAGCAAGAATTTCAATGCCCCCTCAACCACGTGGCTAATCTGCTCGTGCATGTGCTCATGCAGGGGCACGAGCGCGCCCTTCTTCAACACCAGCCGAGCCAGCATTGTGTTTGTGCCCACAACATATTGCCGAGCTGTAAGAGCGTTCATTTGCTCCGGCACAATATCGTCCCAGCGATGGAGTGTGCTATCTGCCACGGCCTCCTCCTTTGTAGGGTTCATCAAGACAGAGTGAGGCAATTTCTAAATCGTCTTGGTCAAAGTCATAGTGTGGACAGCGAAACATCAGTATTCAATGCCGCGCTGCGCCAGGACGCCTTTCTCGTAAGCATGTTTCACTTCGCGCATCTCGGTAACGGTATCGGCCAGTTCTACAAGCAACGGGTGAGCGTTGCGCCCGGTCAGGATCACATGCACCATCTCCGGTCGCGCGCGCAAGGCTGCAGCCACCACCGCGGGATCCAGCATCTTGTAGCTGATCGCGTAGTTGATCTCATCCAGAACCACCATGTCCCACTCGCCGGAATAAATGGCCTCCTGCGCTTCGGCCCAAGCCGCCTCCACCAGGCGAATGTCTTCCGGATCGGTCTCTGCTCCGCCCACCTTCACAAAGCCCCGCCCCATCTGCTTCAAAACGAACTTTTCCCCGAAGGCCTCCACGGCATCGAGCTCCCCGTAGTGCCACGACCCCTTCAGAAACTGCAGCATCAGCACCCGCATGCCATTGCCGACCGCGCGCAGTGCCGTCCCCAGCGCCGCCGTAGTTTTGCCCTTGCCCGGGCCGGTATTGATCAGAATCAGTCCTCGACGCGAGTCGGTCATAATCGGTTCTCAGTTCTCAGCAGTCAGCTGTCAGCTAGAAATCGTCGTGTTGCCGCCAAGCATACAGAACCGGTCACTAGCCGCTAACCCCTGCCTCTCAGTGTCCTGCGTGATACGGGTGGCCAGTCAGAATGGTAAATGCCCGGTAGAGTTGCTCCGCCATCACTAACCGAGTCAGGGCATGTGCCAGCGTCATTGGTCCCAGTGAGAGCAGTAGCTGAGCCCTTTTTCGAGTCGCCTCTGCCCAACCGCTCGCCGGACCGACGGCGAAGACGATGTGCTGGCACCCTTCGTCGCGTCGCGCGCCCAGCCACCGCGCAAAATCCTCAGACGTCATCTGCTTTCCGCGGCCATCCAGCAGCACGGCCAAAGCCGGAGTCCGTCCCTGCTGCCGCTCCAGCCACGCGAGAATGGCCTCCTCGGTCCGGAATCCTTCCGTTCTGCAGCGCGCAAACGCAGAGCAGCGCTCGAGATAGGTCTGAATCTGCGGGTCAAGTTCGTCCTTCGAACCCGGGCGGTTGCCGACATGAGCCAGCGTAATCTGCATGGAGAGCAGCATAGCTCATCCAATCGTGCCCGCATCGTCCGGGTGGGCCCCAGAATTCCCAGAAGCCCAAAATCGCTAGCGATTCTCGAAAAATCCGCAATCCGTTAAAGAAAATATCCTGCGCATGTATTCCAAGAATGGGGTAACATCTCCCAACTTCGGAATTTTGCACCGGGCACATTCCATTTTTCATATTTTTCTAATTCTCACACAAACGTGGTATCCGCACTAAATCTTTTAGTTTCAATCCCAACAGCGCATTTCTCACGGATCAGAAAGATTGGCCCACGCCGTGCATATACTTCCCCAACAAGCTCCGCGAAATCTGTAGGAACGTTGCGGGATGGTCACTTGATCACCCAAGCGAAGCTTTATTTCAAGAATCACCAGCAGATCGGTCTGAACCTGTACCCCGCAAAGTCGAAACAAGCCACTTTGCGAATTGAGAAGTTTCCTGCAAGGGTTCTTCAGTTTCAAATCATCTTCGGAGGAGTTCAATGCGATATTTCCGGATTCATTGCACAGCCCTGATCTTTACCCTGGCCCTCGCCGTGGGCTTTGCAGTCTACACTTCGGTGCAGCCGGCCTTCGCCCAGGAGACAACCGGCGGTTTGCAAGGCACGGTAAAAGATCAGTCCGGCGCCGTTGTACCAAGGGCCCACGTCACTCTTACGGGCACCACGCTCATCGGCAGCAAGGAACTTGTGACGGATTCGAGCGGTTACTACCGCTTTGCCAACCTGCCTCCCGGCGCCTACACCCTCGTAGTGAAGGCCGAGGGATTTGAGACCACCAAGCAATCTGGCATCGTAATCGAGGTTAGCCGCCTGCCTAATGTCGATGTTGTCCTCAAGGTGGGTGCTGCGGAGACAACGGTCGAGGTAGCCAGCTCAGGCCCGGTCATCGATACCACGACGACGCAGAACCTCACAAACGTCAGTACCCAAGAACTACAGAACCTACCCACCGGCACCACCTTCCAGTCAGTGATCCAGTTTGCCCCGATGGCGCGCGATGAACCTCTTGCCGGCATGCAGACCAACGGCCACGGCGCCGGCGGCAGCGGCGGTTCGATGCCCGGCTCCAGCGGCAACGGCCTCAGCCTCGGCTACTCCATCGGCGGCGCAGCCGACTCCGAATCGAGCTACCTGGTTGAGGGCCAGGACACCGAGAATATCTCCGGTGGTTATTCCAAAGCCAACGTCCCGATGGGGTTCATCCAGGATGTGGACATCAAGACCTCCGGTGTCGAGGCGGAGTACGGCGGCGCTTTGGGCGGTGTAATCAACGTCATTCTGAAGAAGGGCAGTGATGCCTTCCACGGCCAGATCTCCTCGACATATGAGTCCTCGGGAACCGACGCCAACCCGGTGAACGCTTTCCTGCGGTACGATCCGACCTCAAACGGGTCCGGTAGATTCGACCCGGCTGCCCAGACTTACTCGCCGCAGAAGGTTCATTTCCGCACCGTCGAGCCCAGCATTTTGGTTGGTGGCCCGATCGTGAAGGAACATCTGTGGTTTGTCGCAGGCTTCGAACCGCTGATCTCGAGCAAAGCAGAGACGGTGAACTTTGGTTCGAACGACAACAACGCCGGTAACCAGTACTTCACCCAGGACCGCCAGCAGTACTTTGGATACGCCCGCATCGACGCCGCGCTTACCAGCAAGATCCGCGTCTTCGGCTCATGGCTCACGCAGTACGCGCGCGAAGCCGGCGATGAATTTCCGACGGCCGATCCGACAGCGAGTGAGTCCGGGGCCCTGAACACTGCGATTCTTAGTCCTCTGAGCCAATACAATCACGGCCTCGGCTGGTCGGCTCCCAATGCCACCTTTAATGTCGGTGCCGATATCAGCCTGACACAGCGACTTGTTGCTACTACCCGTTACGGCTACTTCTTCGACAACTATCACGATTTCGGATGGCCCACACAGACGCCCGACATCGTGTGGAACGACAACGGATCTGGCGCGTGCGATAACGGTCCCGCGGCCGCCAGCGCCGTGTGCCCGCACGGGGGCAGCCCGCTGCCCGCTAGTATTCAAAGCTACAACGGCGCACCGGCAAATGGTGGCACTTCAACCACGCCCTACGACAGCACCTACACGACGGAGAACGCCGACAAGCACTACCAGTTGAACCAGGACTTCGCCTTCTACAAGGGTGGCTGGTGGGGTACCCACAACTTCAAGTTCGGCTATCAGCTCAACCATCTGGTGAACGTGATCGACCAGAATGGAAACGTCCCCTATGCCTTCATGGAATTCGGTCGTGGCGTGGGGCACGGCGCGCTTACGTCGACCGGCGGGTCCAACTGTGCCAAGCTCGAAGCGGAATACCAATACGTCGATCCGGTAACAGGCAAAACGGTTAACCCCTGCGTGGGCCTATATGGCACGATCACTGTGCAGGACTTCTCCACCATTCTGTTGAACTCTTCGGGGGCGCCTACACCGGCCAGTGACTGGAACCACGCCTTCTACGTGCAGGATTCATGGAACATCGGCCACGGCCTGACGCTCGATCTGGGTCTGCGCCTCGAGCATGAAACCCTCCCAGCGCCCGGCGGCGTCGCCGTCAGCTCGATCACCTTCCCCTGGAGCGACAAGATCGAACCTCGCCTCGGTGCGGCATGGGACCCCAGCGGCCATGGCAAGATGAAGATCTATGGCAGCTATGGCGTGGTCAACGACGTCATGAAGCTCTTGCTCGCCCAGACCTCATGGGGCGCGCAGGCCTATGAGCAGTGCAGCTATCCTATCGGGCCGGACGGCACAACCAGCATTTTCAGTGTTTCCGATCTCAATCTGACCTTTAAAGCTGGCCGCGCCTGTCCCAACGGGCCAGCCAATACGCAGGCGAATTTCACCGGCACCGGCACACCTCCTGCTACCCTGACCGACGCCGCAACCAATGTCTCCATCATCGAGAACGTCAACTTCCGTCCCTGGGAGCCGGTTTCGCCCAACGTGAAGCCCTATCGCCAGCATGAGTACGTGGCCGGCTTCGAATATCAGATCAGGCCGGCGCTGGCCTTCTCGGCCCGCTACAACCGCCGCCGCCTCGACCATGTAATCGAGGATGCGTCGCTGTCTGACGTGAACTGGGGCGAGACCTACACCATCGTGAACCCGGGCGAAAACGTCGACGATACCATCGATCACTACGCCACCTATCTTGGTTCTTTAGGACAGGCCTTTGGCGTGCCTGGGTGGGCTTTCGACCCGGCTGCCTTTGGCACCTGCCCGAGCTGCCCGGCCAACCCCAAAGCCATCCGCAACTACGACGGCCTGGAACTGAGGATGACCGTGGCCCAAACGCACGGATTCAGCGGCATGTTTAGCTACACCTACAGCAGCTTGTGGGGCAACTACACCGGCTTGACCACCACCGACCAGTCCGACGGCGGCGTGACCGGCCGCAACAGTCCTGACACCACCCGCGCATTCGATGAGCCGTTCTTCTACTTTGGAGCGAATGGCAAATCGACCAACGGACATCTACCCACTGACCGGCCTAATGTCATCAAGGGCCTCGGCTACTACACGCTGCCCTGGAAGCACCAGACCACCAGCATCGGCCTGGTCGAGAACTTCCTGCAGGGAACTCCGGTGGGAAGCTACATCGACATCGGCGGTGCTACCACTGGCCAGGACTTTGAGGGCACCTACCCCTTTGGCCGCGACCAGTGGGTGAATGCAACCCAGGACTCACTAGGGAACATCACTCTTGGCTCACCTTATCTGCGCCGCACGCCCTGGTTCACGCAATCGGACCTGAGCGTGTCGCACGAGATCAAAGTCGGCGACCACGAGAACATCTCGATTGAAGGCAATGCACTCAATGTGCTGAACCAGCGCGCTGTGGTCGCTTACTTCGAGGGCATGGATTCGTGGGAAGCTGAGACTTCGCTCTCTCCGACGAATGCAGGATGTGGCGGCCCGTGCAACATCTATAGTGGCGCCGCCTTCTACCAGGCTGCCGAGACGGGATACAACGTCCAGAGCCTCATCAACCCGGATGGCGTCGTCCTGAACTCGCAGTATGGCCAACCGTACCTCTACCAAACCGGACGTCAGCTCCGCTTTGGATTGCGCTACACCTTCTAGAATCAACCAGGCTTCAAGAAACACAATGGGGACCCGAAACATCGGGTTCCCGTTCTTTTTGTGTTTCTCGAATAACCGGCCGGCTTGAATCTCCTTGCGCCGAACTGTTCAGCGTGAGGGCTTGGTCTTTTTCGCCGAGGATCGCGGGGCCGGCTTCTTCGCGGCCGCAGCTTTTCTCGCGGGCTTCTTCACTGTTTTCGCGCGCTTTGCCGGCTCCTCTGTTTTTGCTGCGGACTTCGCCGATGCAGCTCGTGCTTTGACCGGAGACTTGGTCCGCACGGCGCGCGTCTTTTCAGCCAGCGCGGCCTTCAACTCTGCGTCGAACTCGGACGGAGTCAGCGGTCGCGCCGACTTGCGCAGCCTCTCAATGTCGTAAAACGCCCTCCGCTCGGCCAGAAACACATGGACTACAAAGTCCACATAGTCCAGCAGAATCCAATCGCCCTTGCGCCGCCCCTCAACCGAGTGCGCATAGACGCCGAAATCGCGCTTCAGCCGCGCCTCAATCTCATCGGCAATGGCCACCGCCTGGCGATCGTTGCTGGCTGACGTAACCAGGAAGAAGTCGGACAACCCCGAGTCGATCGGATCCAGCTCGAGAATGCGTGTGTCCTGACCCTTCTTGTCTTCACAGACCGCCGCTGCGGCCTGCACGAGTATGCGCGTTTCCTGGTGCGCCTGCGTCTGTGTCATTCGGTAGATAAGCTCTCCCAACCAATCGTATCTCGTCGCACCTAAGGCGGCAACAAAGCGGCAATCCTGACCGGCAATGTTGACCGGCCAAGTCACCCATACCCTACCGATAGAGATTATGGGAGCGCATGTAATCGAAAACCGCATCCGGCAGCAGCTCGCACCCCGCTGCCCCGTTCCCGTCGGCAGACCCGGATCGCGCCCGAGCCATCTCTCGAATCGCCGAAGCGCTGATCTCCACATTCAGCCCCGGCAGCAAGTAGAAGAGCGTACGCTGTCCGGCCACGTTCCCGGTCTGACCCAAAAGGGAACAGCAGCGAACCTCAATATCTGACTTCCCAATGTTCCCTTCCGCCCGGTTTAAGTCTTCTGAAGGCCCCATCGTCAACCCCGGCGGCAGCAACGCCTTCAAGTCGCTCAGTGATTGTCCAGGCCGGGAGGCAACGATCAGCGGCGCCACAAACGGTATCTCCACCGCGCGATGCCAAAGCCGTAAGCCCACAAACGAATCGGCGCCCATCAGGCAATAAAGCGTCACGTCGGGACGCAGCTCTTTCCGCACGTAAGTGAGCGTATCAAGCGTGTAATTGGGGCCGCCGGAGCTTCTCGGAGCGTCGGCGAGCGAGATCGCAAATCCCGGTTCGCCTGCGATAGCCAACTCGGTCATGGCCACACGGTCCTCAAAGCTGGCGGTTGATCCAACTGGCTTCAACGGCTGCGACCCCACCGGGGCAAACAATACGGTTTCCAGTCCAAGAGCCTCACGCGCTGTGCGCGCTACAGCCAGATGCCCCAAATGGGGCGGATCGAAACTGCCGCCAAAAAATGCGACTCGGCGGCTACTATTCGCTGGCTGGCTCATGGGTTCATCCTACCCTGCCTGGCGCCGTTATATCATCGCTTTGGATCGTATTTACCTCTATGCGCTATTTGATTGCTATCCTCGCTTTCGCCGGAGTAGTGGTTTCCTCCCTGGCGCTTCAGGTTCACCTCTCCACCGGCACCGAGCCATGTTCCATCAATGAACGGTGGGACTGCGGCATTGTGAACCACAGCTCTTTTGCGGTCATTGAGCACATTCCGGTGGCCGCCATCGGCATCGCTGGCTACCTGGTGCTGGCTCTGTTGGCCCTGGTGCGGCGCCGTGGCCTGCTCTTTTTTGCCGCGCTCCTTGGTTTTGGGTTCGCCCTCAATCTCAGTCATATTGAAAGGGACATCCTGCAGGTTTGGTGTCTTTATTGCGTCATCTCCCAGGGAATCATTGCGCTGCTCACTCTGCTCAGTCTCGGCTGGCTTGTCTCCGAGGAGATCGCCAAGATAAGAGGGAGAAAGCACTCCTGAGTTCTGGTTGGCGCCCCTCCGCATCCAGCCCGTTTCGCGCTGATAAAATTGAAATATATCAATGATCAAAGAATGGTACGCGCGCTGGATGTACGAGTGGGAAACGCGGCTGACCACGCGCGACGAAAACCGCGTGGTGCGTCCGCTGGAGTGGGGTTTCGAGTGGATCGCGCCCTTTCTAGAGAGTCATGGCCTTGGTGCAGCCCTGCCCGGCCCTGAAGTGGTAAACAACAGCGCCGCAGCCGAAGCCGCAATGGTCCGCATCAACAAGCTTCTTATCCGCCATAGCGATAAGTTCTTCAGTTATCAAAGGCCCACCGACTTCCGCCTTGAAGAACGGCATCCAGAGCTGTTCCCCACCAATGTCCGCCCGGAAACCCTCGCCCAGGAGGCCGCAATTCGCCAACAAGCCGCTGAGGGAAAGCTAGCTCCGGCCCAATTCCTTCGCTTTACGTCTCCCGAGAGCACGCCCTACCCCGAAAACGACCTCGTTAACGCCCGTTGGTATCCGGCCCCGGCGCACAAAGACCCTGCCCGTCCCAAGCAGGCAATCGTGGTGCTGCCGCAGTGGAACTCGGACGGATTCAGTCACAATTCCCTTTGCGCCATCTTCAATCGCATGGGCGTTTCGGCGCTGCGGCTCTCCATGCCTTATCACGACATTCGCCGCCCCGCCGAGCTTGAGCGCTCAGACTACTCCGTCAGCGCCAACATCGGCCGAACGCTCATGGCATGCCGCCAGGCTGTCATTGATATCCGCTGCTGCCTCGACTGGCTTGAGGGGCAGGGCTACGAGCACTTCGGCGTCCTCGGAACCAGCCTCGGCTCCTGCTATGCCTATTTGGCCAGCGCCCATGACGCGCGCCTACGCGTCAATGCTTTCAACCACGCTTCAACAGCCTTTGGAGATGTCACATGGGCTGGCCAGAGTACCCGCCACGTCAAGCAGGCGCTGGAAGAAGCTGGCCTCACGCAGGACCGCGTCCGCGACCTGTGGGCCGCCGTCAGCCCTTGCTACTACTACCCCAAGATCGTGAGCACCAAAGCCGGCGGACCGCTGAAAACAGTTCTCCTCGTCTACGCCAACTACGACCTCACCTTCCCCAGGGAGTATTCACTCCAGGTGGTTGACGCCTTCCGCCGTTACGGCCTCAACTTTGAGACGCGCGTCTTGCCCTGCGGCCACTACACCACTGGTGAAACTCCCTACAAGTTCATCGACGGCTGGTACCTGGGCTGGTTTGTCTATCGGGCGTTCAAAGCCCTGCGCAACGAGAAGGCAGCCGGGCTGACTCCGCCAATCGCATCGCAACGCGAGGTCGAAGAGGAAATAGTCTCCAGGTAGCACGCCTGGGCTAGCGTATCTCATTCAAATTCAGCCGCAACAGCTTTGCCGGATCAAGGTAGGCATCCTCCCAGCGCACCGCCCAGTGCAGATGCGGACCTGTCACGCGGCCCGTCGCGCCGCTCAACCCCAGCAGTGCGCCTTTGGTCACATGCTGGCCCTCGCGCACGTCGATCCGGCTCAAGTGCATCGAGAGCGTGAACAGCCCCAGTCCGTGGTCGATAACCACGCAGTTGCCCTCGTAGTAGAGCCCCCGTGCCAGCACCACCGTACCGCTGTTGCCCGCCCGCACCGGCGTGCCCATCCGTGCGCGAAAATCCATCCCTTTATGAATGCTGGCCAGCTTACCGTTAAACATGCGCCTCGTCCCGAAGCTGTCAGTCGGCGCAGCCGTAACGGGTGCGCGAAAGCTGCCATCCCACAGCGGCTCGTTCGCGCTTGCTGCAAATACCTTTGCCTTAAGCTGAACCTCTGCCTCGATCCGTTTCAACGCATCCGGGTCCGGCTCGACAAACTTCGGCTCGACCGTGAGCGAACCAGTATGGTAGTGCGCAGCGTGAATCTCAATCGTGCGGCTTAGGTCGCGGCCCCCGACTGCTCCCAAAGGCTTCACATCGATCCGAAGAGTAGAAGACCCAACGGGCCCCTCCACATCAACTCCGGCCAGTGCGAACCACCCCTGCCCGTTGCGCGCCGGGAAAAACTCGAGCCTGTGCCCCACCCACTCCCCATGGATCTCTGCAGTATTCGGAGCGGAGACATGAATCAGCTCCGGCGATCCGGCCTCCACCACCGCTGGCGTAAGTGTCACGGCGTCCTGCTGCGCGCTAACGTGTGCAACCGACAGTCCACCGGCAAGCAGTAAGAAATGAGCCAAAGCTGTCTGTCGAAGAGGCCGGAATAGAAAAGCTCGCATGGTCTCAAGCATAGCGGCGATTGGCGCTCTGAGAAGTCTGCACCCTTACTGGTCGGAATTAGGCCGCGGATGAGCGGCCTTCCATGTGGCAACCCGGTCCTGAACCGCAGCCAGTTCATCCGCCGTGATATGGACCCCCATCATCTGCCGGTGGGCTGCATACTGCTCTTGCTTGGGCCCTTTCACGGCTGCCGCAAGGTCCAGCCAGTAGTAGGCCTCAACGTAGCTCTGTTCCACGCCCTGGCCCACCGAGCAGAGTGTGCCCATCGTTGCCTCCGCGCCCACATCCCCCTGATCCGCTGCCTTGCCATACCATTCCGCTGCCTGAACCAAATCGCGCGCAAACCCCTTGCCCCCATCGCGATAAAGTGCCGCAAGGTGAAGCTCTCCGGCTATGTCGCCCTTATCTGCGGCCTTTCGGTACCACTCCGCGGCCATCTTGTAATCCTGCGTCACGCCCGTCCCCGAAGCGTAGCTCTCGCCAACGGTCACCTGCGCGGCAACATCACCCTTGGTCGCCTTAGCCAGCAGGGCAGGGTCAATTCCAGCCGGCTGTATGCTCCCAGTCTGCCCACCCGCCAGCCGCGCTGACAGAATCGTCATCGCAACCAGCACAATCCATCGGGCTTTCATCCATTTCCCGGTCATTCAACTCAAACGATAGCAGATTCCAGTCTCGTGGAAGCGCCCTTCCTTGCCCCATGCGGCAGCCCCGTTTTAAGCGTGTCAGCCAAAGATTCCGCAAAAGAAAGCTGTCGGCCCAGCTTCACAAGCGAATGCTCGGAAATCGACACCGCTTATTAAGAGGTTCGCCCATCCTGAAATGCCGTAAAATTTCAGTATGACTGACCGCATGGCTCTCACCCTCGCCCAAGCCGACCCCGACGTAGCCGCCGCCCTTGATCACGAAACCCTCCGCCAGCACGAGGGGCTGGAAATGATTGCCAGTGAAAACTTCGTCTCTGAAGCCGTGCTCGAGGCTGCCGGTTCCGTCTTCACTAATAAATATGCGGAGGGCTACCCCGGCCGGCGCTATTACGGCGGCTGCGAGTACGCCGATATTGTCGAGAACCTGGCCCGCGACCGTGCCAAACAGATCTTTGGCGGCGACCACATCAACGTGCAGCCCCACTCCGGCTCACAGGCCAACGCCTCGGCCTATGCAGCAGTCCTCCAGGCGGGCGACACCATCCTCGGCCTCGACCTCGCACACGGTGGTCACCTCACTCACGGACATAGGCTCAGCTTCAGCGGCAAACTCTATCGGCCCACCTTCTACCAGGTCCGTCGCGACACCGAACTCATCGATTACGACGAGCTCGAAGCTATCGCCGAGCGTGAAAAGCCCAAGGCAATCATTGGCGGAGGCAGCGCCTATCCAAGGCTCTGGGACTTCGCCCGCATGCGCCAGATCGCCGACAAGGTTGGCGCCGTTTACATCTTTGACATGGCCCACATCGCTGGCCTGGTCGCGGGCGGAGTGCACCCTTCGCCCGTGCCGCACGCGCACATTACCACCACAACAACCCACAAGACGCTGCGCGGTCCGCGCGCCGGCCTCATTATTTGTGGACAGGATCTAGCAACCGCCGTCGACAAGGCGGTCTTTCCCGGCCAGCAGGGTGGCCCCCTCATGCACATCGTTGCGGCCAAAGCAGTGGCCTTCGCCGAGGCATTGCGGCCCGAGTTCCGCACTTACGCGGCGCAGATCGTTGCTAACGCCAAGGTGCTGGCCCAGGGCCTGCAAGAGGCCGGCTTCCGCATCGTCTCCGGTGGCACTGACAACCACCTCATGCTCGTCGATGTTTTCCAGAAAGGCATTCTCGGCTCCGATGCCGAACTGGCCCTCGGCAAGGCCGGCATCACAGTCAACAAGAACTCCATCCCCTACGACACCAATCCTCCGCTCAAGCCCTCGGGCATTCGCGTGGGTACTCCCGCACTTACCACTCGCGGCATGAAGGAACCGGAGATGCGTGTCATCGCCGCGTGGATTGCCAAGGCCCTCGAACTGCGTAACGACGATGCAGCCCTCGATCGCATTCGCGGAGAAGTAGCCGAACTTGCCAGCCAATTTCCGCTTTACGCCTGGCGGCGCGCGCCGGTCGCGGTTACAAGGTAGCCTCGCCTTAACTCATAACTAACTATCACTTAGGTGCTCATACAGCACTCGGGGAACCTCTGCGGAGAAACTAATTTCCATGTCACGGGTTCCATTTGGGGTAATGGGTGATGCACGCCAGTGGAAGAAGAATGACCCTTTCTACTGTGGGTATTAGGAGGTAACCATGAAATCCATCCAGTTGATTATGGCAGCTTCACTGGTTCTTGCCGTTCCGGTATTTGGCCAGCAACATGGTGGCGGAGGCGCATCCCATCCGTCAGAAGGCGGGTCGCATCAAGCTATTCCCTCGCGTGGGCCGTCGCCAATCAAATCGGCCCCGCATCCTGTCGAGCCCAATCGCAATTACAGTGATAAGGCAGGCCATCCCAACGTCCCCCATGTGGATGGGAACACCTGGGTTGGTCACAACACCGGCCGCGATGATCCACGCTACCATTTCGATCAGCCCTTTGCGCACGGCCGCTTCACCGCGGGAATTGGCCGCGGCCCCAGCCGCTTCTGGTTCAACGGGTTTTACTGGGATGTCGCGGCGACCGACATTGCTTTCTGCGACGGCTGGCTGTGGGATTCAGACGAGATCGTAATCTACGATGATCCCGATCACATCGGCTGGTATCTCGCTTATAACGTGCGCCTCGGAACTTATGTGCATGTCGAGTATCTCGGAATGTAACTGACTCACATTCAGTCGAACCTGCAAACGGGATGGTCCAATGGGCTGTCCCGTTTGTTTCTGCGCGCACGCTTCCAACGAACCGCAAACCAGCCCACAGCCCACGAGTCCGGATAATATCCTCCATAAGTGCGCGAATGTAAGCGGATTGCGCCGATGCGTTGGTATTTCATCCCTGTCAGGCTATGCGGATACCAGCGCGCTTTTGAAGCTTTCCCTTGTTCCGATTAGTGGCAAATTGTGCAAAAGCAAATTTCTAAGTTATCCTTGACCTATGGCTATTGACTCTATTCTCGCTCAAATTGATGCGGAGATCGCGCGCCTCACGCAAGCTCGCTCGCTGCTCGCCAACCTTGGCACAGTTTCCATCGCTGTTGCAGGACACGTGACAACCGAAGCTCCTGCCAAGGCAAAGAAAAAGAAAAAAAGGGTGTTGAGCCCTGAAGCGCGCAAGAAAATTGCCGACGCGCAGCGCAAGCGCTGGGCCGCTCAGAAGGCTAAGAGCAAGACTAAGTAAGAGAGGCAGAAACAACTAATAAGGCTGTCTTCTCCGCTCTCCATCCTGTTCACTTCTCAACTAAGAGCGCGACGAAATATAAGTAATCCGCTGTTGTCGCAGCAGGCTTTGGTTGTACGGTGGATCGCGCTGAGTTCTCACGGCGATCCTGCCGTGCTATTTCTGTATCTGTAAGAGGCGCCACGGCAACGTCTTCCGGGTCGTCGATGTCAATTGCAGCGGCGATCCATCTCTAGCACAGCCGAAGTTAGCTGAACCGGATCCGGCCTCAGTGCCTGCCCGGCGCCAAGTCCACCTTGCCCTGGAACTTGCTGTAGACAAACACCACGTATCCAACCGCCAACACCATGCCGAAGATCCACCAGGCCAGCCCAACGGCGAGTGTGTGCGGGCCAGAGAGCGCACGGCTCAGCGTAATGTCGCGGTCAGCGCCGGTGGTGGCTGGCAGAAGCGTAGGATAGAGTCCCCAGCACGCCCCAGACAGCATGAAAAACAGGTACAGGCAGGAACACAGGAAAGCCTTCACGGGTTGCGCGTTGCGATTCAGGAACCAGACACCGGCCAGGGCCGCCACCACCCCAACGGGCACAACAAAGGTAACCGGATAGTTGAAATAGTTGTTCAGACTGGCGGGCCGAACGGCGATGGTGGCGATGAGGCTGACCACCGTGAGCACTGCCAGCAGCAACCAGAGCGGCGTTACGACGTCTTTGGCGCGGCGGCCTAGTTGGCTTGAGGTTTTGATCGTCAGCCACAGAGCCCCGTGCATCGTAAGCGCAACCAGCGCCACTAGCCCGCCGATCACCGTGTACCAGTCCAGAATCCCCGGGTGTACACCTGGCTGCCAGTTGGTCCACAAGGGCAGGAAAAAGTACCCGTCCGCCTGTAAGGGAACTCCGCGCAGCACATTGGCCAGCGCCGCTCCGAAGAATATTGTCAATAGTCCGCTCGACAATCCGAAGACTCCGTCGAGAAGCGAACGCCACACGCCCACGTCGACGTGATTGCGCAGCTCCAGGCTCACGCCTCGCAGTATCAGCAGCCAGAGCACAATCATTAGCGGCAGATAAAAGCCGCTGAATGCCGAAGCATAGAGCAAGGGGAATGCAAAGTAGAGAGTGCCGCCACCGGCCAACAGCCAAACTTCGTTGCCGTCCCACACGGGGCCGATGCTGCCCAGGGTGGCCTTGCGTTCCGCCTCGGTGCGCACCAGGAAAAGGTGCAACACTCCCACGCCCAGGTCGAAACCGTCGAGCACGACGTAGCCGACGATCATTACGGCAACCAGCCAGAACCAGATGAATCCCATCATTTCCAGGCTCCTTCTTCAGCCATTTCCATTGCGAAACACCGAGGCCATCGTCAATCCGCCGGAACAATCTCATCAACGGTGACCCGCGGCTCTGGACCACGATCGATCTCGCGATAGATCAGTACCGTGAACAGCAGACCCAGCAGCGCATAAAGCCCCATGAATCCGAGCAGCGTGAATAGCCCGTTGCTTGCCGAGACGGTATTCGAGTAGCCCTCGCTGGTGCGCATCAATCCATAGATCAGCCACGGCTGCCGTCCGAGCTCTGCGGTCATCCAGCCGGCCGTGTTGGCAATGTAGGGCAAGGGAAAGCTCAGCAGCAGAGCCCACAAGGCCCACCGGGCTTTATAAAGCAGACCGCGCCAAAGCAGGAACGCCGACACAACCATCAACAGCACGAACCAGGTCCCCAGCCCAGCCATGATGTGGTACGCGTAGAACAGCAGCGGCAGCGCGGTCGGCCTCTGATCTTGCGGAAACTGGTCCAGCCCCTTCACTTCGGCTTTGGTCGTTCCATAGATCAGGAAACTCAAGGCGTCGTTCACCACAATGGGATTGTCGATCTCGCCTGTCTCTTCGTTGGGCTGCCCGATCAGCACCATTCCCGCGCCCGTCTCGGTCTTGAACAGACCCTCCATCCCTGCCATCGCCGCCGGCTGGTTTCTTGCCACGTATTTGCCGTGCAGGTCGCCGGTAGGAAAAATGATGACGATCGAAGCGATGACGCCGGCAATCACGCCCACCTTCAGAAAGATGCGTGCATATTCTTCGCGCCTTTTTTCCAACAGGTAAAACGCGCCCACGGCGCTCATCACAAACGAGCCGGTCACCACCGCTCCGGTCATGTTGTGCGCGTATTGCAGCAGCGCCCACGGATTCAGCAGCAGTTGCCAGAAGCTGAGCACTTCGAATTGTCCGTTGGGCAGCCGATCGAAGGCCACAGGGTGCTGCATCCAGGCGTCCGTCACAATGATGAAGAACCCCGAGATCCACGATCCCACAAAAACCATCACCGCCGAGAACCAGTGCATCAACTTCGAGATTCGCTTTTCGCCGTAAAGAAACAGCCCCAGAAAGGCAGATTCCAGAAAGAAGCTGAAGACGCCCTCCATGGCCAGCGGCTGCCCGATCACCCCGCCGGACTGTTGCGAGAACCGCGCCCAGTTGGTGCCAAACTCGAATTCCATTGGTATCCCCGTCACCACGCCGAAGACGAAATTGATGGCGAAGATGCGGCCCCAAAACCGCGCCGCTTTGTCCCACTCCTCGCTGCCGGTTTTGAGCGCCACCGACTTGAGGGCCACGATCAGCAGGCCAAGGCCCATGGTGAGTTGGGGAAACAGGTAGTGGAAGGTGATGGTAAAGGCAAAATGCAACCGGTGGATCAGTTCACTGCTCATGCAGTGCCTCCTCTTGCAGGACAGACCCCAGGACATGAAAACAAGACGCTAGTGTTTGGTGTCGAGACCGGGTCTGGACGAAAGCTGGATCGGACCCTCTCGCAGCCCTTGAACCTTGAAACAAGCGTCGGCCTTTGTTTCACCTCTGCAGGTGCTTTAAATCACATGCAGCGGGGGTGTCCGCCCTGATTCTAACTCTGCGGGGTCGCATTCCTGGCAAGGTTGCAATTTTCCTCTTCTTCTCCTCAGCGATAACCCTCAAATTGTTGCTTGAAGATGGGATAATGCCTGAATGCGAATCGCGATCATTGGCGGTGGAATAGCAGGTCTGGCGGCCGCCTATGAGCTGGAAAAGGCGCGCGCTGCAGGCGCTGATGTCGAGTACGCGCTTTATGAGGCGTGCGAACGCCTGGGCGGCTCTTTGGCCTCGGAAACTGTCAATGGCGCGGTCCTGGAGCAAGGACCGGACTCGTTCCTGACGGAGAAGCCCGCAGCCGCCGAGTTGTGCCGCGAGTTGGGACTGGGCGCCGAGTTGCTGCCCTCAAACGACGCCGCCCGCAAGACCTACATCGTTGTGCGCAACCGCCTTATCGCTTTGCCCGACGGGCTCATGTTCCTCGTCCCCACCAAGCTGATTCCCACGGCTTTGACGCGGTTGTTCAGCCTTACCACCAAGGTCCGCATGGGACTGGAACTGCTGATCCCGCCGCGCCCCAGCGGACTTCCCGACGAAGCTGTCGCGGCGCTCGTCGAGCGTCACTTTGGCGCCGAGGCCGTTGACCGGCTCGCTGATCCGCTGCTCTCCGGCATCTATGGAGGCGACGCCGCCCAGCTGAGTGCCCGCACCGTACTGCCCCGCCTGGTAGAGATGGAAACGCAATACGGCTCGCTCACCCGCGGAATGTTGGCGGCTCATCGCCAGATGCGCGTCCGAGCCTCGAATTCCTCCAAAGAATCGAACCGCGGAGCGGCGCCTCGGCCCATCTTCACGGCGCTGCGTGGCGGAATGCAGCAGTTAGTCGATGCCCTGGTCGACCGGCTCGATCCGGCCTTCCTGCGCCTGGCCACGCCGGTCAGCTCAATTGAAAAGACCACGAACGGATGGAGAGTAGAAGCTGCCGGCGCAAACGAGCCTTTCGATGCGGTAATTTTCGCCTCGCCCGCATGGGCCGCCGGCACGCTGCTTGGCAAGGTCGATCTGGAGCTTGGCGAAGAGCTCGGCGCTATTCCCTACTCCTCGTCCGTCACCGTCAACCTGGTCTACGACGAAGCTCGCCTCGGCCCCTTGCCTGACGGCTTCGGCTTTCTGGTCCCGGCCAGCGAGGGGCGCGCCATGCTGGCTTGCACCTTTGTCCATCGCAAGTTCCTGGGCCGCACGCCACCCGGCAAGGCAGTCTTCCGCGCCTTCCTGGGCGGCATCCGAAACGAGGCACTACTCAACGGCACCGACGAAGCGCTGGCAGCTATCGTCCGCCGCGAGTTGAGTGAAATCCTGGGCGAGAAGACCATCGGCCTCAATTTAGAACCGGAACATATACAGGTCTCGCGATGGCGCCGTGCCATGGCCCAATACGCAGTCGGCCACCAGGACCGCACCGCCCGCATCGCCGCGCGCGTGGCGAACCTCCCCGGCCTGCGGCTTGCCGGCAACGCTTACGACGGCATCGGCATCCCCGATTGCATCCGCCTCGGCCGCAAGGCCGCAAAGGAGTTGGCGGCGCTCGCTGCTCCAGTTCCCAATCTCCCACCTGGCCCTCGTTAGTAGATCGGCCCGGTCGTGGGAAAAGTCGTAGAATCTCGGTTTTGACCTGGGAAATTTACATCGTCACCTTATACTCAACCCAGAACATGTCGACCATCCCTGACACAATTCTGGCAACCATTCTGGCCAAGACAAGGTCCACGGTAGCCACAGCGAAGAAAAGTGTGCCCCTTGCCGAGTTGGAGCGGAGGGTTACCCACCGCCCGCGCGGCTGGGCCTCTGCGCTGCGGCGTCAGGCTGGGGTTGGGATCGCAGTCATCGCCGAGATCAAGAAAGCTTCGCCGTCCAAGGGTCTCATTCGCGCCGACTTCAACGCCGCCTGGCTGGCCGCGCGTTACCGTGCTGGGGGCGCAACGGTGCTCTCAGTTCTCACCGATGAACCATATTTCCAGGGCAGCCTCCACAACCTCGAGCGGGCCTCGGCCGCCGCGCCTCTCCCCTGCCTGCGCAAGGATTTTATGATCGATGAGTATCAGATCGTCGAAGCCCGCGCCCACCGTGCCGACGCCGTTCTGCTCATCGCCGCCGCGCTCACCAACGCGGAGTTGAAACATCTGGCGGAAGTTGCCGCCGGATTCTCTCTCGACGTGCTTGTCGAAGTGCACACGGCAGATGAGCTCAGCCGCGTTCTCGATTGCCTGGGTGAATCCGGCGCGGATGCCATCGGCGTGAACAACCGCGACCTGCGCACCTTCAAAGTTTCCCTCGATACCTCGCTGGCCCTCGTCGAGCAAATTCCATCCAGCTTTGTGCGCGTAACTGAGAGCGGCATTTTTACCCACGCAGATATTGCCAGCCTGCGGGCAGCCGGTTTTGACGCCTTCCTGATTGGCGAGAGCCTGATGCGCCAGCCGGACCCCGGCGCGGCGCTGGCCGAGCTGCTAGGCGGAGTCGCGGTGACAGAATGAGTGTCTGGATAAAGATCTGCGGCAACACTTCGCGGGAGGATGCGCTGCTCGCCGCTGACGCCGGAGCCGACGCAGTGGGCTTTGTGTTTGCTCCCAGCCCGCGCCGAGTGACACCGGAGCAGGTTTCCGAAATCGTGCCCCGCCTGCCCACTACTCTCGAAACAATTGGCGTCTTCGTCGATGCGTCATTTGAAGAAATTGAATCCACCGTCCTCACCAGCGGGCTGACCGGCGTGCAGCTCCACTTCATCGCGGCGCCCGATCTGCCGGCCAGACTCCGCGAGCGATTCGGCCCCACGTTGCGCATCCTGCGCGTCCTTCATTTCAGTTCGGAAGCCGCCGGAGCCGCTGCCGCAATCATGCATGACCCCAATGTTGACACGCTGATGATCGATTCCCGTACAGCCTCAGCCGTTGGCGGCACGGGCCAATCCTTCGACTGGGCTCTGGCCCGTAATACCCTCTTCGAAAACGCACTTGCGCGCGAGCTCCGCCTCGTAGTTGCCGGTGGCCTGAATCCAGACAACATCGCCGAGGCCATCGCGTCATTGCATCCCTGGGGTGTCGACGTTGTCTCCGGCGTCGAAGCCGCCCCAGGCCGAAAAGACCGCGCCAAGGTGCGGAGCTTTATCGCCAACGCAAAGACCGCGCATTGCGAGAAAAGACCCTGACTTCAAGAAACAGCTTGCCGATTATATAAATACTTGTATGCTTGAACCGATGAAACGCAAACGCTATGTCAGTGTGTGGGACGCAATCGAAAAAACTCCGGCGCAGGCCGAGAACCTGAAGTTGCGGTCCTCGCTGATGCTTGCCCTCAAGCGTCAGATTGAACGCGAAGGATTGAGCCAGACTGAAGCAGCAAAGGTCTTCGGCGTGACGCAGCCGCGCATCTCCGACCTGATGCGCGGCAAGATCGAACTTTTCGGCATCGACATGCTCGTGAACATGCTCGCCGCCGCCGGTCTGCGGGTCAGGTTGCAGGTGAAGAAGGCGGCGTAGCCATCTGTCTACCAGGCCTCTCCGGGTACACTGAAAGGTTCCCCATCTTCGGCCAAGAGAGCAGGAGGCCCCTACAAATGGCGTCGATCAATCTTCCTTCGGTTCCCTCCGAATTGCGCCCCGGCCGCTTCGGCATCTACGGCGGCCGCTACGTGCCTGAGACGCTGATGGCCGCGCTGGTCGAGCTTGAGCATGAATACGACTCGGCCAAGGACGATGCCGCTTTTCAAGCGGAGTTGGCAGATCTGCTTAAGAACTACGCCGGCCGCCCCACACCGCTCTATTTCTGCAAACGGCTCACCGAACAACTCGGCGGCGCCAAAATCTACCTTAAGCGCGAAGACCTGCTCCACACCGGCGCGCACAAGATCAACAACGCTCTCGGCCAGGGATTGCTGGCCAAGCGCATGGGGAAAAAGCGCATCATCGCCGAAACCGGTGCAGGCCAGCACGGCGTTGCCACGGCAACCGTCTGCGCTCTGCTCGGGCTGGAGTGCGTGGTCTACATGGGCGACGTCGATATGGAGCGCCAGGAGCTGAACGTGCTGCGCATGAAGCTGCTGGGCGCGGAAGTTCGTGGCGTTTCGTCGGGCTCGAAGACACTGAAGGACGCCATCAGTGAGGCTATGCGCGACTGGGTCACCAACATCCGGACGACATACTATCTGCTCGGCAGCGCTCTCGGCGCGCATCCCTATCCGACCATGGTGCGCGACTTCCAGCGCATTATCAGCATTGAGATGAAGCAGCAGATTCTGGAGAAGGAAGGCCGTCTGCCTTCGGCTGTGATCGCCTGCGTGGGCGGCGGGTCGAATGCCATTGGCGCCTTTTATGAGTTCATTCAAGATCGCCAGGTACGCCTCATCGGCGTAGAAGCCGGTGGCCGCGGCACAGAACTGGGTGAACATGCCGCACGCTTCAAAGGTGGCGCGCCCGGCGTGTTGCAAGGGACGTTCTCTTACGTGCTTCAGGATGCGGACGGTCAGATCGCCCTCACCCATTCCGTCTCCGCCGGACTCGACTACGCTTCCATCGGCCCCGAGCACGCCGCGTTGCACGATTCAGGCCGCGCCGAATATGTCTCGCAGGACGATGCCGCCGCTCTCGGTGCGGTAGTCAAGCTGGCGCGCACCGAAGGAATTCTTCCCGCTCTCGAAAGCGCGCACGCCGTTGCCGAGGCTCTGCGCCTTGCGCCCACGCTGCCTGCCCGTGAAATACTGGTGGTGAACCTCTCTGGACGCGGCGACAAGGATATGGGCATTTTGGCCCGTGAGTTAAAGCTATAGCGGTTTCAACGGAAGTCCGCATTTCAATGCCGATACGCTTCGATCCCAAACACGGCTTGATCGTCTATTTGACGGTCGGTGACCCCAGTCTCGATGCCACGCGCGCCATTGCGCTGGCGGCCATCGATGCCGGCGCCGCTGTGATCGAACTCGGAGTGCCTTTCAGCGACCCTCTTGCGGACGGCCCAGTCATCCAGCGCGCCATGGAGCGCGCGGTGGCCCGTGGAGTTCGCTTGGCGGACGTGCTCCAAATGGCACGCGAAATTCGCGCCGAGCGCCCCGCCGCCGGCCTGGTGATCTTCAGCTACCTCAATCCGATTTTGCGTTACGGCCTCAAGCGTTTTGCCGATGATGCGGCAGCAGCCGGCGTGGACGGCGTTCTCGCCACCGACATGATCGTCGAAGAAGCAGGCGAGTACCTGGCCGAACTGGCTCGCGCCGGTCTCGCGCCCATTTTTCTGGCCGCGCCCACCAGTCCCGACGACCGGCTTGAGGCTATTGCTACCCACTCCAAAGGTTTCGTCTACGCCATCTCGCGCACCGGCATCACCGGCACGCAGCAAACCCTCACCTCGGATGCCGCGGCACTGGTTGCCCGCATAAGGCGATGGACCGGACCCCAAGGTCAGGGGCTGCCGGTGGCCGTGGGGTTCGGCATCTCTAACGCGGAACACGTCGCCCAGGTGGCGGAGTTCGCGGATGCCGCGGTCGTCGGCAGCGCCATTGTTGAACTGATTGAACGGGCAACTTCGCAGAATGGTGCGGAGACCGCGCCCGCCGCAGTGGCTCGATTTATCAAGGGCCTGCGCTTGCCACAGGCGGCGCTGGCCCGGTAGATACCCCGCGCAAGCGGCGCTTTCGCCGCCACATAGGATTCAACTCCAGCTCCCATGCGCCCGGCGCACAACAGTTCACCGGGATGGGACGCACACGAGGATGAAATGACGCTGGAAGAATTGCGAATTCGAATCGATGAACTGGACCGCCAACTCGTTGAGCTGCTCAGCGAGCGGGCCCGCGCCGCGCAAATGGTCGGCTACCTGAAGGCCGCCACTTCGCTGCCGGTCTACGAACCGGCGCGCGAAAAGGTGGTCTACGCCAACGTGCGCGCGGCCAACAAGGGGCCGCTGCCGGACATCGAGCTGACGCATATCTACGAGCGCATCATCGACGTGATGCGAGCCTTGCAAAGAGATGAGTTGGCATCGCAGAGAAACGCCCAGGCCGGTGGGCCGGGCCATGCCACTGGCGCACCGCTTCCCCAGCAGCAAAGAACCGTCGCTGGGGACTCCGGGCCGGCGCCTGAGACAGGGAACAAGCAATGATTGTAGCCATGCAAGAGAAAGCCACCGAAGAGCAGATTGACGCAGTCATCGACGCCATGGTGGATTCCGGAGTCAATGTTCATCGAACCACCGGCGCCTACCAGACCATTCTGGCAGGCGTGGGTCCCACGGCCAATGTCGAGCTAAGAAAGTTCGAGCTGTTGCCGGGCGTTCTTTACGTTCACAGAATCACCGCGCCCTACAAACTGGCCGGCCGCGCCTTCCGCCCTGAAGGCACCCAGGTGGAATTTGCCAACGGCGTCAAGGTGGGTGGCGATCGCGTACATGTGATGGCGGGGCCATGCTCGATCGAAACCCGCGAGCAGATGTTCGAGACCGCCAAGCGCGTCAAGGCCGCTGGCGGCGCCTTCCTCCGCGGCGGCGCCTTCAAGCCGCGCAGTTCACCCTACGCATTTCAGGGTCTCGGCATTCCAGGTCTCGAGCTGATGCGCGAGGCCGCCGATGCCCATGGCCTGCTCACCGTCAGCGAAGTCATGGAGATCGCACAGATCGAGCCCATGCTGCCCCTTGTCGACTGCTTCCAGGTAGGCGCGCGCAACATGCAGAACTTCAACCTGCTGCGCGAGTTGGGCCAGATGCGCAAGCCGGTGTTACTGAAGCGCGGCATCGCCGCTACCATCGAGGAGCTCTTGCTGTCGAGCGAATACATCATGTCCGGCGGCAACTACGACGTTATCCTCTGCGAGCGCGGCATCCGCACCTATGAAACTTCGACGCGCAACACCATGGACATCTCGGCCATACCGGTGCTGAAAAAGCTTTCGCACCTGCCGGTGGTCGCCGATCCGTCGCACGGCACCGGGCGCCGCGACATGGTTGCTCCCATGGCCAAGGCCGCCGTAGCCGCGGGTGCGGACGCAATTCTGGTCGAGGTTCACCCCAACGCCGACAAGGCCGCCTCCGACGCTGCCCAGACGCTTTATCTCGACCAATTCGAAAAGCTGGTGGGCGAGCTGCGCTTGATTGCCACCGCTGTGGGAAGATCGTTGTAGTCTGACGGAGCAACGAAAGGCCGCATGATCGAGAGCATCGCCATCCTGGGCACGGGCCTGCTGGGCACTTCGGCGGGCCTGGCGTTGCGCGCGGCGGATTTTCGCGGAACCATCACTGGCTGGAACCGCAATCGCGAGCACGCGCAGAGCGCCCTCAAGATGGGCGCACTTGATTCTGTTGCCGTGGATCCAATCGAAGCCGCGCGGACGAGTCAGGTTGTTCTGCTGTCGGTTCCCATCTACGCCACGCTCGATTTCATGGAGAAGCTGGCTCCCGTCCTCGGCTCCGAACACCTGGTTACCGACGTGGGCAGCACCAAGCGCCTCATCTCCGAGGCCGCAGCGCGGCTCTATAACACTCCCGAACGCGCAGCGTTTCTTCCTGGGCATCCCATGGCGGGCAAGGAGCGCGGGGGCGCGGCCCTAGCCGACGCAAATCTTTTTCGCGGCGCCGTCTGGCTGTTCACTGACGACCCGACAGCACAACGCCCCCCGCACTCCGCCGCACTGGTGAAGGATTGGCGCGAATTGGTCGCCGCCATGGGCGCGAAGACTCTCGATCTCGACCCCGCGCGCCATGACGAATTGGTCGCATGGGTAAGTCATCTTCCTCAGTTTGTAGCCACGGCGCTGAGCGCGCTGCTTGAGGAAGAAGTGGGCGACGCACCGGAGCTGAAGGACGTAGGCGGGCGTGCCCTGCGCGAGATGACCCGGCTGGGTGCGAGCCCCTTTTCCATGTGGCGGGACATCGCCTATACCAACACCGAAGCCGTCGAAGCCGCTCTACTGGCTCTTGAGCAGCGCCTCGCGCATCTCCGCGAAAACCTCCGCACTCCAGCGCTTCGCGATGAGTTCGAGCAAGCCAATCGCTTCCGGCGCGAGTAAGCGCGCTCAACCTCTTGAAGTGTCCGCCGAAGTCTCAGGCACGACTCGGGGGACAGATCAGCCCTTTGCAGAAAGAACTCTCTACTCTATCCGCATCCAATATTCAGTGCGGCCGATCAGGGCGAAGCCGACATACCCGCGAACCTTCAGCTTCTTGCCGCCGTCCTCGAGCGAAATATAGCAGCGATAGATTTTGCCGTTGTGCGGGTCGAGAATCTGCCCGCCTGACCACTGATCACCATCCCTCTTGAGTTCCCACATAATCTGCATTCCGTTTTCGGGCTTGTTCTTCAGATCGCCTTCGCATTTGAGGCAAAGAGGGTTGGGACCGGGTTGGTCGGAATCGAGCACCTTCTCAATCTTGCCGTAAAGCTTGCCTCTCTCTTCGCGGATGACAACAATTGACTTCGTCTTTCCGGTCTCGTCATCGATGGTCTTCCAGCGTCCAGCTGGTGACGCAAGGGGAGCGGTGACAGTCTGTGCGGGGGCATGGGCTGCGAGCAGCAGCGGCATCAAAAGCGCCGAGGCAAAAGAAAAGTAGAAGTTTCTGGACAGCATAATTGCCTTTCACGGGAGCGAGCCATGTGACTGGGGCGCGGTCGTGCATGACTGCGAAGGCTTCGCCGCCCTGTACGCACAGTCTACGCTGCTTCATTCAACTCCGGCAGCGTTCAACAAACGGCAGCCAGGGCCGTGTTACCGTTTACGGTGTCGATTTAACAGC
>Ga0181529_10000305_pt1 | contig 73186 bp, 55 predicted proteins | sample PEATcosm2014_Bin_36_FD_119763 | JGI IMG/M metagenome (GOLD analysis project Ga0181529, IMG submission 119763) | Peatland microbial communities from MTU Mesocosm Facility, Houghton, MI, USA - PEATcosm2014_Bin10_30_metaG | ecosystem: Environmental > Terrestrial > Soil > Wetlands > Peat | place...
CAAGCTGACAGTCTCCATAGTCGAAGGTCGCCAGCAGCGTGTTAGGCGTCTCCTGATCGTCCTGATACACGCACTTACCGCCGGTCGCGCGTATCTCTTTGGGCCACGCGCCGCGGTTGAGACCCCAACGCGCGATATCCAGCTCGTGAACGCCCTGATTGCCGATGTCGCCGTTGCCGGTATCCCAAAACCAGTGCCAGTTGTACTGAAAGCGATTCATGCTGAAGGGGCGCATGGGCGCCGGTCCGCGGAACAGGTCCCAGTCGATCCCCTCCGGCACGGCAATGTCGGGAGTGTGTCCAATCGAGTTCCGGGGTTTGAAGCAGAGACCGCGCGCCAGGTAAATCTTGCCGATTACACCTTCACGGAGAAGTTGAATCGCGCGGATCTTATGACCGATACTTCGGCTCTGCGATCCAACCTGCACTATCCGGCCGTACTTCCGCATAGCTTCGAGCATGCGGGGTCCTTCCCAAATATTGAAGCAGGCGGGCTTCTCCACGTAGACGTCCTTGCCGGCCTGGCATGCCCAAATCGTGGTGAGGGCGTGCCAGTGATTGGGCGCGACGATGGCGATGGCGTCGATGTCTTTGTCGGCGAGGAGTTGGCGGACGTCCTGGTATGCCTTGGGACGCCGTCCCTGGAGTTTCTCGACTTGCGCCGTGGCGCGATCGAGCGCAGTGCGGTCCACATCGCATACCGCGGCGATGCGGCAGTTGGGTTGGCGGGCAAATTCGTCGATCAGAACGGGACCGCGGCGGCCGATTCCCATGATGGCGATCTGCACTTGCTCATTGGCTCCGAGGATGGATGAGGCTACGCCGGAAAGCGCGCCGGTGGCTGCGAGTCGAACCGGAAGCGAGAGCATGGAACGTCTGCTGAGGGTGGGGTTGACGTCTTCTTGGAACCGCTTCATTTGTTCACCAGACTTTCCCTCTAAAGGCTAATGCACCGATTCGGAGGTGTCAATCTCTTTTTGGGCCGGCATTCCGTCACTGGGCATGCGGAGTTCTGGAAAGAATCGCCCGGCACGTGCCGAACTTGACCAGGTGCGTGGGAATGATCACTTCCGGCAGGGTGACTCCCGGGGAGTGGATCTTGCTGATTGCCATCTTGGCCAATTGGCGCCCTTCCTCCTCCGCGTCCACCCACATAGTAGTAAGCGGATGAGACTTGTGGGTGGTTCGTTCGTCGTCGAAACCAACCAGGCTGATGTCGTTGGGGATCGCCAGTTTTCGGCGTTCAGCCGCCTCCCAGGCACCGTATGCGACCTCATTGGTGCCACCGATGATGGCGGTGACCGGTTGATTCTGGGACAGGATCATTTCGGCGCTGTGGAAGCCATTCAGGAAACGATCGTCGGCCAGACCTTCCACCTGGGCGAGAGGCTCCAGACCGGCGTCCCGCATAGCCTGGCAGTAGCCTTCGTAGCGTTCCACATACCAAGGAGTGGAGAGGTCGCCGATGTACCAGATATCGCGGTGTCCAAGTTGAATCAGGTACTCGGTGGCCTGCCGTCCGCTAGCGGCGTGATCCAGTCTCACCTGGTCCGTCCGGCTTCGCCCGGCGTCCGCAAGAAACGAGTTGCCCGCCAGAACGTACGGGATTTTCATGCTCTCCAGGCAATCCACGAAGTTGGGGAAATTGGTGCCGGCCAGAATCAGGGCGTCGATGGCGCTATCGATGCGCAACAAGCGTGGGAGGTCTTCGGTGGAAAGCGGCGAGGCGGGCGAATACTGAAAAATCGAGCCCAGCACAAAATAGCCGCGTTCTTCGCAATGCTGCATGACGCCATTCAAAACCCAAGCGGTGAAAGGCTGCACCACCGGCCGGTTGGCCACCAGGAATCCTATGCAGCCCGAAGACTTGCGAGCGAGATTCCGGGCCCGCGCATTGGGGCGGAAACCGGTTTCGCGAATGGCCTTCTCCACCCGTTCTTTGAGCGTGGCACTGACGCTCGGATGGGTGTTGAGTACTCGTGAAACCGTTCCAACCGAGACACCCGCATTGCGAGCAACGTCGCGGATATTTGCTGCCAAGGCTGATCCTCCTCAGTTGTGAACCGTTTCACTAACTTCGCATCCAGGATAAAACCAGTACCCTGCCGGTGTCAACCGTTGGCGATCTCAATCAGGCAATGCTGTGCGGCGGCCAAGTGCGCGGCAAGAGTCGCTTCATTGGCCGCCACGATCTCCGGCCACGAAAGCTGCGGCCGGGCATTTTGGTACAAGGTCCGCAAGTAGTCGAGGAAGACGGATTGCTGCGGCGGCAGGTCATGGATAGTCTTCGGTCCCTCGCGGTCGGTGATCAATGTCACCCCCGTAGTCTCCTGATACTCTACGATTCCGCGCGAGCCGACCACGCGCAGGCGGTCGTCGCCGTGGCCGCTGGCGGTGCGCGGGCGAAGATAGTCCATGTGCAAAGTGGCCGTGCCGCCGTTATCCAGACGGAATATGCTGGCTGTGACGTTCTGCATGCTCCCGATCTCCGGAACACCAACGCGCGCTTGCATGGAGGCCACTTCGGTAAAGCGCCGGCCCCCGATCCAGAGCATCAGGTCGATGGTATGGATAGCAATCCACAGGATCGTGCTGCCATATGTCGCGGCCTGTTTCTGCCAAGCAGGCCGGGTTCCCAGTTGATAACTTTTCTGTCCGTCGATCTGCAGTACTTCGCCGATGCCGCCTTCCTCGACAATGCGTTTCATGGCGAGGTAAGGAGGGTCGAAGCGCATAGGCAGCAACATACCCAGATGGATGCCGCCGCTCTTCGCCGCAGCGTACACGGCGTCGAGATCCGCACGGTTGGTGGCCAGCGGCTTTTCGGCGATAACATCGAGTTTCCGTGCCGCGCAAGCCAGAATCGCCGATGCCCGCTCGCCGTTGTTGTTGCAAATGGCGACCACATCGAGAGGCTCGTGCTCCAACAGGTCGCCCATTGAGTGATACCGGTGTGCCTTGGCTACCAACGGGTCTTCGAGCGCGGAGCGAACGGCCTCGGGATCCGAACCGGCATCCGCCACGGCGACTAACTCCACATCCGGCAACTGCGGCATGACTCTCAGAATCTCGTTCACATGGCCGTCGAACCCGGCGATCGCCAGCCGGATCCTCCTGGGCATCCGCACCTCGCGCGCAGACTCAGTCTGAGCCAGCAGGCTGGTTCCCAATGCTCCGAGCAGCCAGCGGCGCCGGTCGAATTGCATCATACCGTTCATCGAACTCCCATCCTCCGCGCGGATCGATTGTATCTAACGGTTAGCGCAACCCACGCAGAGACACATTTTGATATTTCCGACTTCCATGCTAAGGTACATCTGCCCGATGCGGTAATCAACGTTCAATAGAGAACTCAAATGAGCGAACCTTCGATTCTCACCACCACGGTAGGCTCCTACCCGATTCCGGATTGGCTGGTCGCCGCGCCGAGCGAACAGGCCCGCACCGACGCCACGCGGGTGGTCTTCGACACCCAACGGCAGGCTGGCATCGACCTGCCGACGGAAGGCGAATTGTATCGCTTCGACGTGAATCATCCGGATACCAATGGGATGATCGAATACTTCATCCGGCCGATGTCCGGCATCCGGTGTGAAATCGGAAGGAGCGATTGGGAAGCCTTCAACAAGCTCGACCATATGGAGTTTCGGCGGAAGCCCGCGGGAGTGGTGGAAGAGGCGATCGGCGAAGGCTCGTTGAATCTTCTGGCGGACTGCTCTCTGGCCGCTTCGGTCGCCGGCGGTCCATTCAAGTTTACGGTAACCAGCCCCTACATGCTGTCGCGAAGCCTCCTGAACCGCCATTATCCGGATTTTGAAAGCTTGACCATGGCGCTGGCCGCGGTCCTGGCGGATCAGGTCCGTGCGCTGCCTTGCTCGTCGGTTCAGTTGGATGAGGCCAACATCCCCGGCAATCCGACGGACGCTCCGCTCGCGGCGGCGGCCATCAACTTGATCCTCGACCGGGTCACTGTGCGGCGCGGCGTTCATTTCTGTTTTGGCAACTACGGTGGCCAGACCATCCAAAAGGGCGACTGGCAGACGCTCATCGGCTTCCTGAACTCCCTGCACACCGAGCATCTGATTCTGGAAATGGTCCGGCGGCCGGCGTACGACATCGCGGCTCTGCGAGAGATCCGTCCCGAGATCAAACTCGGCGTCGGAGTGGTGGATGTCAAGGACAACCACGTGGAGACTCCCGACGAGGTCGCCCGTAGAATTGAAGTGATGGAAGCGCAGATCGGGCCCGGCCGCGTCGGCTGGGTGCACCCCGACTGTGGACTGTGGATGCTCAAACGGTCGATTGCCGACCGCAAGATCGCCGCGCTGGTAAAAGGCCGGGACCTCTACCTCGGCATCGCTCCGGTCACAGCGGTCGCCTGACGGCCCCCAGCCGTGGAGGCGCAGGAAGCGGTGGCGCCCAGCGGGTCACCACTTCGTGCGGCATATAGAGAGATGGCGGCACCTGTTCGCCGCGCAGGATGCGCAGGGCGAGTTCCACCAGACCCCTTCCATACCGCTCCGGAAAGAACTTCACGGTCCCCACGACAGGAGACTCCGGGTCTTCGATACAGGCCCAAACCTCGTCGCTGCCACCGTGGCCGACGATGGCGGTGGTCTTCGACAGACCCGCGGCACAAATCGCGTCGCGCGCACCGAGGGCGCTTTCATCGCTGGCCGCGGAAATCAGAATATTCCGGGCTCTCGGATGGCGGCGTAATGCGGTCGCCGCCGACCGGGCCGAATCCTCCTGCGTGCCTTTGCCGTCCACGCGAACAACCTGAGTGGCGGGGACGGTCCCGAGTTTCTCCTCGATGCCGCGCAGGACTCCCGTCATGCGGGATTGCAGAACCGTCCCGCCCTGAGCGATGTCCAGCAGAACCAGCAAATCGAAGCGACCGCCCCAATATTCCACGGCGTACTCGGCGAGTTTGTAGCCCGCATCCAGCCCGGCCCGATAGTTGTTGACGCCAAAGTAAACCGCACCCGGTTGGGGAATCAAAATCGCGATCGTCGGAATGCCTGCGGTGGAGAAGATATCGGCAATCATCGGAGCGACCTGATAGTGGCGTTGAAACTCGATGGCGACATCGACGCCTTGAGCCACGATAGCCTTGGCGTTGGCGACGGCGCGCTGCGGATCGCGATCATTATCGTGCATTCGCAGTTCGAAACCTGAACATTCCGCGGCCCGTTCCAACCCCTCAGCGACAGCGACTGCAAATGTCGTCAACTGCGTGAGGGTGGCAAATCCCAGCCGCGGCCGGCGGCGAAAGTTGTTGAGCCTGTACTTCTTTCCGGGTAACTGGGAGAGGTACCCGCGTTGCACCAGCGTAGAGAGAATCCGAAACGTGGTGGTGTGCGCTACGCCGGTCCGCCGGATGATCTGCTCAAGACTCAGTTCTTCCCGGATGGTACGGAAGCATTCCAGAACGTCCAGGCTCTTCGCGAGAACCGGGACTCGATACCTCGATCGATCCGCCATGCTTCACAGTAACAAGGAATAGTTCAAAAGTGAACTATCGAGCGGCACCGCCAGCCGGCGCGATGGCCAGTTCCCGCTCCCAATCCACAGTTCCCGCGGTCACATCCATGATGGCCTGCCGAATTGCGTGTACGAACTCGGGCTTCCCGTTGTAGTCCACAACCCCGCAACCGAGCAGGAACCCCGGTTGGCCGCCGGACTGGCTCAGAATCTCCAGCGCCGCGCGGCGAATGGCGGCGGCAGGACCGCGACTGACCAACGATGCGTCCACATTGGCGCGGAACGGCAGGCGCGCCTGCAGACATTTTGCATTGAACTTCGCCAGGCTAGCCGGGTGGTCGCAGAGAATCTGCGTTGCGCCCGTCGAGAGCAGATCGTCCAGAATGGCCGTCGTATTTCCGCCGATAATCAGAGGGACGAATCGCGCGCCGGCGGCCTTGAGTTCCGGTGAAACGTAGTCGCGATAAATAGGCAGTACGAGCCGATGGAAGACCCGCGGAGAGGCCAGCTTGGGTGTCGCTCGCGAGTCGAATACGATCGGTTCCACGCCGCGCGAGAGAAAGGCCTTTCCGAACGCCACGGTTACCTGGGCGCAGAACTCCATCAGCCGCCGCGCGAAATCCGGCTCTTCCAGGGTGGCGAAGATGAACTTTTCCGGACCTAACAGCATCGAAGCCATGGAGTAGGGCCCGTTCACCGCACCGCGCAGTATCATCTCTCGGCCGATCTCCCGGTACATGCGTTCGGCGACATCGAGATAGACCGGCAATCGGCCGTCTCTCTCCGGATCGAGAAGTCTCAGTTTATGGAAATCCGCGGGCGATTCGATTAGTGGAGCGACGATTCCAGGAACGTCGTTGGAGCCGTCGAAGTACACGACTTTGCATCCCAGCGCTTCGGCTTCGACGTTGTAGACGTCGATGCCGACGACCAGCATGTCCGGATCGTACAGTTCTAACTCGCGGTGCAGCGCCGTGTACAGCAACTCTCCGTCGCGGCAAATCTCGGAAGGGCTCTTGCCGACAAGCCGGCCTTTGTGCTCGTAGATCGCCGGGACGAAAGGGATCCGGTCGGCCATCTCCATCCGGTAGACGGCTTCGACACGTTCTCTCTTGGTCATGCGATCGACCCGCAACTGGCGGCGTCTCGCGCATCTGGAATGGCAGGCGTTGAGATCACTGCGTCCTTTTCTAACGGGCCCCAAATCCGCTACAGAAGTTCTCAGTAGAACTACTCGGAAAGTGCCACCTTAAGCATGTTCGGAAATCGGCGAATCATTGTCAACAGACATTCGGGTACGATATCTTTGAGTGGGTGCTTTGGACGCAGAATTCGGTATTGAACTGAGGAGAACATCTTGAAACTGACGCTGATTGCGAACATCGCGGCTGCCGTGGCGCTGACGGCGGCCAGCCTCGCCGCTTTCCCCGCGAGCGCCGCCGCTGAGACCGATCCGGCCGCTAGCCCATACGCGTCCGTGGATCCGCGGATCGGCACCGGAGAAGACGGCCACACGTTTCCCGGCGCTACCGTGCCCTTCGGCATGGTGCAACTCAGCCCCGACACGCAGGTGCGCCATTATAAGCAGAGCTACAAATGGGCCGCCGGCTACCGTTATGAAGACACCACGATCCTCGGTTTTTCGCACACTCACTTCTCCGGCGCGGGACATTCCGACCTTGGCGATTTTCTGATCCAGCCGATTTCCGGCGAAGTGCGGCTCGAACCTGGCGCTCCCGACAAGCCGCAATCCGGTTACGGTTCGCGGTTCAGCCACGCCACCGAGGAGTCCCAGCCGGGCTACTACGCCGTGACACTGGCCGATTACGGGGTGCGCGCCGAACTGACCGCCACCGCGCGCGTGGGCGTCCACCGGTACACATTTCCGGGCGGTCGCGCGGCGCACCTGCTTCTCGATTTACGCTCCTCAATTTACAATTACGCCGGGAAAGTGCTGTGGTCGCGTATTCGCGTCCGCGCCGATGGAACCGTCACGGGCATGCGCGAAACGCGCGGGTGGGCGCCTGGACGCCAACTCTATTTCGCCATGCGTTTTTCGCAGACACTCACCGGCCATGACCTCTACGACCAGGAACCGCTGCCGGTGGAGTATAAGGGCTTCAAGGGTCCGGGTACCGGCGCGGGCGATATCCCTGCCATCGAAGGCCGCGGTCTGATCGGCGTCTTTAGTTTTGGCGAACTCAAACGCCCGGTAGTGGTCAAGGTCGCCCTCTCTGCCGTCAGCGAGGCCAATGCCATTGATAACCTCGATGCCGAGGCGCCGGGCTTCGACTTCGACGCTGTTCGCACCGCGGCCCACCGCGCTTGGGACACCGCGCTTTCGGTTATGGATATCCAAGCCGGCCCGGCCATGCGTAAGAACCTCTATACAGCGCTCTACCACGCACTGATGGCCCCCAGTATTTCGATGGATGTCGATGGCAGTTATCGCGGTCCCGACAATCAGGCTCACAAGGCCGATGGTTTCACCTTCGTCTCCACCTTCTCGTTGTGGGACACTTACCGCGCCGAACAGCCGCTGATGACGCTTATCCAGCCGGAGAGGCGTACCGCGGACGTGGTCCGCTCGCTGGTGGATTCGCGGCAGAAGAGTCCCTTCGGCATTCTGCCAATCTGGCAATTTCAGGGAATCGAAACCTGGTGCATGATCGGCTATCATTCCGTACCCGAAATCGCCGACGCCTACATGAAAGGCATCCGCGGCTATGATGTCAACCAGGCGCTCGAAGCCCTGGTGGCGAGCGCCAGTTACGGCCCGTACGGCCACCTGGCCGAGTACATCAAGCTGGGCTACGTGCCGGTAGACAATGGTGCCGAAGGCGCATCTCAAACCGTCGAATACGCCTTCGACGACTGGACGATTTCGCGCGTGGCACGGGCCATGGGGCGCGCCGACCTGGCCGCGGCGTTTGAGAAGCGCGCGCAGAACTGGCGCAACGTCTTCGACGTGAAGACCGGTTTTGTGCGTCCGAGACTGGCGGACGGGACCTTCGTCGAGCCCTTCGACCCCGCGCGCGCGGGCAACGGCAGCGGCTTCACCGAGGGTAACTCCTGGCAATACTCCTGGTATCAACCGCAGGATGAAGCCGGTCTGATTCGCCTACTGGGCGGCGACGATAAGCTAGTGGCCAAACTGGATGCCATGTTCGATGCCAAAGTAGATCCGAAACAATACGCCGACGTCGAAGACATCTCCGGCATGATCGGCCAATACATTCACGGCAATGAGCCCAGCCACCATTTGGCTTATCTCTATAATTACGCCGGCCAGCCGTGGCGAACGCAGGAGCGGCTCAAGCAAATCGTCGATAGTCAGTACAAGCCGACTCCGGAGGGCTTGGTGGGCAATGACGATTTGGGCCAGATGTCGGCGTGGCTGCTATTCACTGCGATGGGCTTCTACCCCGTGGCGCCAGGCTCGAACGAGTATGTTATCGGCCGTCCCTTCGTGAACCAGGCTACGCTAAACCTGCCCAATGGCAAACGCTTTCACGTGGTGGCTGACAATCTGAGCGAACAGAACCGCTACGTCGGCCATATCACGCTCAACGGGCGGCCTCTCATCCGCAGCTTCATCCGTCACGACGAGATCACGCAAGGCGGCGAACTGCGCTTTACGATGAGCGATAAACCCAACACTAAGTGGGCAGCGGGACCCGATGAGCGGCCATTCTCCATGTCGCCGTACATTAGATAACACGGAGCATCTTAGGGAAACCGAATGCTGCAGATGGTTACGGGACCGAGCATGCCGGATTCCAGCAGAGGAGAGTCCTTGGTGAATACCTTATAGGCGGTGAAGGTGTACTTTTGGCGTGCCGCCGGTTGCTCATCGCCGATAATCCGGTTCGGCCAGAGGTTCGTGATACGGATCTCCAGATGGTTTCGGCCCTCCTGCAAAGCGTCCGTCACGTCCACTTCAAACGGCGCCTTCCAGAGGATGCCCAGCGGCTTTCCGTTGAGCGAAACCTCCGCGAACTCTTTGACCCTTCCCAGGTTCAGTGCCGTTTTCGAACCCGGCGCGAACCACGCCGGGGAGGCCTCGAAGTCCTTGGAGTAGGTGGCGCTTCCCGAGAAGTATTTGACTCCGTCATCCGGATGATCGCTCCACGAGATCAGGTTCTCCAACCTGACCTTCGGAGGTGCACCCCAGCTAGGCGGAAATGTTACGTCCCAGGGTCCCGTGATGTCGCTCAGCACGATGCGCTTCGGATGCGGCAAGCGGCGCGAGGGCGTCGAAGCCCGATGGCGAAACACCACGAATACCGAGCCGAACGGGTCCAGATGCAGTGGCACGCCGGTCCGTCCATTGTCGATGGTATATTCCGCTGGTTCTGTCGTGCCGGTATCGGGATGCCACAACTCCGCGGACTTTCCGGTCATCCGGAACATAGCCGTCAAATCCTCAGCGCGCTCCCGCTGATTCGACACGAAGTAGAGGTCGGCGTCGCCCGATCGACGATGAGTGGACACCAGAAACGTATCGGCGTTTGGACGAGAGTACTCGAAGTCCGGCGCAATCCCCTGGCCCGCCAGCACGTCCGTCAATGGCTTGCCCCAGACTATCCGCCCCTTTCCGAACGCGTGCTCCGTTAGACTTCGGCCGTCGGCATCGCCCCATAACTCGTTGGCCATCGCCCAGACTTCAGCGTCGCAGCCGGGATATCCTGTCAGGCTTGAAGACCGGCTGGGTCTGGGACCCACGACGGTAGCCCCGCCGGCAACCAGGTCGCGGACCTTGCGCAGCACCCGCGGAGTCATGCGGTCGCTTTCCGGCAACACCAGCACCCGATAACTCATGCCGTCCGGTAATACCAGTTGTCCATCTTTCACCGACAGGCGAGTCAGCAGCACTTCCGTATTCAGATAATCGGAATCGTAACCGGCAGGCGGCTCGGGCTTGACGCTCTCCCAGTAGGGCACCACCGCGGGCGCACCTTCCCCGTAGTAATAGAGCAGGTCGGCCACGGGCAATCCCTGTTGCAGCAGATATGCGCTGCGGGAGAGGTAGGTCATGAACGGGCCCGCCAGCTCGGCCCACGTGATGTTGCGCGTCAGGTGCTGGCCGAAGCTGGACATCGTGATCCCCGGCTTGCGGTCCAACAGCGGCTGGTGTACCGATGTATGGAAGACGATTCGATTGATGCCGGCAGCCATGGCGCGGTCGGCCAGCCACTTCAAATAGGATGGCGGCTGGGCCCAACCCGTCACTGTTCGCGGCGTGGTGAACGATTCCGCGGCGGCCAACTTCTTGCCGTAGATGTGCGCCGCCGAAGCGGCCTCGCGAAGGTCGGCATAATCTTCCGGCCGGATCTCTCCCGGAGGCTGATCGACAAACCAGAACTCCCCCATGGGGATGTCCACACGGCCTTTGTTGGCCAATCCGTCTTCAATTACTGGAAGATAGATGCCCGCCGCTTCGGCGGAGACAGTCAGTCCCCGCAGGTGCGCCGACTCGGTAAATGCCCCGTAATGATTCTCCGCAAGCAGGTCGGCGAGAGTGCGGCGAAAGTCCCACAAGAACCGGTCGCTCACATCCGCGCTCTCGATTACCCGGCCTGTCAGGACCGGAAGGTATGGTCTGGGATCGTAGCCGCGGCGATTCTGAAATTCCGCGAGCATATCGTCGGTCCAGTTCAAAAAGCCGGCTTCCCAGCTATCCATTACGAAATTGCGAAAGCTCTTGCCAAACAGAGGCCCCAATGCTTCGGCGATCTGGCTGACGTAACCACTGAAGTAGCTCTCTACGTATCTTCGATCGAGTTTGTCAACTTCATATCCCCGGCCGGTCTCGACCGCTGGCGAGTTCTTGCGGCCTGTGAGCGAGTAACCGAGCCGGAGAATTACCCATTTCCCCGCCGGCACGTCCCACTCCAGGCGACGGTCCTGGTGAGTCTTCGGCGTAACGTCGATAACATCGGCGCGCGCAACGGCGGTCCCGGTGGACACGGTTGGCAGCGAATCGTATTCGAACAGAGCGCTGAAGCCAGCTTTGTCCTCCCAGCGGTTGACTCGTGACCCGGACTCCAAATCCAACTCGGCTATCTCGTACTCCGTCGGCGCCTTCTCATACGACTTGACCGGAGCTGGCGCCGTCAATTCCAGACGATAGAACCGCGCTGTGGCCTCCGGAAAAGTGTACGTGTGCACTGGCACCGGATTGTGATCTTCGCCAGGGAGAAACACCAACGTGCGGAAGTTCGTTCCGTCGTCGCTCACCCGCAATTCGCCGCTGGGAATTCCGCGAGCCCGCACCGCAATCGAAAACGCTCGTGCCCGGTAAGGATTGGCGAACTCGAACTGCACCCAGGCGCGCTGGCCGGTAGGCGGAATGGGCAGCGCCAGGATGGTTGAAAGGTCCCCATCGAAGAGCCGTCCCACATTTCCAGCGCCGCTACTCAAAGTCACCTTGGGGTAGGCCTCGGCCATGGGAACCTCATCGTCGGGAATTCGATAAGCAACCACAGCGCTGTCGGCGTAGTAAGTCGGGTCGGGACCCGGAGTGTTACCGTCCAGATTCTGAAAACGGCCGTTAGCCGAAGGCGGAACAGTCAAGACGCCGCTGAACCTGCGCGGCCCTTCGACACGCGTTTCGCTCCAGACGTACTTCTTCATTGCCTGTTCCGGTTTGACCCACGGCCCGCCAGTCTCGCTCCAACCGGCCGAACTGTGCATGCCCATCTCCAGGCCCAACCGGTCGCATTCGGCCGCGGCGTGACGCAGCATCTCCTTCCACTCCGGCGTCATGAAGTCGATCCGGTGGTCCACATACTGGCCCACACCCATGCCCGCGTCGAACACTTGCACCCCGCCAATACCCACGCGCTTCATCCATTCCAGGTCCAGCGTGATACCCTCTTTACTGATATTGCCGGCCATCCAGTGCCACCAGGTGCGCGGTTTCGCCGATTCCGGCGGATTCCCGAATCCCCGCTCCAGTGTGTCGCCCGCCTCCCGCGCTACGGCGCAACCCGCCAGGATTGCCACCGCCGCGAAGACCCGCAGTCGCACTACTGTTCCTCCAATTCCACTCGGGTTCGATAGACCAGTGGCGCATCGCCCGCCGAGATCCGAATCTGCAAACCCTTGGGCGCGTGCGCCGGCAACGCCAGGATCAGCGTATATTCGGAAGCGACAGTAGACAGGGTACCTTCGATGGCCTCCGGTATTTCCGCCAGCGAACGGCAGAACACGGCGGATCCGGCCAGCATCTCGGCGGTCTGTTTCAACCCGTTCTGATATGCCTCGTTCAGCCGGTCGCCCCGGTACGATACGTGGACAATATGCAGTGACGTCTGGGACGACGCGAACGTCTCCTGCAGCTTTGACATCCTCTCCTGGATGAGTGTCTCGGGGAACCGGCGGCTTAAGTCGTGCGGGTCGCTTGAGTTAATCACGGGATTCGTAAAGTCCTCGCGATATTCGGCCACATTGCTGTCAGTCACATACAACACGCCCACGCGCACTTGGGCTTTACGGCCGATCGAGTCGGCCAGCCGCTGCACGGAATCCAGCGTTTCCAGCAAGCCGGGACGTCCGCTGATGGTCAATTCCTGAATTGCGCGGATAACTGGAACTCGATCGGGCGTGGGGTCCACGAGTACGTGGAGACCGTCCTGGGCGCGCAGCAGTCCCACATAAGTTGTCGCCGGCAGTTTCTCGACGGCGGCGGATAGCGCCTCCTTGGCCGGCTGGATGGGGCCGAGGTCGCCGGCCAGATCCAATACGATCAGGATCATCTGTGGGTCTCCCGGCGAAAGCACTCGCACGATTCGCGCCTCTTTTCGATTGAAGGCCGCACGAAAGCTCTTCGGATCGCACGCCGCGCCCTCCGTCCTGACGGATACCGGTACCCGTAACATCCGTCCGCCCGAGTCCGCCGGAGCGGCGCCGCGCAGCATCATTATAGATAGATGGACGGCCAGCGCAGCGGACCGGCCCCGCATGTGCGACGCGTTCAAAAGCTGAACCTCAGTCCGAGTTGCACGACGCGGCCTCCGTGGGAGCCTATGATTTTTCCCGCGTCCAGATTCGGCGCGCTGGCCGGTCCTATGGTCACGTCGGGATCGTTCCAATCGGCGTGGTTGAGGAAATTGAATGCGGATGCGCTTAGCTCCACCACCCGGTCTCCGCCGATCGGCAGGCGCTTGTTCAAGCTCAAGTCGTAGTTCTGCGCCGATGGCCCGCGCAGGGTTGGATGAGTGCGCGAGACGTCGCCGATGGTGAAATCCGCCGGCTGATCGAAGGCCGCTGGGTTGTACCACAGGCCTGGCCCGGGATGTTCCACTGCGGGGTTCACTCCCGGCACCGCGTTCACGTGTAATGCCGCGACCACGCCGCCCGTGTTGTTGTACAGCGGAGTCAGGGCAAGCGGAAGCCCCGATAGATAAGTACCGCTGCCGCTCAATGACCATCCGTCCACCAGGTGGCGGCGCCAATCGCTGTAATCGAAGAGAAGGTGGTTGGCGCCCGTCGGCAACTCGTAAACGCAGGTGAATTGCAGGGTCTGCGGCCGGTTCTTCGCTGTCAGTGACCACTCATTCCGGCGATTGTAATAGTCCTGAGTTCCGTACGGTCCGGAGTAATCGTCCATCTGCTTCGAGCGCACAAACGTCGCGGAGAGCGATACTCCGTTGGAGACGCTCTTCTCCACCCGGACGAAGCCCGCATCGCGCTGGTAGCGCCCCCAAGGATACAAATTATTGAGCTCGAGTCCCTTGTACTGGGGATAGGGACGAAGCGTACTATTGAAGTTTTCGTCGTTCAGTAGATCGCGATACTTCAGCGCGTCCAGGGGAATCGCATTGGGGTTAGCAGCACTGCTGCCGACCAACAGATCGTCGCCACCCGCTTGCCCAAACCACAGGGTGACCATGATAGAGCCGGGAAACTCGCGCTCTGCCGAGATCGCTGCGGAGTAGTAAAGCGGGGTTCGTCCCGTCTGCTCCACCAGGTCCGCAACCGTATCGTTAGCCGCATCGGGGCTCAGATTTGGAAGCGCTGCCACCGCTGGAAAACCGGCGCCTGACTGCATGGCCGGTTCTAATTGAACATCGGATGAAATCAGCTCCTGATAGCCGTTGAAGCCCTGCGTTCCCCACTGCCCGAAGTAGATCGGAATCGCACCATGGCTGCGCCCGTAAGAGGAGCGTAGCACCGTTTTCGCGCTGGAGCCGGGGCTCCACGCGATGCCGATTGAGGAATCCACCCGCCACTCAGGGCGCCAGAAGCCGCGCGGGATTCCGTTTTTCCCCGCAACAACCAGCGCACCACGAAGGCCGTTGGCGGAGTTCAGCGCATCCAGGCTGATCGTAGACTGGCGGTCGTACTTTTCCACTCGCGGCGTTCGCCGGACCGCCGTCGCCGACATGCTGACGGTCAGGTTCTTTCGCAGCTCATACTGATCGCCGACCGAGACACTTGCCGACGCGTTCCGGAAGTATGACGGCGACTCAACGATGGTGCGTTCGGCGTACTCCGGCAGCCCCAGCAGGAAACTGGCGAAGCTGTGACCGGTATCGACGATGCCGGGCAGGCTGGTCAGTCCGGCGGAAAACCGAAGATATCCATCGGGATACTGGTCCCACAGAGAGTTCACCTGCTGCCCCACCACTTGACTGGCTACTCGCAGCGAATGGCGGCCTTTGCGCATGGATAGTCTGTCGGTGAACGTGAACACGTTGCGGACGTTCGACGTGAAGGGACCGGCCCGTCCCATACCCAGGTATTCGGCAAACTGGTAAACCGGGAAGACAGAGCCGGCGGTTCCCGTATTCCAGATCCCCGAGCTCGCGTCGGCGGTGGCCGTATTGACGATCTGCGAAGAAGCCGTATAGACATGTTCGACGGAAGCTCGCCGCGTGGATGAGACAGTGTTCGCGGGCCCGGGATTGGCGGCGTTATCGAACCACTTCGACGCCCCCAGCGTGCCGTTGGAATAGTTGAAACCCACGCTGAAACGCTGGCGGGTACTGCGCGTGTGGTCCACTTTTCCGATTACTCCATTGGCAACATTGGTCTCTGGCGAGTTGATAAAGAAGTTGTTCTGATTGAACGGACCTACCGCGGCATTGGGCGCCGGATAGAGCGCTAGTGCGCTTGCCGCAGTGCGGTCGAAGCGGCTCGGCGGGATACGGTTGCTGGGAAACGGGCTGCGCAGGTACTGCAGGTTATCGGCCGCCACGGCCTGGCTTGCGTCGAAAGCCGGGTTGGGGGATGTGCTGGCGGGGTCGTAGATCGGAAGCATTTGCCCCGCGGCGTCCACGGTCTGCGAGAAGTCTCCGGTGCGTTCCCCAGCGATCGGGATGGTATTCAGCGACGTCCTCGAAATGCGCTCGCGGACCCCTTCGTAAGAGAGCGAGAGGTAGGTCTTCGCAATCGGTTTGAGCAACCATGGGAAGCCCAGCGGGCCGGTAACATTGAAGCCGAATTGATTGCGGCGCAGCAGAGACTTGTCGGATCCGCGCTGCCGGATCTCATGCGGGATGGCGTCCAGTAAGTCGTTCCGGAAGTTCTCGAAAACTCGGCCGTGCCACATCTGCGTGGAGCCAGAGCGGACTTTCACCGCACTGCGCGGCGCCGCACGCGCCCCCAGGGCCGTCGTCTGGGCCTTGAATTCCTGCACCGCGCGCTGCATTTCGCCCATGTTCTGAGATCGCGCCGCCAGGCATGCACACAGCGCGAGAACCAGTCTCCCGGGATTCGCAGTTAAGAGTGACAGACTGGCCAACGGAACTCCCCCTCCTATGCAAAGCGGACGGCGATCACTTCATCCAGGTCCGGACGCAGGCCTATCGGCATGGTTACAACAGTGCGCCCTTCGGAGTATTCAATAGTCGCTGGCTCCCCGGTTCGCAGCATCGTTGCCCGCTTCGGCCTTGGGCTGCCAGTTAGGATGGCCTTTCGCTGATAGCCCAGTAAGTGTACGTACCAGGTGTCGCCTTTCACCGTGGTGGGCTGATCGGACTGTTCATCGCGCAGCAGCGGCGCCGCGCCATCCAGCGATTCACCGCTGTGCTTCATCCATTGCGCCAACTCGTCGCAGGTGTGGTAAAAGTCGGGCGGCATGGTCCCGTCGGCACGCGGTCCGAAGTCCGCCAGGTAATTCCCGCCCCATGCTCGATTGCGCACCAGTCGATCGAGGACATACGCCGTCGTCCGGCAGGCCGCGCCGGTGTACGACCAGGAACCACAGGTAGCTTCGCATTGCTCCCATGCGCCCTCGGGACGCTTCTCTGGATTCCGGTTTTCGAATTCAGTCGAGAAATCTCCCAGTGTGGGATGTTCGGACCACAGCCGGTACCGATCGTTGGTCACCAGTCCAGGCTGGAGTTTCCGAACCCAGGCATCGGTCTCCGGACCGTGAATGTCCACTCCGATAGGCCAATCGTAGCCGTCCCACCACAGCACGTCGATCCTCCCGTAGCGAGTGAGGAGTTCGCCGACTTGGCCGCGGACATAGGCGTACAGCGTTTCAAAGTGCATTTGGAGTTCGTCGCGAGTCGCATCGGAATATCGCGGCGTACCCAGCGTGCGCTCCGGCCGGCGGTAACGGAAGTCGGACTTCCGCAGAGGGTAGCCAAGATACGGCCAGCCCGGCGGGTTGAACAGCCAGTTACCCGGTGAATAGTAAATGCCGACCTTCAATCCGTGACGGCGGCACGCTTCCACATATGGACGCACCAGGTCGCGCCCGCCCATGCGCTCCTTCGTGCTGAAACTGCCGTACTCACTAGGCCACAAGGCATAGCCGTCGTGATGCCGAGTGGTCAGGACCGCATAGCGGAAGCCTGCCTTGGCGGCAGCGGCCATCCATAAGTCGGGATCGTAGGACTTAGGATTGAAGACATCGGCCTGGGCAATGTAGTTCTCCACCGGCCACGCGCCCTTCTTGCCGCCAACGTCCCCGTAGAATCCCCAGCCGAGTTCGACTTCCCGCACGGCGCAGATGCCCCAGGTGACGAACAGTCCGAAACCCGCCTGGCTGAACCAGGATTGCGCAGCGTCTTTGCGAACCCCGCCCAGCCTGGCGAAAGCCTCGGTATCTTGCGTTTGTTGCGCCGCCAGCGGCGTGACAGATGCCGCGGCGAGGAATTGTCTGCGATTCATCTGGATTAGACTTCCCGGCTACTGTAACAAATGAAGCGGCGGCCGGCATGCTGCTCGCGCCGGTCGCCGCCGAAACCGAGCCGACTCGCGTTACGCCGGCTCGGGTGCAAGGATCAAGTGCCCGCTAGAACTCCAGGCGCGCTCCCAAGGTGATGACACGGGGGCCATTCGAGGCGGCCGTGGGGCGGCCGAAATTAGCGTTGCCAATGGTCCCGTTGACACCAGAAAAGTTAGTGCGGTTGAACACGTTGTACGCGTCCGCCCGGAGCTTGAGCTGGACCTTTTCCAGGAAGGAGAATTGCTTGATCAAAGAAAAGTTCTCGTTGAATGTGGGTGGGTTGCGGAACGCGCTCTGGTAGACCGCGCCCGATCCCAGAGTATATTGTGCGGGAGCCGCAAAGGGCGAATTGGCGCCGTAGTTAAACCACCGGACGTTGGGGTTGTTGGGATCGAGGTCGGTCCGGCTGACGCTGGTGCGGATAGGAAGTCCTGTGGTGTTCGCTTTGGTGAGTTGGCTGAAGATCTCACTGCCCAGCGTGTTGGTCGGACTGACCATGCGGATCAGGGTGCCGCTATAGTACTTCTGAATGTCGGCGACCGACCAACCGGAGACGATCGCGTTCATCAACTTCCCGGAACCGGCAAGATACCTCTTGCCCTTTCCGAACGGCAGATCGTAGGAAATAAGGATATTCAGCACATGGGGCTCGTCGAACGGCAGATACGACTTCATGTCCGAGACGTTGTAGGCATCCTGCGCACCGTAAGTCGTGCTGCCGAAGATCTCCCGATAGTGCATAGTGGCGAGGGCCTTCGAAAAGACGTACGATCCCATGAGGGCGAACGAGCCGAAGCGCCGCTCCACCTTGGCCTGCAAGGCTTCGTACCAGCTCTGCCCGTCGCCCGAGTTGAGCGTGTACACCGACTGATACTGCGGGTAGGGCCGTAGGGATTGCGCCAAGGTCGCCGCGCTGCCGAACAGGGTGGCGAATCCGGCGAAGGGTTGCTTATAACCGGCGGCCACTACGGCCGGATCGTTGATGTTCTTGGTGAGCAGCGAGCCGAGCGAAAGATCGCTGGTGGGAAGCTGGTTCCCCTCGCGAAGCGAGTTCAACCCTTTGCCGTGGTTGCCGACATATCCCAGTTCGAAGAGGTACCCTTTGAAATCGCGCTGCAGCGTGGCGCTCCAGTTCTGAACGCGCGGCGCCTTGGCGAAATGGTCGCCCATATAGTAAACCGTCTGTCCGTTCGAATAACTGGGATCGATCACGGGAGGCGCCTGGTAGTTGGAAGGATACGGGATGCCGGTGTCCCATTGGAACGCCGGATTGACGCCGTCCGAGTTGATGGTGCGAGTGTAGGCGAAGCCCGGATTGCACGCGCCGCCGCCGCTACAGCCGCCGTTTCCAACAGCTTGATAGAAGATTCCCCAGCCGCCGCGAAACACCGTCTTGCTGTCGATTTTGTAGGCCAGGCCCAGACGAGGTCCGACATCCGACCAATCCGTGGGATAGAGATAGGTCTGCCCGTTGCGGCCCGAGCCGCTGCCTCCGAAGACCAGCGCGCCCTTCAGTCCGCCGGCTCCGGGATTGGCAAGGGTCGGATCGAAGTTTGCGTAGTTGCCGTCCTTGATGTGCCAGCCTCTAGGCACCTCATACCGCAGGCCAACGTCCAGAGTAAGGCGATCGGTGACGTGCCAGTGGTCCTGAATATAGCCGGAGAAATAGTTGTATTGAATCCTGGTGTTGATGACGGGCAAGGCCAACTGACTGGCCGTGGTCGGGTCGCCCAGCAGAAAACTGGCGAAGGGATTGCCAGTGGAAGAGAGCTTGGAAGGATCCGCGGTCTGGAAATTGGCGAACGAATATACTCCGTTCGAAGTTGCCAGGTCGTTGCTGCTGGTATACAGGCGGCGCAGGTCCCAGCCTCCCTTGATTTCATGTTTGCCGTGCATCCAGGAAAGCGCCTGACTGAGTTGGTAGGTATAATTCCATTGGCCGCCATTGTCCACTTTGCCGCTCTGTTCGCCCCAGGCGGTGTAAGTCTGAATGCCGCTGAACGTGACTACAGGGGTAGCGTCGGAATCTCCGCTCAACGGCAGGCCCACCTTCGACCCGGCTCCGTGCTGCAAGGGGTTGTTCCACGCGGACCGGCTGGACGAGAACGATGCGGTGGTGTGCAACAACAAATTCGGGGTGAGGATCATGTCGTGGTTGGCGCGTATCTGGTCCGGCCGGTTATAGCTCGTGACACCTTCGCCCAGAGCGCCCGGCAGGGCCGTGGAAGCCGCTGTGGCGTCCGAATAACGCTGCACGTAGAGTGCCAGCCGATTGGAGGCCCCAAACGAGTGATCGAGCTTCAATGTCCAGATGTTGTTCGTGAAGGCCGAGGTGTTGGCGTAAGTATAGTTGTTGGTAAGTCCCGCGCCGTTGGGATCGGGGAGCAGAGCCATCAGATTCGTGGCCACCTTGCTCCATTCAGTCTTGGGAATGATGTTGCCGGCATACGGGGTGCGGACCGACACGCCATTGATCGTGGTAGTGGTGCTCGGGTCGAAGATTGCGCCGGGAAATTCGCTGAAATTCCCCTGCTTCTGCAACACGGTCGCAACCGTGGAAGAGACGATACTGAAAGATTCCGGCCGAAGATCGCGGGTGTACGTGAAGAAGAAGAAGGTCTTGTTCCGCCCATCGTACACATTCGGAACATATACCGGCCCGCCGATGGAGCCGCCTGCCTCGTTGTAGCGCTCCTTGGCGCGATAGCCCGGAGTCCGGTTCACAACCGAATTGCTGGCCCAACCGGCGGCATCGAATATGTCGCGCCGCAGGCCCCAAAATCCGGAACCGTGGACTTCATTCTTGCCCGACTTCGTATTGAACATCTCCACGCCCCCGCCCACGCGGCCCAGTTCCGCCGAGTATGAGGCTGTGGTCAGTTTGAACTCCGTGAACGCTTCCGCTCCGGGGTTCTGCATGGACATACCGCCCGATTCGGGATTGACCAGGCTGCCGCCATCGATCATCACCTCTTTGGCGCGGCCTCCCGAGCCGGCAATGCTCACTTCGCTCATCCCATAACCGTAGTTTACGCCGGGCATGTTGTAGATAAACGTCTCCGCGTTGCGGATACCGGCGTTGTACAGTGGCAGTTTATCCATGAACGTGGGCAGCAGATTGGTGCCGCGCTCGATGCTTGTGGTTTCGAGCAGAGGCGTCGTGGCTTCTACCTTGATCGATTCCGTCGCCGCACCCACCTCGAGTTTCAGATCGAGCGTGATGCGTTCGCCCAGGCGCACTTCGATATTGGAGCGCACCAACTGCTTGAAGCCGGACTGTGCCACCGTCAGCGTGTACGGTCCCACCGGCAAGGACGGAAAAGCGTAGATTCCCGAGTCCGTACTTACGGCGTCGAAGCCGACACCGGTCTCAGTCTGTGCGGCGTGAATCTTCGCGCCGGAGATCACGCCTCCGGTCGGATCCATTATCGTTCCCGATACCGAACCAGAGGAAGTCTGAGCCACCGCGAGCGTGGCGGCCACAAACAGGGTGGCGAAAACTGCAAAAGCTCTTGTGCCAGATTTCATCGTGTGCTTCCTTCCAATCTTTTTAGGCCTTTTGATCCTGAAAGCTTTGCTGCTGACTATCCGCGACTCCAGTTGTCGCTTCCGGGCACCGACTCTTGGCTTTCCGCCGCGGCCATCGGACCGCAACGTGCCCCCGACCCAACCTGACCTTCTTCAGCAGAATGATACGCTAACCTCTGGAACCGTTTCACTGTTCACCAAACATCTTCCCATAGAGACTAATGCCCCTCTGGCGTCCTGTCAATCCCTGACTTTGCAAATTGGCTACTTTTGGCAAAATTTCTGACGAGGCCTGGAATGAATCGGTTCATCATATTGGGGAATTTCCTCTGCGGCCTGTGGATTCCCTGAGGCTGAAGTTGGGCCTTGCGAATCCCACGCTCGCTGAGGCCAAAATGGAGAATACCATCGCTCACTGCGCGGGCTCCTCATGAGAACAAGCCTCTTCGATATCTTTCGGCCCGGCATCGGTCCGTCCAGTTCCCACACTGTCGGTCCGATGCGAGCGGCGCGCCGATTTGTGGATGAATTGGACCACTCCGGTGCCTTGCCGAAGCTCGCCCGCATCCGGATCGATCTCTATGGCTCCCTCGCGCTCACCGGCCGGGGACACGGCACCATGCGCGGCGTTCTGCTGGGACTTTGCGGCGAACAACCGGGCACAGTGGACCCCGCGACCATGGCCGATCGTATCGCCCATATCTCCGCCAACCAGGAATTGCCGGTCGCCGCCATTCGGTCCATCCGATTCCGGCACGACGACGACTTCGTATTCCACCCTGCCACGGTGCTTCCCGCCCACCCGAACGGCATGCGCTTCACCGCGTATGAGTCCAATGCGTCGATCCTGGACCGGCGCGTCTACTACTCCGTGGGAGGAGGCTTCGTGCAAGAGGACGGCGAAGATCCTTCCGCCGCCGCACGCCTCCCCGTGCCGTACCCGTTTTCGAATGGCGCCGACCTGCTCCGCCTCGGGCAGGAGACGGGTATGCGCATCGACCAGATCATGCTCGCCAATGAGATCGCGTGGCGTAGCCAGACCGAGGTTCGCAACGGCATCCATCACATCTGGAGCGTGATGCGGGATTGCACCCGCCGCGGACTGGAAACCGAAGGAGAATTGCCGGGCGGGCTGGAGGTCCGCAGGCGCGCTCCCTCGCTCTATCGGAGGCTGTCGGAGAACCCGGCCAATAGTCCGCTCTCCGCCATGGACTGGCTCAACGTTTTCGCCATCGCCGTGAACGAAGAGAATGCCGCGGGAGGCCGCGTGGTGACCGCGCCCACCAATGGAGCCGCTGGAATCATTCCGGCCGTGGCGCATTACTATATGCGGTTTCTGGATGGCACGGATCTCGGACTGGAGCGGTATTTTCTGGCGGCCGGCGCCATCGGTGTGCTTTACAAGGAGAACGCCTCCATCTCCGGCGCCGAGGTGGGATGCCAGGGGGAGGTGGGCGTAGCCTGCTCCATGGCGGCCGGCGGCTTGGTGTCGGCCCTGGGAGGAGCCAACGAGCAGGTGGAACATGCCGCCGAGATCGGCATGGAACATAACCTCGGCCTCACCTGCGACCCCATCGGCGGCCTCGTTCAGATTCCCTGCATCGAGCGAAATGCGTTCGGCGCCGTGAAAGCCGTCAATGCCGCCCGCCTCGCCATGGAAGACACTGGAGGGCATAAAGTCTCGCTCGATCAAGTCATTCGCACCATGTATCAAACCGGACTCGACATGCGCAGCCACTACAAAGAAACCTCTCTCGGCGGCCTCGCCGTAACCGTAATCGAGTGCTAGGGCCTCGTGGCGTGCGCACTCATGCGCGCCGCATCCCGACTCGTCGGGATGCCCGGCGGAGTGCCCTCAGGGCCCGGCGCACAAAAGTACGCAATGCCGCTAAGTTCTCCAGTACCGGAAAGCCTGCGGAATTCGTGGGGCAGAATGGCATTCTGCGGCCGAGTGGTACTCGGCCTGGTCGGCAACGTGCCCAAGCCGCCCAGGCGGGTTACCAACCCGCCGCAGGTTGACAACCTGCCCCACATAAGGCACCTTGCAGGCCTCCACTACACACAAGCGCGCACAACATCCTCGATTCTCTTACGACTTCTGAAACAACGATCAGCGCGATCATTCCGGAACCGGCCCCATCGAGTACCGATAGACGGCGTTTCCGCAGACCAGGTAGATCGCCCCATCGCGCATGGCGAAGCCGCCGGTGACCGGAGCGGGCGATTTCGCGACCATGCTCAGAGTTTCCGTCTTCGGGTCGATAACGAAGATCCCGTCCGCGGCCAGTCCCCAGATCCTGCCGTCCGAACCAATGCCCACGCTGTTGAAGACCCCTTCGCCGAGCTTCACTTTCTGGTGCGGAACTACCTGGTGCGATTCCGGATCGAACGCGAACATGGTGTCGTCCGCGATACCGTAGACGCGCCCGTTCCCCGCCGCAATCAAATCCGTAATGCCCTTGGCGCCCCCTACGGCGACCGTATCGAACTCCTTCTGCCTGGTGCGAGGATTCCAGATGAAGATCCGCGCTTCCGTCTGCGTGGGATGGCTGCCGCCGCCGCCGCCGATTATGGTGCCTCCGATCAAGCGGTCGCGCCAAGCCGTCAGCGAGACCACGCTTTGATCCGCGATGAGGTTGTAGAACTGCTCTACCTTCCCGGTTTCCACGTTCCAGATACTGAGCGGCCCCCCGAGTTTGCCGTATCCGGCGACCGAACCCAGGTACACGTTGCCGTCCGCGCCCTCCATCATCGCCTGCGGGCGCCAGCCGCTGTCGGCCGTGGCGAACGTGGTCAAAGTGGGATTGCCGCGGCCGGGATCGAGGTTGAACGGCGCCTTGGGGTCGAAAGACATCAGAGGAGCGAGTGCCCCGTAGCCGGCCATCAGCAGGCGGTCCTTACGGGAGAGAAACGAGTAGATCTCCCCACCGCCCACGTCGCCTAAATCGCGGAACTCGTGGGCCGTCGCGTCCAACTTCACTATGTGGATCGGCAGAATGGTGCTTCCATACAGGCCGCCGTCCGGACCGAACCCGATCCGGAAAACCGGCAGTTCGTTTCCGGCGTACGAGAACCCGCGATCGCTGGTAGCGTGCGTCTTCGGATCGGTGATCTTCAACGTTCGTCCCGTCAATTGCACGCTGCGGCCGTCGCGCAGACGGTTCGGCGGTTGGGGCGAAGCGGCTTTGACATCGCTCAGCGCCTCGGCCGTCCAACCCTGTAAGCGAAAGGCGTGGTCGCCTGCCGAGCCATACACCTTGCCATCCTCGCCGCGCCAGACCTTCGCCTGTCCCACCACCTGCGCCGATTCTGGCAGAATCTCACGGTGCTGCCCCGTCGCAATCTCATAGGCGGCGATGTTGGCCCGGCTCGTCCCGATGCCCACGTACATGAACCCGTCGTCGCTCCCCGCCACGTAGTGCGCGTACATCTCCTTCGGATCCATGCGTCCCAGATCCTCGAGCTTCCCGGTCTTGGGGTCGTAGCGCACCAGTTTCGATTGCGGATAGGTGGCGCCGTAGAGCCGCCCGTCCGCGCCGAATGCCCCCGCCCAAATGTACTCCTCGGTGCTGCTGGGGCGTCCCAGATCGACGAGCGTTCCTGCCTTGGGATCCAGCTTCAAAAAGTGCGCGCTTATCAGCGTGCCGAGATAGATATTGCCGTCCGGGCCGGTCACCATGCACCAGGCGCCGCTCTCGCTCTTGACGGGATTGGCATAGACGCGCGCATCCCCCGTGGCCGGATCGACGGCCACCACCTCGATGGTGTTGAACACATAAAGGTAGCTTCCGTACACGCGCTCGCTGCCCGGCGTAGGGCCGGGGCCCACGGTGGTTGCCAATACGCCCCCCACCCCTCTGTACTTGGCCAGGAATTCGAACTTGTCTGCGGGTTGCGCCCAGGCCAGCGAGGCCAGCAGGCAGGCCATCAGGTATCTCATTTCGCGATGTCCCTTTCTTGTACTTGAAGACGAATCTGTTCCAGCGTGCGGGCCGCTTCCTCTAGCCGACCAGCGGCGTATTCGTCTCCGAGTGTCCTAATTTTCGATTCCAGGTCCCAGTACCGCAGGCTGTCGCCGAGAGAGTAACCGATCGCCATCGAACCGGCTTCCATCTTGGTTTCCTTGGACCGGTCCAGCGGTGCATTGGGATAAGGCAGGCCGTCTGCGGCAGCGCTCAAAACGTCCCGCACCTTCAGAAAGTGAAGTTCCCGCGCGATGTCCAGACAATATCTGCGGCGCTCGGCCATGTCCGCCTTCTCCGCTTCCGCTTCATAGAGCAGCGCGGTCGGGTCCACGGCCACCTTCTTCAGCGCGTCGATAAACCTCCGGTCCTGCTCGATGGCCAGCGGCAGAATCGTCTGGTTGTACTCCGCGGTAAGTTTGTCGATGTCGAGCGGCGCGGGCCGCGCTCGCGGGTCGAATTGACCCACTCGCACCGGCAGCGGATTGCCGGGACGGTAGACCTCGACAGAGTCCAGGTATCCGTCGCCACCCCGGTCATACCAGCGAAACTCCAGGTCCTTGCGATCGCCCACCAGGTGTCCCACCTCCATCCAACCCTGTTCGGCGCCTTGCAGGTGGTAGCGCTTGTCGGCATCCGAATAGTAGATGCGGCGCTGCTCGGCGGGCTTCCCCGAGTACTCCCGGCGCATGTTCCAGCGCTCGGTCGGGCCGCCCGTGTTCGACAGGTAGATCCGCTCGAAGATCCAGAACTGCCCCTCCCAACGCCACACCGAGCGCGACTCGTCCCAACTGAATCCGGTCTGCTGCGCGGGGTAAGTGACGCCCATCGAAACCCCTTGCTTCCAGTCAATCCGGATCACCGTCTGCGGCGGACGGCGGCGCGGATTGTAATACGCCATGTTAGGAAATCTATAGGGAATCGCGCCGACGGAGGTGAAGCCGAAATTGTAATGCGGCCGGTCGAGCGGATCGCGCCTGGGGCGCGGATCGATATTGTAACTTAAGCGCACATTCAGCACGCCGACCTTCTCCAGCGGCGTCGCTTCGGGAGCCCACATGTGCTCGTAGTTATTGGCGTAGTCCGTATCGCTGCCCGTCAGGCTGGCGAGCGGTGCGGCGCTCACTCGCAAGACAATGTCCCCGAAGCCGCCACCAGACGGGTTCCAGAATGCGAAGGGGCATTCCGACAACGGAGTCCAGCTCCCGGTGGCAGGATCGTACTTGTTTAGATAGACCTGAAGATTGCCGCGAAACTTGCTATGGCCGTTGTTGCCAACTTGCTGCCAATCTTTGAGCTCGTAGATCTGCGCTCCGTCGCGATCGTAGTTTTCGCCAAACCACGCATAGCGCAGGTAGCCGTCGCGATAGTAGCGCACCTCCATCTCATCGGCTTTCCCATCGCCGTCGTTATCGAGATAGACCACCATGCGGTCCACCAGGCCCGTGCCGTTGTAACTCACCAGGTAGGCGGTGCTGACCTGGTTCCAGATGTCGGAGGCGCGGCCAGTGTCGTCGATGGCTTCGACGATATGCCCGCCCTTGCGGACCACCATGGTGTCGGGCCGGCCATCCCCGTTCAGATCCATGGTGAAGCTCTCGCCTTCTTTGAGAGCTTTGGCTCTGGGCCACCAGGGCTTATCCAGGAAGACCAGGCGCCCTTCCGGCGTCATGGCCGTTTCCTGCATGTTCCACGGAAGACTTTGGGCATCGCAACAGGCGATCGCCAGTAGAGGCAGGAGCCGGAAGGCCCATCGCAGCGCGCGAATTTCGCGTCGGAGAATTTCTTGTGGCTTGTCCCACACAAATGCCATTATACTGTGAGAGATCCCAGTTGGGACAGCCAAATGCAGATCCGATCCTCTCTTTCGTCCGCTTTGCTCGCCGCTCTACTGTTTTCTCCCGCAGCGCCGGCACAACCCGCCGCTTCGCCTTGGGCGCTTCCCAATTTCGCCCAGCGGCTCGAAATGGACGTCGCCAATCCTTCGGCGCACCCCGTGCAGGGTCTGGCGGTGGTAGACGTGCTTGAGGCGACCCGCCTGGCGCCGGGCTTTCCCGGAAATCTGGCAATCGTGGTGATCCTGAATCCACCTGGCCCCGACTATCCCTATTCCATCGCGCCCTCCCAGGTGGATGACCTTGACGGAGACGGCATACCCGACGAACTGCTTTTTTCCGTGAATCTGGCCCCTGGCGAGACCCGCCGTGCGTATGTGTACTATTCCACAACCTTGCACGATTCCATTCCCTACTCCAAGGAAGTGGATGCCACCCACAATTTCGGATATAGCCACCAGACCGCCGCGTTCGAATCGAAGTACATCGGCTACCGGACATACGGCGGCCTGATGCTGGACGTGCAAGCTCGAGCGAAAGGCCATCCAGGCTTGAACAACAACCTGGTCGGCTACTTCGCCGCGTCCTATCCCACGGCTGCCGGCCTGGATGTCCTGCACGTCGGCGATACACTCGGACTGGGCGGCATCGTTCTCCGCCGCGGAGACCAAGTTTATCGCCCGCCCTTCAATGTGTCGGATTATGCGCACAAGCCTTCACCGCGCGAAGTGCCGAAGTACCGCGTAGTGTCGGCCGGCCCGCTGCGAGCCACCATTGAGGCAACCATGGATCGCTGGACGATTGGAACGGACGCGGTGCGCTTGTGGGCCCGCTACTCTATTGAAGCCGGCCAGGAATTCGCGCAATGCGAGGTCGAAATCGCGCCGCTTCAGTTCGCCCCGCAGTCGGAGTACCAGGTGGCTGCCGGCGTTCGCCACCTTCCGGCGATGCGGCAGGACCCGGCTGCGGGGCGCATCGCGCTCTCCGGCACGCAGGAGGCGAGGATCGGACCGTTGGGGCTGGCGCTATTTTTCGACCCGCGGGACGCCCGCGAGATCGCGCCGATCTATGCCGGCGAAGACGTCAACGAAATGGTGGTTTTCCATGCCATGCTGCGACCCGGCCAACCGGTGCGCCTGCGGTACCAGGTGGCGGCCGCGTGGAGCGGCACCGGCATCGACGACCTGTTTGCACACCTGCGCGAGATCGAGTGGAAGTCCCGCCAACGCGTCGCCCTGTCCCATTATCGATTCACGCGCACGCCGGACCCGCAGCGAATCGAAGGAGAGGCATATTGATGATCGCCGACGCTCACGTCCATATCGGGAAGTCCGCCCGCGTGCAGATCGACATCGATGGCGAAACGCTCATTCGTATCGCGGATGAGTTAGCCATCGATCGCATCTGCTGCACGGATTTGACCGCCTTGTTCTACGACTTCAGGGAGGGCAACCGCCTCCTCTTTGAGGAAATGAAGCGGTTCCCCGACCGCATCATCGGGTATGCCACGCTGCACTCCACGCGATTCGGCCAGGCCATGCTCGACGAACTCGACCGCTGCGCGCAGGATTACGGGATGCGCGGCTTGAAGATCTATTCCACCCCCGAATCGAGCTTCGCGGAGCCCGCCACCATCCCCATTCTGGAGAAGTGCGTGGAGCTGAAGTTCCCCGTTCTGGCGCACGCCACTCCCCAGGAATGCGAGTATCTTCTCTCTTATGTACCCGAGTGCATGCTCATGATGGCGCACGCCGGTTGCCAGCCATTTGCGAAAGGCGACTGGAACCGGGCCATTATGGCGGCCCGGAAGTATCCGAATCTGTATCTGGAGACGGCCAGCTCCACCATCGACCTGGGCTTCCTGGAACAGGCCGTCGCGGCACTCGGACCGGAGAAGATCGTCTTCGGCACCGACACGCCGCTGCTCGACCCGCACGTCCAGTTGACCAAGATTTGCGACACGAAGATCGGCGCCGCCGCCCTGGATCTGATTCTCGGCGGCAATATTCTGCGCCTGATGGGATTGCAGTCATGATCGTCGATATCAATGCATTCATCGGCCAGTGGCCCTATTGGCCGGTGCGCGCCACGGCTCCGGCGGAAGTTGTGGCCGAATTGGCGGAATGGAAGATCGATCGGGCGGTGGTCTGTTCCACCCGCAGCGTGTTCGTCAACTGGGAGGACGGCAATCGGGAAACCGAAGCCGCGGCGCGCAGCTATCCACAATCTCTGCTCGGTTTCGCCTGCCTGGGTTCCCGCGAGCTCTCGCACAAACTGCCCACCGGGGACTTCGATTTCGAAGGCTACCAACGGCGCGGATTTCGCGGCGTCCGTCTGTATCCCCAGTACCACACCTACCACCCGCTGTTCGATCTCGCGGTGGATGAAATTTGCGAGGATGCGCGCGCGCGCCAATGGCCTGTCCTGCTGCCCCTGCGAATCGTCATGAACTGGGGCATGCCGACGCTCGATCCAGTGGTGATGGAGAAACTGGTCGAGCGTCATCCGAAGACCGTCTGGATTCTCTCGGGCATCAACTATCTGTATGAGCTGCAACTGGCCATCTCGCTGATGCGGCGTTTCGAAACGGTGCACCTGGAGACCTCTTGCGTGATGGGCTTTGAGGCCATCGCGAAACTGGTGCAGCAGTGCGGCGAGGAGCGCATTCTCTTCGGCAGCGGCGCGCCCATTCAGCACGGCGGCGCCAATCTCGCGAAGATCCTGAACGCGCACATCCCGGATTCCGCCCGGGACTCCATCCTCTCAGGCAACGCGATCCGGCTTCTACCGTGACAAGCCGCAATACATCCTTCGACGTGACGCACGCACGCCTGCGTGCCGCATCCCGGCGGATTCCGAGCTTGTCCGCCGGGCGTCGCCAGGAGTGGCCACGCAGCACTCATGAGTGCGCAAAACCACTTGCTTTTCCCACTACCGGACATAGGCATCCGAGGTCCAAAAGATGCCTTATGTGGGGCAGGATGGTATCCTGCGGCCGAGTGGTACTCGGCCTGGTCGGCATTTGCGTACTGGTCGGCAGGCCGAGTGCCACTCGGCCGCAGGTTGCCAACCTGCCCCACACAAAACGCCGTCCGGTTGTGGGCACACTCAGTGGCACTGCTCACTCGTGCTTGCTCCACCAGCCTTAACCAACCACTATGAGACTAGTTCGATTTCACTCCGGCAACCAAATCCACCTGGGCGTTCACCAGGACGGCTCCGTCTGGGATCTCACCCTGACGGCCAGCGATCTTCTCCATATCGAAGTGAGCAGCCCCACCTGGCTCATGCCGGATGGACGGCTGCCCATGGTATCCGGCCTTGTAACCCACGCCCGCGCCAAGGGATTCGCACCCGGAAGTGGCGATATTCCCTTGCGGCTCGATGCGCCGCTGCGCGATGTCCCCAAGTTGCTGGCGCTGGCCGGCAACTACCGGAAGCACGTGCTGGAAAGCGGCTTCGAAGATCCCTTCGGCCGCGGCGACATCGCCCCGCAGGTCTTCATGAAACCGCCCTCGACGACCCTGAATAGCCATCTGGCGCCCATCGATCTGCGGTCCAACAATGTCTTTCTGGATTGGGAAGTCGAACTTGCGGTGGTCATCGGCAAAGGCGGCCGCGACATTCCCCGCGACCGGGCGCTGTCGCACGTCTTCGGCTATTCGATCGTCAACGACATCAGCGAGCGGAAGTTCAATGCGCGCATGCAGGGCCGCAACGTGCGCGAGTTCGACCCCTTCTTCGACTGGCTGATGGGCAAGTGGTTCGACGGCAGCGCGCCCTTGGGCCCGGAACTGGTCACCGCCGACGAAATCGAGGACCCGCACAACCTCGACATCCGTCTCCGCCTGAACGGCGAGCTGATGCAGGACAGCAACACCTCGTACATGATCTTCGATGTCCCGACAACCATTGCGTACATCTCCCGCGTAGTGACCCTGGAGCCGGGCGACGTCATCGCCATGGGCACGCCCGAGGGAGTCGGGATGGCCAAAGGCATCGCGCTCAAACCCGGCGACCGGTTGAGCGCCGAGATTCAAGGGATCGGCACCCTCGAAAACGTAGTCCGGAATGGAGGGATCGCGCAATGAACAAGGTTAGGATCGGTATCGTCGGCTCCGGGTTCATGGGGCGCACCAACGCGGAGACCGTGACCCAGTATCTCCGCGACGCGGAGTTGCGCGCCGTCGCCGGCGGCACGCGCGCTACCGCTCTGGCAGCCGAATATGGCGTCGATTCCGTCCCCACGGTGGAAGCGCTCGTGGAACGGACGGATATCGATGCCGTGCTCATCAGCACGCCGCATTGCGCCCATTGCGAACAGGCGGTGCTGGCCGCGCGCCACGGCAAGCATATCCTTCTCGACAAGCCCATGGCCACGTCGGTGGAAGAGTGCGACCGCATCCTGGAAGCCGTCGAGGCCGCCGGGGTGAACCTCATGATCATGTACGGCCAGCGCTTCCGCGTCTGCAATCGCGAAGCCCACCGTCTCATCCGCCAGGGCGCTATCGGTCGCGTCCGCATGATCGAAGAGACCATTTTGGCTTCGGGCGGCTTGGCCTCGCTTCCGCCTTGGCAGAGCGCGCCGGCGAATGTCGGTGCCTTCATCGGCCACGCCGTACACAATATAGACCGCATCCGATGGTTGACGGGACAGGAGATTTCGAGCGTCTCGGCCCTGGTGGCGCGCGACGCCGCCAGCGGCAACGATGTTTCCACCATGGCGCTGCTCTCGCTCGCCGATGGCGCGATGGCCTCGCTGTGGGCGTCCTGGGAGGTGCCCGCGCCGGGCTTCCCCCACACCGCTTCGGGCGCACGCATCGTAGGCGAGCGCGGCATCCTCGAGTTGGATGCCTACGGCGAACTGCGCCTGGCAACCGGCGGCGAATGGCGCATCGTCGCTACGCAGCAGCCCATCGACTGGCAAGGCCAGGGCGCGCTCTCCCCCGTCCGCATGCAAGCCTATCGCGACCAGCACCAGGAATTCATCGACAGCATTCTCCAGCAGCGGCCGCCCTCGGTGACCGGCCGGGATGGGCGCGCCGCCGTGGCCGTCGCCATGGCCGCCTACCAATCCGCCCGCGAAGGGCGCATCGTCGTTCTGTAAAGAAGGCCGCTCTATATAAAGGATCGAGACCACCATGAATCGACACGCCATCGATGGCGATCGCACAATTACTCAAGCGCTGCCTCACTTTTCCAGTGCAGCCGGACGGACCATTGGAACGGAAGAAGAGAGGCTGGTGCTGGAAGTGCTCCGCTCCGGCCAGCTCAGCCGCAACGGAGGCCGCATGGTCAAGGCGCTGGAAGAGCGCTTTGCCGCTATGCTGGGTCTTCCTCACGCCGTGGCCTGTTCCAGCGGGACCGCGTCCGTCCACCTGTGTCTGGCCGCGCTCGACCTGGAGCCGGAAACCGAGGTGATTGTTCCTCCCGTTACCGACATGGGTTCCGTGTTGCCTATCCTCTGGCAGAACTGCGTACCGGTCTTTGCCGACCTGGACCCCGGCACCCTGACGCTCGATCCCCAGGCCGTGGAGCAGGCCATCACCCCGCGAACGCGCGCCATTATCGCCGTCCACCTCGCCGGACAACCCTGCGACATGGCGCGGCTTCGCCAGATCGCGGATCGCCACAATCTGGCCCTGATCGAGGACTGCTCCCAAGCCTACTGGGCGGAAGTGGACGGCCAACGCGTCGGCACCCTGGGCGACCTGGCCTGCTTCAGCCTCCAGCAAAGCAAACACATCACCTGCGGAGAAGGCGGGCTGATGGTCGCCCGCAACCGCCGGTATGCCGAACGCGCCCTCCTGTTCAGCGACAAGGCCTGGCCGCGCTCCGGCAACAGTCTCGGCTCATGCCGCTTCCTCTTCCTTTCGCAGAATTATCGAATGTCCGATTTGCAGGGCGCCGTGGCGCTGGCGCAACTCGATAAGATAGCCGCCTCTGTGGAACGCCGCCGCGCGAGCGCCCAACTCTTGACCGACAGCATCGCGGGAGTCCCCGGGGTTGCTGCGCCCAGCGTGCCCGCGAACACCAGGCATTCCTACTGGCTGTACATGTTGCGAGTCCGTGACGCCGGTTCCGGCCGCCGCACCGAGCGATTCGGCGAAACGCTGGCGGCCGAAGGCGTGCCGGCGTGGGCACGCTATATCGTCGATCCCCTGTATCTCTCCCCGTTATTCACCGAGCAACGCACTTACGGCGTCAGCGGGTATCCACTGCGCACCTCCGCCTGGCAGAGCTTCGAGCGTGGATTGTGCCCGGTTGCGGAGCGCGTGCTTCAAGAGGTGGTCGCCATACACTGGAACGAAAACTACACCCCGGAGCAAGTTGGTCGGATTGCCGCCGCCATTCGAAAAGCGGCGGCGCAGTGAGCGGCGAAGCACACAGTGGTCAATCGGCGTTATGCATTGTATAATTCTGCCTGGGTGCCCTTGAGATCCACTACATACTATATCGAGGTCCTGGGAAAGGCCTTGGACGTTCTGGACGCCTTTGCGCAGGCCTCCGACCCCCAACTCACGCTGCAGGACATCTCCCAACGAACCAAGCTCAACAAGAACACCGTGTTCCGTATCCTCTATACACTCGTCGAGCACGGCTATGTCGAGAAGGAAAATCAGGCTTACCGGCTTGGACCGAGACTGCTCGATCTGGGAGGCGCCAAACTGCGCCACACGGACCTGGTGACGACCGCCGAGCCATATCTCGACCGCCTGCGGGACACCTTTGGCGAAACCGTGAACCTGGGCGTGATGGAAGGCGGCAACATCCGGTATGTCGCCGTGCGCGAGAGCCAGGAACGCTTCCGCTTGGCCGAACGCGTAGGTGGGCGCGATTACTTGCATTGCACTGCGCTCGGCAAAGCGCACCTCGCATTCATGCCCTTCGAAGAGGTCCGTCAACTGCTTCGACAATTCGGAATGACCCGGCTGACGGAAAAGACCATTACCAGCATCACTGCGCTACAAAGAGATCTGGAGGCCACCCGCCAGCGTGGCTACTCGATCGACGATGAGGAAAGCATGCTCGGCGCATTTTGCGTGGGCGTGCCGATCCTCAACGCCGGCGGCCGTCCGGTGGCGGCCATTAGCATCTCCGGGCCTACCGTCCGTTTCAACCACGCCCACCTGGCCGCTTCCAGCGCCGCCCTGTTGGTGGGAGCAGAAGAAATCCGCAAGAAATTGGGCCTGCAGGAACCGAAATAGCGTCATGACCGCTCAATCCGCCATGATCGCAAAACCGCCCGCCGATGTGGCTCACGCACTCGTCGGACTCTGCGGACGCATGCCGCACTCCACGTCGGCCTCAACCGCCGAAGAACCGTGCCACGACCGTGAGGGAGTGGTCCTCCACCAGGCCGCACCGTCACCCGGCGCAAGTTCCGGTACCATTTTGTCGATTATTGTGCATCAAATATGGTTATACTGTCCATAACGACGGTTGAGGGTCGGACATGGAATCGTGCAGTCATCTGGAACGCAGCATCGGCCCGATTGAGATCGTGGAGGCCACGCTCTACCACGTGGCCGTGCCGATGCGCGAGCCCTTTCGCATCAGCTCGGGCGAAGTCAAAAGCAAAGAAGCCATACTGGTACGCCTCCGTGGAAAGAACACGTTCGGCTGGGGCGAGTCTTCCGCCATGCCCGGAGCGTTTTACTCCGCCGAAACCCCGGAAGAGTGCCGTCAGGATCTGGTGGAACGCGTCCTGCCCGGCGTGGTAGGCCATAGTTTTCGCTCCATCGGCGAGCTCGAATCGCGCCTGGACGCGCTCACCTCCAACCGCTTTGTTCGGGTGGCCATCGAGACCGCCGCATGGGAAATGGTGGCGCGCCAACGCAATCAATCCGTCCGCCAACTGATGGGGCTGGACGACCGCGCGGTTCCCTCCGGCCTTGCAGTCGGTCTCTATGACACCACCGAAGCCCTGGTGGACGCCCTGCGCCGCTACAATCCCTTCGCGTACTACCGTCTCAAACTCAAGATCAAACGCGGCGCGGATGTCGGCGTGGTGGCCGCCGCGCGCGCCTTCGCGGGCGATTTCCCCATGTTCGTGGACGCCAACGCCGACTACGCCCTGGAAGACATCCCCACGTTCCAGCGCCTGGATCGCTTCAACCTGACGATGTTCGAGCAGCCCATGGGCAAGGACGACCTGGAGGTATCCGCGCAATTACAGAACACCGTCAACACCCCGGTCTGCCACGACGAAAGCGCCGATAGCGTGGACGCCGTCCTGCGCGCGCTGGCGCTCGGCAGTTGCCGCGTCGTCAACATCAAGCTGCAGCGTGTCGGCGGGTACCTGGAAGCGCTGCGCATCATCGAGGTCTGCCAGCAGCACGGCGTCCCGGTGTGGATGGGGACCATGCCCGAGTTGGGAGTCGGCAGCGCGCAGGCCCTGGTCCTCGCCGCGCATCCGGCGTGCCGCTTTCCAACCGATGTCGAACCCAGCATGCGCTGGTACACCGACGATATCCTGCGCGAGCCGCTGGTTCTGCAGCATCGTTCCCTGCACCTGCCCTCCGGGCCCGGAATCGGGTTCACGGTCAAACGGGAAAAGCTGGAGCGCTACGCATTGTGGAGTTATCGGGCCGCCGCCTGACAGCCCGGAGGATCCCCCTCGCATGGCGCAATTTCACATCTCTCCGGCGGACTACGTGGTGATGGCCGGCTACTTCGTCATCGTCCTCGGGATCGGGATTCACTTCCGCAATCGCGTCGAGGCAGCCCAGGACTTCTTCGCCGGTGGCCACCAGATCCCCTGGTGGCTGGCCGGCATTTCGCACTACATGTCCAGTTTCAGCGCCTTCTCCTTTATCGCCTATGCGCAAGTGGGCTACACCTACGGTTGGGTTTCCGTCACGCTGTTCTGGGCGTCCGTTCCGGCCTGCGTTCTGGGCGGCCTCTTCTTCGCGCAGCGTTGGCGCCGGGCGCGCATCATCACGCCGGTGGAATTCCTGGAGCGGCGTTTCAACGCCCTGATCCGCCAATTGTTCGCCTGGGCCGGGATTCCGATGAAGATCTTCGACGATGCGCTGAAGGTCTTCGCTACCGGATTGTTTGTGTCCCTCGCCGTGGGAGTAGACCTGCGCGCGGCCATTCTCTTATGCGGTCTGGTGATGGTGGCATACTCGTTTTTGGGCGGGCTGTGGGCGCTGGTGGTGACCGATTACGTGCAGTTTCTCATGAAGGCCATGGCGATTCTGCTGCTGCTGCCGCTCGCCCTGATACGGGCCGGCGGCCCCGTGCGCGCCCTGTCCGCGCTGCCTTCCGGATTCTTCCATCCGATCAACGGGCCGTATGGCTGGACGTATATTCTCGGCTTCTGCCTGATCATTCTGATCAGCTACAACGCCAGTTGGCCGCTCGCTCAGAAATACTATTCGGTGGCCAATGAGCGGGATGCGAGAAAAGCCGCTTACTTCGCCGCCGCCCTGAATTTCTTGTGTGCCCCTCTAATGATCCTGCCCTCCATCGTGGCGCGAAATCTGCTGCCCCAGCTTCTCTCGCAGCGCCGCACCGCCGATGTCTACGTCCTGCTGGTGCTGCGTCTCCTCCCCGTCGGAATGATCGGCATCATCGTGGCCGCCATGTTCTCCTCCACCATGGCGGTAGTCAGCGCGGATTTTAACGCCATCGCCAGCGTCCTCACCAAGGACGTCTACCAGCGCCTGATGAACGTGCGCGCCTCCGACCGCCATCTGCTATTCGTCGGAAGAGTGGTCACGCTGTCGCTGGGCGCCGCCACCATCGTACTCAGCCTGGTGATCGCCCTCACGCGCCAGCAAGCCCTCTTCAATACCATGGCGACGGTGCTCGGGCTGTTCATGGCGCCAACCCTGTTGCCGCTGCTGGCCGGCCTTACTGTGCGGCGCCTGAACTGGCAAGGCGCCTTCCTCGGATTTCTGAGCGGCCTCGGGACCGGCTTATGCATGCTCGCGTTGAAAACCTGGTGGCTTCCCTACCAGGGCCGCATGGCTCTGTTCGGCTCCGTCTACAATTTCGAGGGCATCGGATTTCTGGCCAATGTTGCGCTGACCATGCTCGGAATGGTGGCCGGCACCCTCCTTACGTCCTCCCGCGGCGCCGAGCCGGAAGCCGTTCGCGTCTTTTTCCGCGGGCTCGACAAGCCAGTTGCCGCTTCGGAAGGACGCTCCAACATGAACGCGGGGACAAACTCCGTCATCGGCATTTCCACCCTGGGCGTGGGCGCCTTGCTGCTTGTGGCCGGTCTGCTTTCCGGTTCCCCGGCCGCCGCCGTCATCGACATCTGCTGCGCCGCGCTGTTGGGTCTACTCGGGGTTCTGTTCCTGCGCAAGAAGCCGCCGGATCCGCGCGGCGAGGTGGATGTCGCCGAGTCATCGGGTCTTTGAGTCGAGAAATAGGAGTCATATTATGAGCGATGCAATTTGGGCTGGAGTGGACATCGGTGGAACCAAGACGGCAGTCGTGCTGTCGGCCGAGCCGCCCGCCTTACTCTCGCGCGTCGAGTTCCCGACCCTGCCGGCGAACGGACCGGGTCCGGCCATCCGGCAAATCGTCGCCGCGCTTCGCGAGTCTCTCACCCGCGAGAACTCGAACCGCCGCGAGCTTCGGGCCATCGGCGTCAGTTGCGGCGGACCGCTCGACCGCATCTCCGGCGTCGTCCAGGCGCCGCCGAACTTGTCTACCTGGATCGACGTGCCCATCACCGACATTCTCGGCCGCGAGTTCGGCGTCCCGTGCCGGCTGGAGAATGACGCCAATGCCGGAGCCGTGGCCGAACATCGCTTCGGCGCCGGGCGCGGCGTACAACACATGATCTTCCTGACCATGGGCACCGGACTGGGCGCCGGTATCGTCGCCAATGGCCGCTTGTATCATGGCGCCAACGACATGGCCGGCGAGATCGGCCACGTGCGCTTGACCCGCACCGGTCCCATCGGATATCACAAAGCCGGGTCCGTGGAAGGTTGGGCCAGCGGCGGAGGAATGGCGCAACTCGCGGCGAAGATGGTGGCCGCCGCCCAGAAGAGCGGCCGGCAGACGGCGCTGACGGCGTGCCTTGCCTCAACTGGCGCGGTTACCGCGCGCGACGTGGCACTCGCGGCCCAGGCCGGGGATGCGCTGGCCACCCGGATTCTGCGCACGGCGGGCCGTAAACTGGGAACCGCATTAGCCATCCTGGTGGACATCCTCAACCCCGAACGTATCGTCATCGGAGGCATTGCCATGCGCCTGGGCGAAGCTATCCTGGCCCCGGCCCGAAATGAACTGGAACGCGAAGCGTTGCGCCAATCCACGTCCGCCTGCCAGATTGTGCCGGCCGAACTCAACGAGAAAATCGGCGACATCGCGGCCCTGTGCGTCGCTCTGGGTGACTTATGATCGACTTCCAAAAGCGCGTCACCGAAACACACTCGCTGATTGCCTCTCTGAGTAACCTGGAGATAAGTTTCCACTCCGCGGCCGACTGCTGCCTGACCGCCCTGAAACAAGGCGGCAAACTGCTGATTTGCGGCAACGGTGGCAGCGCCGCCGAGGCCCAGCACCTGGCCGGCGAGTTATTGGGCCACTATAAGAGCGACCGGACTCCGTTGCCCGCAATTGCACTGACCGCCGACTCCGCCGTGTTGACCTGCATCGCCAACGACTATCGATTCCAGGATGTCTTCGCACGCCAGATTCAGGCGCTCGGCCGTCCGGGCGATGTTCTTGTGGCATTCTCCACCAGCGGCAATTCGCCCAATGTCGTCCAAGCGCTACTCCTGGCGCGAGCTGTGAACATGGCATCGGTCGCCTTCCTCGGGGGCGCCGACGGCGGCCCGGCCGGGAAATTGGCCGACCACTCCTTGATCGTCCCTCACCCGGATACCGCGCGGATTCAGGAATGCCACCAGTTTCTGATGCATTGCCTGATGGACTCCATCGATGCGGGCATAAGTCTCTCCGAAACGCAGTAAGACCGACCGGGATTTCACTTTGCGCACCCCGGATATACCAACTGCTGGTAAAGAAAGCTGGCCCGGTGTACAATCGCCAGGAGTCGGGAGCCTCAGTGAAAACTGCGCGTAAGACCGTTGTAACTTGCGCTTTCCGGGTATAGAGAGCCCAAAACTTCGCTTTCGGCCTCCGATTCGTTAGTTATGGAGGATAGAAGTATGGCAATCGCAGCACTCGACGAAAATGGCTCGGCCGTAGATTGGTGGTTCATCTACAAAGTCCCGAAACTCACTCAGGATTCGCAGAGCGACTCGGCTACCGGGTACGAATATGTGTACTTCGACGCCCGTTCCGCCAGTGTCGTCAAATCTCCCAACCGCCTCGATCAGGGAAAAGGCGCGCTGAATCTGACTCTGAACTCGGTATTCGCTAAGCCGGCGCCAACCACCGGCTGGATACTCTACAACGACGAGAAGCCGTCCACCGCCGGCGGCGCCGACGATGGCAACCTGGGACATACCAAGGGCGTCATCGCCTTCGACACCAAGTCGAAAACCGCGTTCTGGCTGCTTCACTCATGGCCTAAGTACGCCGCCCCCGCACTGCCGGGGATGCCGACTCCCATGTATGGCCAGACGTTCCTTTGCATTAGCCTCGACGCCGCGACCGCCAGTAAGATCGCCGCGCAAATGGCGACCCATCAGGAACCGCAGTGTTATCTCCCCCGCGCGGCGGCGCTCGATAAGAGCGATCCGCTCTACGCCCTGACCCAGCCGCTGCCATCGAGCCCGGCCGCCGACGCCGACGTGCTCGATTTCCAGTCGAAAGGAGGTTTTGCGTTCAAGGTACTGGCCAAGAACCGCGAATGGGGGCAGGACTTCTGGAACGGTTTTGTAGGCCCGCAGCTCGGCGCCGATATGGACGTGGAGACGTGGATCCGCGGACCGATTCCGCCCGTCGCCGACACCGACGGCATCCACAAAACGTTCGACATCAAGTTCATCAATTTAGGGCCGCTGGGAGCCCATTGGGCCTGGCCCGAAACCCAGGACCACGCTAAGTGGGGCATTACGACGGGTGACGACTGGATCTGCGTCGGCGACATCAACCGCATGATCTCGCAGAGAAAACGCGGCGGCGGGACCATCGCATTTCAAAACCGGACGCTCTGGCAGGCCCTGTCGAAAACCGACCTGATTCTGGCGCCGCCCGGGCACACCAGAGACGAAGCTCTCGCCCTGATCAAGAGCACGCACGTGGACCCGAATGCCTCGGCCCCAGCTCCGGCCCCCAAAGCCAAAAAGACCAAGGCGCGATAGGCCATCGCGGCAACCACTCCTCGACACTCGCGGCTCCCGTCCGAGTCGCATGCGCCATAGGTGGCGTGCGCACTCGTGCGCGCCGCATCCCGACTCGTCGGGATGCCCGGCCGATACCCGCGGATTCCGACACTCTCCGCCGAACATCGCCTTGAGTGCCTGCCGCCACATCCGTGCCCCCATCCCTTCACGCCTTCTCGCCGAACGCCGGGGTTGTGCCAAAATCAACCCATGACCCGAAGTCTCCTCGCCGCCCCTTTTCTGTTCCTCCTGCTATCCGCTGCGGGCACAGCGCAGCCGCCCACCAGCGGGAAGCGCGTGCACCGCCTGCTGATTCACAACGCCACCGTGGTGGACGGCAATGGCACGCCCGCCAGCGGGCCCAAGGATATTCTCGTTGAAGACAACACCATCGCCGACGTGATCGCGCTCGATCCCGTGGCCCTTGGCCGGGGCGGCGGGCGGCGCGGTCCGGCGCCCGACGCGGTCATCGACGCCACCGGCAAATACGTGCTCCCCGGCCTCATCGACGCCCACGCCCACCTGCAGGAGGAGCGCGGAGGCAAGCCGCAGCCCATCGAGTACGAGCTCGATCTCTGGCTGGCCTGCGGCATCACCACTGTCCGCGATGTCGGCAGCGACACCCGCCGCGCCCTCGAATTGCGCCAGCAGAGCGCCGACGGCGCCATCGCCGCTCCGCGCATCTTCGTTTACCCCATGTTCGGCCGGCCTCGCGACGCCCAGGCGGCCGTGGCGCGTGTTCGCGAGTTGAAGCGCATGGGCGCCGACGGCATCAAGATCCTCGGCATCGATCGCGACACCATGGAGGCCATGGAGAAGGAAGCGCACATCCTCGGTTTGCCCGTGGCCCATCACGCCGGCGTGGAGGAGACCAACGCATGGGACGACATTAAGTTCGGCACCACCAGCATCGAGCATTGGTACGGCATTCCGGACGCAGCCATAGAGGCCGGCGTGCAGAACTTCCCCTCCACTTACAACTACAACAACGAGACCGACCGCTTCCGCTACGCCGGCCGTCTGTGGCGTGAAGCCAGCCCCGAGCGGCTCACCAAGGTGCTGCAAGCGATGGTGGACGCTCACGTCGCCTGGGACCCGACCCTCGATATCTACGAGGCCAGCCGCGATCTGCAGCGCGCCCAGACTCAGCCGTGGTTCGCCGATTATCTGCATCCGGCTTTGGAAGCGTATTTCCGCCCCAACCCGTCCAACCACGGTTCCTATTTCATCGGGTGGACTTCCACCGACGAGACTTTCTGGAAAGAGAATTACCGCCTGTGGATGGCCGCCCTGCGCCAGTTCGACCGGCTGGGCGGCCTCATCGGCATGGGCGACGACGCCGGGTTCATCTACCAGATGTACGGCTTCGGCTTCCTCCGCAATTTCGAACTGCAGCAGGAGGCCGGCTTCCATCCACTCAAAATCGTTCAGCAAGCCACCGGCAACAATGCCAAAATCCTCGGCCAGGAGAATCGCCTGGGCCGCGTGCGCGCCGGTTGGGCCGCCGATCTGATCGTGGTCAATGGAAACCCGCTGGAGAATTTCAAGGTGCTCTATCCGACCGGCGTGGATGAGATTCGCGACGGAAAGACCGTCCACACCGGCGGCGTGGAGTGGACCGTCAAAGACGGCATCCCGTATCATGCGCCGGAGCTCCTGGCGCGGGTGAAAGAGTTGGTGGCCGAGGCGCGGGCGCACCCGCGCTAGGCCTTCGACTCCGCCTTGCGTCAAACACTCTCGTTGGTGTTGGAGGATGCCGCCAAGCCGCCGCCCCCAACCGTTTCGCCAGTTGCTGGTATGCTCGAAACTATGGCACGCACGGAATCCACCATGCTTGGGCTCGGCACCCCCGCGCCCGATTTTCACTTGCCCGATGTCGTATCCGGGAAAACCATCCAGCTCTCCACCTTTGCCGCCAAGAAGGCCCTGCTGGTGATCTTCCTCTCGCGGCATTGCCCATATGTGCAGCACGTCCAGAAGGAGTTGGCGCGCCTCGGCCAGGATTATGCATCGGGGTCCATCGGCATCGTGGCCATCTCGCCGAACTTCGTGGAACAGTATCCCGACGACGCTCCTCCGCGCCTCGCCGAAATGGCCGCCGCCCTGGGCATCGCTTACCCCATCTGCTACGACGAATCGCAGGAGACCGCCAAGGCTTACCAGGCCGCATGCACTCCCGATTTCTTCCTTTTCGACGAAAACCGCAGCCTGGTCTACCGCGGTCAATTGGACGGAAGCCGCCCCGGCAACGCCGTTCCGATCACCGGCCAGGACCTGCGCGCCGCCATCGACGCCGTGCTCTCCGGCCAGCCAGTGAACCCCGCCCAGAAGCCCAGTCTCGGCTGCAACATCAAGTGGCGTCCCGGCGGCGAGCCCGCGTACTTCCAGCACTGACCGCCCGGTGGCCCGCCGCGCTCCGGCCCGGCGCACCCGCGGGCCTCCGTGGTTTACATTGGAGCCATGACCCTCGAGCGACGCCGCACTCTCCTCCTCCTGCTGGCGCTAGCGGTGCTGGCGATTTTCGCTTACCTCCCCACGCCCACTCAACCGTTCATCGAGGACGACTATTGGAATATTTCCGCCTCCTGGAAACTCGGCGGGTTGTCCGCGTGGCACGACATGATCTCGAGCGAATTCCGCCCCCGTATCACCAGCCTCTGGTACATGGACGCCGCCTGGCACGCCTTCGGCCTGAACCCCGCACCATACTATTGGTCGAACATCGCGCTCCACGTGCTGTGCGTCTGGCTGGTGTACGCACTCGGATGCTGGCGCCCCGTCGGTTACCGCCTCTCCGCCTGGGCCGCCGCATTTTTCGCCGTCTATGAAGGCCACCAGGAGGCCGTCATGTGGTACTCGGCCTGCAACGAATTGTTTCAGTTCCTCTTCGGCGTGGCCGCCATGGTCTGCTGGCTGCGTTTCCTGAACGCCACCGACCGCCGCCCGTTCCGGTGGTACGCCGCCGCCCTCGTCTCCTTCGCTCTGGCGCTAGTCTCCAAGGAGTCCGCGGTGATCTTCGGACCGCTGTTCCTTCTCCCGCTGGTCCCCGCCGACTCCCGCCGCCGCACGCCCTGGGTGCTGCCCCTGCTCGCCATGTCCGCGCTCGGCGTGTGGTCCGTTTTCGCGCTGCGCACGCAGTCGTTCCGCTTTCACGACGGCAGCTTTTCGCTGTATGCGCCCATCTGGTTCGTCTGGCCCGAGAATCTGGCGCGCCTCTTCTGGGCCTGGGGACTGGCGGGCCTGGCGTGTGTGGCCCTATGGGGCTGGAAAAAGCACCGCGACGTCGTGACGTTGGGCCTGGTTTGGGCCGGCGTAACCCTGCTGCCGTACTGCTTCTTGCTCTACTGGAGACGCGTCCCCAGCCGCCAGTTCTATCTGCCGAGCCTGGGCGTGGCGTGGATTGTCGCCGCCGGCATCCTCACCGTACGCGACCGTTTTCCACGCGCCCGCCGGGGACTGACCGCCGTCATCGTGGCCGCCATGATCCTCATCAATATCGGTATTCTCTGGACCAAGAAGCGCCGCCAGTTCTTCGAACGCTCGCTACCCACCGAGCAACTGATCTCGCTCGCCCGCCGCACCCCGGGTCCGATCTTCGTTCGCTGCTTTCCCCGCGACCACGGAATCGCCGAGCAAGCCGTCCGCGTGGGAGCTTCGCTGCCTCCGAGCGACCTGGTCTGGGACGAGGCGGAGGCCCGCAGGCGCCACGCCTACACCACCTTTTGTTGGCTCGGGAAGTAGAGGATTGCCGCCAAGGACCCGGTCCGCCAACGCTCAACTCTTGGGTATCAGATATCCTTTGCGCGCCAGCACCTGCGCCTCGGGATATTTCCGCCGCGCCGCGCCCGACAACTCCACCGCTACTCGCCTCACCGTCCCCGGTTTGCCTGCCGGCATCGCATAGTACAGGCTGTAGCGTTTGCGCAGACGGCGCAGCATTTCGGCGAAGGATTGCCCGGGGTCGTCGGCGTTCACCACCTCGCCGCCGGTCTTCTCCGCCGCCCCCAACATGTCCTCCTGCGCCATGGCCAGGCCGATCCCTTCGTGGCTCCTCACGATCAGTCCGCACAACACGACATCGGCCTCCCACATGCGGTCCACCACCGCTTTCTCGCGCATCGAGGACTGCCCCTGGTTGTCGGTGACGATCAGAATCGCTCGCCGCCGGTGTGGATCGCCGTTCTTTTTCAAATACGACGCCGCATCGCCGACCGCGGACAAAATGTGCGTCCCGCCGCCGAATGGCAAGTCCACCACGCGGTTCACGTTGGCCGCGGCCTGCGCCAGGTCGTCCGTGAACGGCGCCATCAGAAAGCTGTCGGTATTGAAATCGGCTACCGCCACCCGGTCGCCCTGTCGAAGTTCGCGCAACGCCACCAGTCCCGACGCCGCTACCCGCCGGATGCTCCGCTGCATGCTGCCGCTGATATCGAACAGCAGCATCAGATCCAGCGCTTCTTCGTCCTGCGTGCAATACAGTGGGCTTTGCGGCCGGTCGTTGTCCTTAACCGCAAAGTCTTCCTTCTGCAACCCCGCGATCGACCCCGTCCGCTGGGTGACCTGCACGTCCACCCGCACCAGCGACACATCGCTCCGGAACACCGTATCCTGAGCGGCAACCAGCAGCGGGAGAAAGCTTGCCAGAACCATCGGTCTCACCCGTGCCGCAAACTTCCGCTCCGCTCTCATTCGCTCGGGTAGGCGATCCCATGCAGTGCGCGGTTACAGTCCGCTCGCCGGCCGCTACTCCCCGGACGCGGATGTAATTCCGGCGTAGCTGGTATGACACCGGCCGGCGCAATTGCCTTCCACCGCGAAGGCCGCGCCCGGATGGTGGCAGGAGGCGCAAGAACTGCGGGCTTTTTCCGCCGCTTGGTGGCCGCCGGTACTGAACTTCAAAGGCGCCTTGGCATCCCGCGGCCATAACGAAGCATGGCACGTATTGCAGTCGAAGTTCGCTCGTTGCGCGTGCTGGAAGTGATAGAAGACCACACCGCCCTGCTTGGCGGGAATCACCAGTTTGACGGGAAATATTTTCTCGCCAGCCGAGAGCCCTACCGGGATGAGCGTGGCAATTACCGCGAAGAGGACCAATGCTTTCTTCATGCATCAAGTATCGACGCAGTACGGATAGAACTTCAATACTATTCGCGAGTACTAATGGGCCTTTCCTCTATGCGCTTTCTACGTTTTCTTTGTCGATCCTCACACCCAGCCCGCCGGAGCCGCGCGCCATTCTAGTATTGAAATCCGTAACCGCGTATCTTGCCAGCGGACCCTGCTAATGGGCGGGCGTCTCCGGCTAAGTAAAAAAAGACCGATGCCTACTGCCGTTCCACGTCACCAGCGCCGCTACTTTTTTTCGGCTGGTGGCGGCGCGGTGAGCGGCTCGGAAGCGCCGCGATGGCAGGTGTAGCACGTGACGTGTTCCTTGCCATCGGGGAACTTGGCGTTGATGCCGCGGGTCATATCGAACATGCGGCGGGCGGTCAATTTCTTGGGGTTCGTGTCGCTGGCGAAATCGCCGCGGACATGGCAGGCGTCGCAGTGAACGCCCAGACCTTGCGTGGCTTTGCGCATGGCCGCGCGGACCTCGTCCGGCTTGAGAACCTTGAGATTCGTGGGAGCGTCCCCTCCTTGGGGAAGCGGAGCGGCGCCGGCGACAAACAGCGTCGCCAGGCAGAATGCTGAGGTAACGATCAATCGCATGAGTGCCATGATACCGCACCCAGTGGACCCGAAAGGTCGGCATTCGACGACGGGTACGCGTCCGGCGCCCGTTTCCGGTATGATGACATCATGCGTGCAAAGTTTCTTGCCTTCGTTGCCGCGGCCCTCCTGACGCTGTTTCTGGCGGCCTGCAATTCCAACGAGGACAAGTATGTGGTGAAGACGCCCGTGCCGCCCGAGCCTCAGCAAGGCCAAGGCACCGGACACTAACACTCAGGCGCAATCCTCCGTCTTATGTGGGGCAGGTTTTAACCTGCGGCCGATTTTAATCGGCCTGCCGACGAGTGTACCGGAGCCGCCCAGGCGGGTTGAAAACCTGCCTCACAATCCCCGCACATCTCCAGACCTGCGTGGCGCACGCTCTCAAGCGTGCCGCATCCCGACTCATCGGGATGCCCGGCGCTCCACACGATGATCCCCGCCCGCCTTTCGGCCGCGCCGCTCCCGTAGATGCGCATTCAGATGGCCCAACGAGGCGAAACGGCCCGCGAATTCCGCCGTCGCGGGCGTTTGCAGCCTGCGTCGTGAATCGAAATCGCGCCGTCGAAAGAGATCCGTCGCGGAGATCACGGCTGCGCCCATCGGCCGATATTCATACGTACCCTGAGCCCACGCCAAGCCATTGTCGAGCCACATGCAAAACCCCATCGGCCCTATGATACAGCGGTCAGAACCTCGATAGCTTTCAGCAGGTCGGCGGGATGGAAGGGCTTCTGCAACACTTGGCAACTCCGAAATCGGGAAGCCAGCGTTCTGTCGGGACAGGCTGCGACGTAGATTAACGGCACACGGTCGGCAAAAGGAAGAAACAGGCCGGGACTGTTGGTGATCACCAGCCCCACACCCGGATGGGACGTCTTCATGAAGTCCAAAGCCGAATATGGCCCCACCGAGATCGCATCGTATCCCCGCAGTTTCAGTACGCTGTGCAGAAATTTCTCCACGATCGGGTCTTCTACGATGAGGATTGGCCCCTCAACCTGACTCCGAGCCCCCGCGGAGGCTGGCGGCGAGATAGTGCGCTCTTGCGTAATGGTAGCTCCATTGTGCGGCGTAGATATGTGTTCTACAATCCCCCCAAATGGGGAAAAACCCAAATGCAATGAGGGGATCACCCCCCTAAAACGAGGGATTCCTCTACAAAAGCCCGCACCACCGCCCAAAAACATGATTGGCCAATTCTGTTAGACGCGTTTGGTTGCGCGCCGGGTCGAGCGGCGCGCCCAGTTCCCTCACGTCGCCGCAGTTTTCATCCTGCGTACACCAATCGGCGATCATTTCGGGCGTCACTTCCAGGTGGAATTGCAGCCCGTAGACCGTCTCGCCGACCCGGTAACCCTGGTTCCGGCAGGCCCTGGAACTGGCCAGCAGGACTGCGCCGGACGGCAGATCGAACGTCTCCCCGTGCCAGTGAAATACCGTCTCGCTGGCGGGCAGGCCGCCGAACAGCGGGTCCCGGAGGCCATCGGCGGTGAAGTGGATGTCGAACCAGCCAATCTCTTTTTCGGGGTTCCGGTAGACCTTGGCGCCCAGGCTCCTGGCGATCAGTTGCGCCCCCAGACAGATGCCCAAAACGGGCTGGTTGTGCGCCATGGCCTGCCCGATCAGACGTTCTTCCTCGCGCAGCCACTGCAGGTTGTCGTTCACCGACATGGGACCGCCCAGAATTACCAGGCCCGCGGCGTCCGAAATATCGGGTGTGCGCGCACCCGGCACGTAGAGGTCGGCATATTCCAGCGCGATCCCGCGCGCCGCAAGAATCCGCGCAATATGGCCGGCCCCTTCAAAAGGGACGTGGCGGAAAGCAATCGCTCGCATGGCGTCTCAGTTACCCGCGGGCGCCTGCGCCACCTGGAAGTGGCTCAGCGTCTCGGCGTATTTGGATACTCCGTGGAAGATGGCTTCGGCTAGCTTCTGCCGGTACTCCGGCTTCTTCAGCAGAGCTTCTTCCTTGGGGTTGGTGACGAACCCGATCTCCGTCAGCACCGCCGGCATGGTGGTCCCGATCAGCACCACAAACGGCGCCTGCTTCACGCCGCGGTTGAATTCACCGGGGAAATTGCGCGTCGAAAACGCCTGCAGCGCCGCCTGGATCTTTCCGGCGAACTCTCTTGACTCCTGCGCCTTGTCGTGTCTGGTGATGTTCTGAATGAGATCGTGCAATTCCGATATGGATTTCTCCGACGTGGCGTTTTCGCGCATCGCCACATCCAGCGCGGAGCGCGAATCGGTGAAATTCAGGATATAGGTCTCCACGCCCGAGACGGTCGGATAGGGCGACGAATTGGCGTGAACCGAAATAAATAGATCGGCCTTCTTGTCGTTGGCGAACTGCGGGCGCCTTTCCAGGGGGACGAAGGAGTCGTCCGTGCGCGTGTAGACCACCTCCGCACCGAGTTGCTGTTCGATCAGTTTCCCCAAACGCAGCGACACGTCCAGCACCAGCTCTTTTTCGATCAAACCGTGCGGACCGGCAGTGCCCTGGTCATGGCCGCCGTGGCCCGGATCGATCACTACGCGGTTCAACTTCAATCCCAGAGCGCGTGTCAAGGAAGCCGTCCCGGCGCTGGTGCGAAGCGCCGGCTTGGCGTCCTCGGTGGCGGCGGGGTCCGCCAGGTCGGAAGCCGACTGGGATTTAGCGGATGCCGCAACCGCCGGCGGGGGCACGGCAGGCTTGGGCGGCGCGGGCTTGGGCGGATCGGGCTTCGGAGTATCCACTTTGGGCACATCGAACTTCGGCGTGTCGGCCTTGACTACCGGCGAGGGCGCCAGGCTCGGCGGCGTGTCCGGAGTACTCTTCACCGTCGCCTTCGGCTGCGGCGGCGTCCACTGCCGGACGGGCGGCCGCGCAGGCGCAGGCGGCGCCGCCGGCTTTGGGACGTTAACCGCCAGTACCGGGGCGGGGGTCTTCTCAACCGCCGGCGGAGGCGCCGCGGTGGGCCCGCCGGGACGCAACTCCACCACCAGGCGATTGGGATTGCGCAGGTGCGTGGCGCTCAGTTGCACGGCGCCATTCAGGTCCAACACCACGCGCGTCACACCGGGAGAAGTTTCCGCCACTCGTACGCGCTTCAGCAAGGGCGCATCGATGTCTTCGTTATAAACCCGGTGCGAGTCGAAGTTCGGCCGCGAATTTAAGATGTCGTAGTATGCCCGTTCGGGATTGTGCAGGCGATCGCCGCGAAATTCGAAATCGCCGGAAACTTCAACGGCCACACGTAGCGTTTCCCCCGAGGTCCAGTGCCGGATAGCGGAGATCGTACGAATGGGGCGGTCGGCCTGCTGTGCCAGAAGCGTGAGAACCGGGATGGCGACCGCTGCAACCAGCTTCATAAACAATCATCGTTTGGAAACGTAGCGTACCGTGCCGTCCGGCTGCACGACTTCCTGAAGATGCCCCATGCCATCCGACTCGCTCGAATCGGGCTTGGGTGCGGCCACGGTTTCCACGGGTTTCGGCTGGGGCTGCCCAGCCGCCGACTTCTCCAACTGCTTACTGATCTGGACCAGATAATTGCGGGTTTCGGCATACGGAGGCACGCCACCGTACTTGGCAACCGCGCCTTCGCCCGCGTTGTACGCCGCCAGGGCGAGCGGATAGTCGCCGTTATAAAGCGCCAGCAGGTACCGCAGATACTTCGCTCCGCCCTGAATGTTGTCGGCGGGATTGAACGCGTCCGTCACCCCGAATCGCTGGGCGGTAGCGGGGATCAACTGCATCAGACCCAGCGCGCCTTTGGGAGAAACGGCGTACCGGTCGTAATTGCTTTCCACTTTGATCACCGAGTGGATCAACTGCGGAGGCAACGATTCCCGTTCGGCAATCCGGGCCACCATTTCGTCGATGCTGCCCGAGGGCGGAGTTTGCGATACCACGGCCGCGGGAGCCGTGGACGCAGGTGGTACGGCGGCAATCGCGCGCGGAGCCACCACGGTCTCGGCGACCCTGTGTTCGGCGACGGGTTTCGGGTTCACCACCACGCTTCTCACCAGTTTTCCGGTACGCTGGTCGCTGCGGACAACACTGGTCATCCGCACCGGTTCGCCGCTCCCAGCCGTCGAATCGTCGGCGGCCCACAGACCGGCGGCGGCCAGCGCCACGCCCCAAGCCATCCTAAAACAAAAGTGCTTCAAAATGTTTGCTCCTGAAGTATACACCAGATTGGTTGTGCCAGAGCGTCCGATTGATGACGTAACCCGTTGTTTCTGCAACTCATTCTGAGCCGAAACAAAGCCACCGCCGGGTTCCCCAAAACCCGATGGTATCATTTCTGTGTGAGCCGGGCCGGATACGTGCTGGTTGGGGGCAAGAGCAGCCGGATGGGCCGCGACAAGGCGCTGCTCCCGGCGCCCGGCGGTGGCACGCTGGGACAGTACGTGGCGCGAATGGTCCGCCGCGCCGCGGGCAGCGCCGTGTTGGTGGGCAATCCCGAACAGTATGCCGCGCTGGGCTACCCCGTCATCCCCGACCTCTACCCTGGAGAAGGACCATTGGGAGGAATTCTGACCGCCCTCAAGCACACTTCGGCCGATTGGAACCTGCTGACCGCCTGCGACATGCCGGGGTTGACGGAGAGTTTCCTGAGCGGTTTGCTGGACGCCGCCGAGCAGTCCCCGGCCGAGGCGCTGCTCCCGGTTGGGCCCGCCGGCCGCCTGGAAGCGCTCTGCGCGGTCTACCGCAAATCCGCTTTGGCAGCCCTGGAAGCCGCCTTTGCCGCCGGCGTGCGCCAGTTGAGCGCCGCCGCGCGCGGCGTTCCGGGACTGCGGATGGTACCTTTCGAGGTCTCGGAAGTCTCGATTTTTCAAAACGTTAACACCCCTGAGGAATGGGCCGCACATGGAGCCGACTGACAGCTACCCGCACTACATCGAATTCCGGCACATCTATAAGACGTTCGACCGCCCGGTTTTAGTCGATACCAATTTCCACGTCAACCCCGGCGAAACCGTGGCCATCATCGGCCGCAGCGGCGTGGGAAAGTCGGTAACCCTGGCCCACATCATGGGTTTCCTGCGGCCCGACAGCGGGCGCGTCGTCGTGGCTCACGAAGACGTGACGGACTACACCGAAGCCGAGATGCGCCGCATCCGCAGAAAAGTCACCATGGTATTCCAGTCGGGCGCCCTGTTCGATTCGCTGACGGTCGCCGACAACGTCCTCTTTTCGCTCGAATTGCGCGAAGATTACGACACCCAGAACAAGGAAGACGTAGTGCGCGGCCTGCTGAAAATGGTGGATATCGAGGAAGCCCGCGACGCCTATCCGTCGGACCTCTCCACCGGCTACAAACGCGCCGTGGCCATCGCCCGCGCCCTGGCCGCGCAACCCCAGTGCGTGCTCTACGACGAGCCCACCACCATGGTCGATCCCATCATGTCCGACCACCTGGGCGACCTCATGCTCCGCCTGAAGCGGCAGTTGAAGCTCACCTCGGTAGTGGTGACTCACGACCTCGACTTGATGTACAAAGTGGCGGATCGCGTGGTGTTCCTGTACGAAGGCGCCGTGATCTTCTTCGGGCCCACCGGGGACCTGGTGAAGTGCGATCATCCCCACATCCGCGAGTTCCTGGAAATGGACCGCGTAGTCAAGATCTGATCGGAAGTTGTGGGGCAGGATGGTATCCTGCGGCCGAGTGGTACTCGGCCTGGTCGGCATTTGTATACTGGTCGGCAGGCCGGTTGACAATCGGCCGCAGGTTGCCAACCTGCCCCACATAAGTCAGGTGTTCGGTTGCCGGAAACGTAAGTGGCAGTGCGCAGAGTTCGTGAGAAACGCCCCGCTACCCGCCCAAGCCCACAAACACCACACCCACCAGAATGAGGCACAACCCCACCAACTTCTGCCGCGAGAAGGCCTCCTTGAAGAACAGCCGGGACCACAACAGCGTCCAGATGTATCCCAGCGAGACCATCGGATACAACACCGAAAGCTGGCCGCCCTTGATCCCCAGAAGGTAAAAGACCGTGGATCCCAGGTACAACGCCACGCCCACAGCCAGGCGGATATTTAAGTAGCTCCAGATGGACTTGCCCAGCCGGTCGGCCCCCAACTTCAGGAACACCGCGCCGAACGATCCCACCACGCCGCCGATGAAGACCAATATCATCGATCTCAGGAGCGGCGTCATTTGCGGCCTCCGCGCCCCAGCACGCCGACGCCGATCACGATGACCGTAATCCCTATATTCTTCAACAGGTTAGGCTTTTCGCCGAGAAGCGTGTAAGAGAGCAGCGTGACCCACACATATGTCAGCGAAATGATGGGATAAAGCATCGACAGCTCGCCCTTGCGCAGCGCCATCACCATCAGCAGCGTGAACCCGCCGTAGAGCACCAGTCCGGCGATCAGCGGAACGTTGGTCACGGCGTCGAGCAGGTTCAACGAGAAGTGCGCCGAGCCTTTCTTGAACAGGATCTGCGCCGCCGCGCCCAGCAGCGTACAGAAAAACACCAGCGCGATGGACTGCCGCGCAGTACCCCGCAACGGAGGCTGCCCGGTGGATTGGATTCCTGAAGTGGTCAACTCAGAACAGAATAGCAGGGATTCCAGTTAGAATGAGTAGCAGTGGACGAAGAGAACCTGGCCGCGGGCGTACCCGCGGGGACGGACCATTCCGAGCAGCCCGTCAAGCCCCAACCCTCGGCCGAACCCTCGGACTCGGCTCCGATCCCGCCAGCGGCGGAACTGCATGCGGCCGAAGCCGAGCCCGAAGTTCCCGAAGATCCGTCGGCTGCCCCGTCCCAGCGCAGCTTCATCGCCGAGTGGGCCGTCACCATCGTTCTGCTGCTGTTCGGCACCACCAATCTGGTACAGGCCTTCGTCATCCCCACCGGCTCCATGGAAGACACGCTGCTCATCGGCGACCATCTGCTGGTGGACAAGCTAGCCTACTCTCCGGCCCGCGGGATCGAAAAGCATCTGCTGCCGTACCAGGACGTGCGGCGCGGCGACATCATCGTCTTCCGCTATCCCATGGAAATCCAGCAGACTTTCGTGAAGCGCTGCATCGGCGTCCCCGGCGACCGCATTCACCTGGTGGACAAGCAACTCTGGCTCAACGGAAGGCCGATCGACGAGCCGTACGTCTACCATAAGACCGAGTACGTGGATTCGTATCGCGACAATTTCCCCTCCGAGCCGAACGTCCATCTGCAGCCCGGCGCGCGCGACATGCTCGCCCACCACGTTCTCGATGGCGACGTGCTGGTGCCCGAAGGCCACTATTTCGCCATGGGCGATAACCGCGATTACTCTTCCGACAGCCGTTACTGGGGCTTCGTACCGCGCGGCAACATCATCGGCAAGCCGCTGATCATCTATTGGTCGTACGATGCGCCCACCGACGCGCTGGCCGGTCCCTTCGCCCTCGACCATCTGTTGGATATTGTGCTGCATTTCCCCACCAAGACCCGGTGGAGCCGAACGTTCCAGTTGATCCACGGTTATCCATTGAAATGAAGTGAAGCGATGAATCGCCATTACTACGGTTTGATCCTTGCCGGAGGGCGCGGTACGCGCTTCTGGCCGCGCAGCCGAAAACGCTCCGCCAAGCAAGTGCTGAACGTGGTGGGGGAACGCTCGCTGATCCAGGCGACCGTGGACCGGCTGTCGCCCGTCATCCCTCCCGAACGTCTGTGGGTAATGACTAACGAGTACCTTCGCGACACCATCGTCCGCCAGCTTCCCGAAATTCCAAAGCGCCAGGTGCTGGCCGAGCCGATTCAGCGCAACACCGCGCCGGCCATCGGACTGGCGTCCCACATCCTGCACTCTGTGGACCCCGAAGCCGTGATGGGCGTGTTTCCATCCGACCACGTGATCGGCAAACCCGCGGCGTACCGCGCCGTCGTCAAGAGCGCTTTCAAAGGCGCGGCGGCCGGAAAACTGATGGTGGTGGGCATTCAGCCGCGCTGGCCGGAGACCGGCTACGGCTATATCGAATTCCCGCGCGGGTCGCGGGCAGGCGGCTCCGACCCGGTCCCAGTGCTCCGTTTCCATGAGAAACCGCTGCTCCCCAAGGCGAAACGCTATGTGACGGCCGGCCATTTCTTCTGGAACAGCGGCATGTTTTTCTGGCGCGCCGACACCCTGCTCGACGAGTTGCGGCAACACTTGCCGAAGACCGCCACCGTGCTGGCTTCCCTGCCCCGCTTCGGCGCGCGCGACTTCATTCGCAAGCTGGCCGATGCCTTCCCGCTGTGCGACAACATCTCGATCGATTATGCGGTGCTGGAGAAAGCCGCCGCGGCCCAGCGCGTGAGCGGCATCCCCGCCGCCGATTTCGGCTGGAGCGATGTAGGAAGCTGGAACGCCGTGTTCGAACTGCTCCCGCGCGACGCCGACGGCAACGCCGCGGGCCTGGACTCCCTCTGTCTGGAATCGCACGACAATTTCGTGGACGCGCGCGGCAAGCTGGTGGCCCTGCTGGGCGTAGACGGCCTGATCGTGGTAGACACGCCCGATGCCCTGCTGGTAGCCTCGCGCGACCGCGCGCAGCAAGTCGGCGACGTGGTGAAGGCGCTGGAGAAAATAAAGCGCGACGATCTGCTGTAGGAAGGGAGCGCCGGCTTGAGAGATAATGAAAACGTGGCGCAAGCGATTACGAAGGATCCGGAGACGATGCATGGCGTGCCCGTGTTCCGAGGAACGCGGGTAACCGTTCAGACTCTCTTCGACTATCTGGAGGGCGGCGACACGCTGGAAGACTTCCTGGAAGGATACCCGACAGTTTCGCGCACCTTGGCGTTGCAAGCACTTGAAGAAGCCAAACAGCTTTTGTTGGCACGCGCTTGATGCGGCTTCTGATTGACGAATGCGTCAATGAGCGCCTGCGACTTCTTTTCCCTGGCCACGAGTGCCAAACGGCCCATTTCGCCGGTCTGGCGGGGTTGAAGAATGGACGTCTCTTGGACGCCGCGGAAGCTGCCGGCTTTGATATTCTCATTACCGTCGATCAGAGCATTCCAGATCAACAGAATCTGACCAGGCGAAAGATCTCGATGGTAATTCTCTGCGGGCCGACAAACCGCCTTCGTGACCTGGAGCCACTCGTGCCCGCCGCAATTTCCGCGTTGCGCTCGATCGGGCCCGGCGAAGTGGTGAGAATCGGATAGGTCAGAGGTGCCAGTTTTTGAAATAGCATTCCCGTCTCGCGACGGTGCGAACCAAGCTGTCCTCGGAGCCGAACAGAGAGAAGGGATTGATATACATCAGAACTAAGTGCTGGAGCACAGTTTGCCTCTCCTTGGACGGAATCGTCAACTTCAGCAGCCTTTCGGCGGGTCCGAGATCATCCCGAAAGGCCGGTTCCTGCCGACGAAACACGTAGTCTTCTCCATCTGGATCCGACCTGACACACATTGAATACCAGGACTGCTGAAGAAAGTGCCTTTGGTGGGTCCTCATATACGGCCCCAGTATGTAGCAGTGCTGATCATAAGAGCCGCCGCCGCCCCGCCCTAGCGCATACACACACACCCGGTCAACGTTCTCCGGCACCGTGTCGAATGCAAAGAATGCAGCCACGTACGGAGAGGCTGTCCAATCCAGCAGCGGAGATGGGAAGCCTTGGTGCCTAAGATAGACCAAATATTCGTATATCTCGTTTTGATCGCGCAATTTGTCGTCAAGCCAGGCGCTCCGATGCTCTTTGAGATTCTTCCCAAACGCTTCAAGGTCCGGAAGCCTGTCCCACCGCCTTCCGCTGAATGTTTCCAAAGCGGGCTTCGCCGCAAGGGCCTTCCGATAGTACTTCAGCAGACTGAGAGTTTCATCACATCGCTCGTTAGGATATGAACGCTCAAGGGTCGTCTCCAGGCCCCAGCAGCCATTTCCCAGACCCCTGAACAAACGTGGATAGATCCCCGGATCGTCGATAAGTTGCCGAACTCTTGCTTCGAAATCGGACCAACTGTCAACCGGGATTTCCTTCAGTGATACCGGCATAGATACGGATCAATTGTACCCGGACTCACCGGTCTCTGCGCCTCAGGCGATCCCGTCCAACCTTGTCCGGCCTCCCCATCGCCCGCGTTCCCGGCGAATCGGCCGCGAGCTCTCGCAGAGCGGCTCCAAGGACGCGGCGACGCCGTCCAACTCTTTGCGAACATCGGCCAGTTGCCCGCCGAGACACCGAATGGCAATCCCAGTCCATCCATTCCGCGGCAATTCCGGCCTTCGCCGGCCATCTCCAACTTGTCTTGCATGCGTTACAGTGATAGCCTTACAAGACATGTCTGTGCACTCGGGTTTTTCCAGTTTCGCCATGCTCGTAGCCTTCTCCCTGTCTTGCTTCGGCCAGGCCGGAAAGGCCGAACTGTCCGGCGCCGTTCAGGATCCCCAAAGCCTCCCCGCGGCCAAAGCCGGAGTGACCGCCGAAGAACAGGCCACCGGCGTCCGCTTCGACGTCCTCACCGACGACCGCGGAGAGTATCATCTGCTCGGACTGGCCGCCGGACAATATGTGCTGACGGTCCAGAAGCCCGGCTTCCGCCCCTACCGGCAGGAGGGCATCCTACTGCGCATCGGCGACCAGATCCGGCTCAATGTGAAACTGGAATTGGGCCAATCCTCGCAAGCGGTGGATGTGAACGCCCAGGCCTCGTTGCTCGAAACGTCTAGCGGCTCCGTGAGTTATCACGTCGTCCAGCCGCAACTGGAAACCCTGCCCCTCGATGGGCGCAATTTCATACCCCTCGTGGCGCTCTCGCCGGGCGTCGCGTTACCTGGCGGTGGGTCGCTGCTGCCGCGCATCAACGGCAGCCGGCCGCGCACCAACGAGTACCTGTACGACGGAATCAGCGTGCTGCAACCCGAGCCCGGCCAGGTGGCTTTCTATCCGATCATCGACGCCATGGAGGAGTTCAAGCTGAACATCGACGCTTACTCGCCGGAATACGGCAGGTCCAACGGCGGTACTGTCATGGTGATCGGCAAATCCGGAAGTAACCAGTTCCACGGCACGCTATTCGAGTTTCTGCGCAATGAGGACCTGAACGCCCGGAACTATTTTGCGCAGCCCGGCCCGCGGCCCGAGTTTCGCAGAAATCAGTACGGTCTGACGGTGGGCGGGCCGATCCGCAAGAATCGGACGTTCTTCTTCGCCGACTGGCAAGGCACCCGGTTGCGGACCGGAACCACCCGCCAGAGCGTGGTGCCCACGGTGGCTCAACGCAGCGGCGTATTCACCTCGACGGTTTACGATCCGGCCAGTTCGCCCCGCGCCGCCTTCCCCAGTAACACCGTCCCGGCGAGCCGCTTCGATCCGCTAGCGGTTCAAGTGCTGCAGCATTATCCGTCGCCCAATGCGGCCGCGGCAAACAACTTCATCCTCACCGGCGTCGAGCCCGATAACCAGGACCAGTTCGACGGCCGCGTGGACCATGTCTTCAACGAAAAGCACCGTGCGTTTGTGCGCTACTCATATCTCCGCGACGACGATACGCCGGTGCCGTTTCTTCCCGATGGCAGCGGCAATCTCACTTCCGGAGTTATCGGACATGCCATCACGCGCGGCGACGGCCTCGCCTCGGAATACGATTGGGCCCTGTCGCCCTCCACGCTCAACCAGGCGCGCTTCGGCTATACCCGCCGGTACGTCAATCAAACCTCTCTGCAGAATGGCGGCATCACCATCCCCGGCGCGCCGGTGAGCGTTTTTTCGTCCACGCTCCCTATCTTTACCGTGACCGGGTATCAGCAGATCGGGCCGACCACCGCCGCCAACAGTAACTTCACTACGTCGGTCACCGAGTTTCTGGATACTTTGTCGATGGTTCGCGGACGGCACACGTTCAAGTTCGGAACGGACCTGCGGCGCGAAGCTCTCGACATCGTGAATCCTGCGAATCCCACCGGCTCGTACGCCTTCACCACCACCGGCACCGATTCTTCCGCGGGTACCGGCGGGAACGCTCTGGCTTCGCTCCTGCTGGGCCAGGTGAACGCCTTCAGCATCGACATTCAGAACCAGGCGCTTGAGGAACGCGCCCACATCGCGGAATTCTTTGCGAGCGATGAATGGAAGGTGTCGGAGCGCCTCACCTTGAATCTCGGCACGCGCTATACGCTGAATTTTCCCTCCACCGAAGTCCATAACCACGACGCCGTTTTCAACCTGAACACACAGGTGCTCGATTTTCCGCACACCGCCCGCGAATTGGAGTGCTGCGATTTCGGACCGCGCGTGGGCGCCGCTTACAGGATTCGAGACTCCTGGGTGATTCGTTCCGGCTATGGAATGGTCTGGTTCGAGCAGACCGGCATCACTACACCGTTCACGCTGCCGCAGTTCCCGTTCGTGCAGACGGTGGGGCAGCAATCGCAGGACAACATCAACCCGGCCTTTGCGCTCTCGGGCGGCCCCACCGTGCAGGTGGCCGCGCCGAATCCGAACTCGGGGCTGGGGCAGGGCGTTTTCGGCGTGGACCGGAACGTCGGGTCCGGCCACTCTCAGCAGTGGAATTTCACCGTCCAGAAGACCTTCGCCAGCGATGTGAATTTCGAGATCGGCTATCTCGGATCGAAGAACACGCACCTGGGCTTACCGGAATCCAACCTCAACCAGGTGCCTGCCGCCGACCTCGCCATGGGATCCGCGCTGACAGTTAAGGTCGCCAACCCTTATTACGGGCAAATTCCAACTTCGTCGTCATTGGGACAGCCCACCATCGCTCAGCAGCAGCTTTTGCGCGCCTATCCGCGATTCACGACTGTAGCCCTCTTCCGCGACAATGTGGCAGATTCCGAATACGAAGCGCTGCAAGTGAAACTGGAGAAGCGCTTCTCGCATGGCTTGACTTTCACTTTCGCGTACACCTTCTCCAAGCTCATCGACGACGCATCCACATACTTTTCCCAGACTATCTTCACCGGACCGACACTGACTACCATCGGGGCGGCCGACGCCTCCAATCGGAAGCTCGAAAGAGATCTTTCGAGCGGCGACATCCCGCGCGTCTTTTCGGCCGGCTGGGTGTACCGCATTCCGCGATGGTGGCGGATTTCCGGTTGGGAAATCGGCGGCCTCGTGCGCATCCAGGCGGGAGATGCGGTGCCGGTCACGCAGGCGACCAATACCCTTTCGGCATTCGGGTACGCCGTGCAGCGGCCCAATCGCATCGGGAACCCCAACGCGTTCGCCAATCGCAGCGCGTCGCAGTGGTTCGACAAGTCGGCCTTCGCCGCCGCCGGACAATACAGCATCGGCACCAGCTCACGGAATCCAGTGCGCGGCCCGGGGCTGCAGGATGCCGACCTGATGATCGGCAAGACGTTCCGGATATCCGAGCGGGTCGGTTTTGAATTTCGCGCCGAAGTCTTCAATATCGGCAACACGCCGCCGCTCAACGATCCCAGCGGATCGTTCGGCAGCGCTGCCTTCGGAACTATCACCAGCGCGGGAAATCCACGAGACTTTGAGTTCGCCGCAAAGATCAAGTTCTAAGAAACTGCCGGCTGCGGCTCCGCCGCTTTGTGGGGCAGGTTTTCAACCTGCGGCCGAGTGGTACTCGGCCTGGGCGGCCCCATGCAAATGCCGCCCAGGCAGGTTGAAAACCCAATGCCGCATACTTTTCCCACGACCGGACACCGGTCTCGATTGAGTCTCGCACGCTGTTTTATGTGGGGCAGGATGGCAACCTGCGGCCGAGTGGCACTCGGCCTGCCGACCAGCATGCAAATGCCGACCAGGCCGAGTACCACTCGGCCGCAGGATGCCATCCTGCCCCACATCAGATCAGTTCTCGGTGGGGACCTGCTCGGCGTGGTCGATCACCAGGGTTTCGACAGGCATTTTCTTCTTCTCGAGCTTCAGGCCGAGTTGCTGGTGGACCGCGGCGGACAGGTCGGGGCCGGTGTCGGAGTCGGACTGCGCTCCGGAGGTCTGCGACAGCCAGTACAGGTCGATGTCGTACTTTCCGTGCAGACCGGTGTCATCGGTCACCGGCGCCCTCAAGTTAGCCGAGAGCGTTTCCGCCAGTTCCCCAATATCCGCGTTGTCCCACCGCTTGCGGCTCTTTCCGTCCATCGACGCCATGTTGACGTCCTTCGTCAGAATGGGATAACCGTCGGCGCCGGTCTTGGGTAGAGTGAAGCCGGTCCGCGCAGACTTGTCTTCGTCCGCCGCGGCCAGAGCATCCGCGTGCGGTTTCAGTCTCGGCCCGCTCTTGCCGACCGTCAGGGAATACCCGATGAGATCCCGCGTCTCGCGGTGGACTTGCAGTTTGAAGCGCTCCGCCAGCAGGTTCCGCAGCATTGCCTGGAACTCCTCCTTGGTGGTCCCTGACGGAAGTTTGGCGACGATGTCATAGTGCCCCCTCCTCGTCCAGTCCGGACCGAAGAGTTGCCACTGGTTCATGCCGTACGCCCGCGCGACGAGAATGTCTATGGACACGCGCTGGTAGTCGATCCGGGTCGGATCCTTGCTGCCGGGTCCACCGTTCATCTTCCCAAAGACGACCTGACCGGGTTCAGGCGCCGGCGACAGCTTCACCGACGCGGCTTCAAATACCGGCGAATCGGCCGCCGACTGCGCCCAGACACCGCAGCGGAACAGTGCCGCGAGCGCGCCGATCGCGAGGGTGCGTCTCATCTTCGCATGCTCTCCTTGGCCTTCAGTTGCCGGTGGGGATCCGCTCCGCGTGGTCGATCACCAGAATCTCGACGGGTCCCTTCTTCCTCTCCAGCTTCAGGCCGAGTTGCTCCTGCACCGCCGCGAACAGGTCGGGACCGGGCTCGGCTTCCGCCTGCGAACCGGGAGGCTCGGTGGACCAGTACAGGTCGATGTCGTACTTGCCCTGCAGGCCCGTATCGTCTTTCACCGGCCCTCCCAACTGCTGCGAAAGCCGCCCCACCAACCGTGCCAGATCCGCGTCGATCATGTGCAAACGGCCCCTGCCGTTTAGCATCCCCATGCCGATTCCCGGCGGAAGAACGGGATAGCCTTGCGAATCGGTCTTGACCTTGGATGGGTTCTCCGCCAGAGGAGTGCCTGCATCGGCGGCCGGAGCCTCCACATGCGGTTTGAGTTTCGGACCGTTCCTCGAGACCGCTAGGGAATATAGGAGAAGATCCTTCTTGTCGCGGTGGGTCTGCATCCGGAACCGCTCGATCAGGAGGTTCCGCAGCATCGACCGGAATTCTTCCTGAGTGGCGCCGGGTGGAACTCTGGCGACGATGTCGTATCGCTCCACATCCATCCAATCCGGGCCGGAGAGCTGCTGTGGGCTCAGGTTGTAGGCCCGGAGGATGAGACTGCCCAGGGGCATGTTGCGAACGTCCAGGCGGGTCGGATCCTTGGTGCCGGGACCGCCGTCCACTCTCGAGACGACGAATCCCGAGGTAAATTCGGGCGGCGGCGACGGCTTCACCGACGCTACCTCGAATGCCGGTGAATCGCCCCCCGTCTGGGCCCAAGAGCACCAGCAGACCAGGACGGCGGCCGGAATCGTGCGCATCATACGATATCTGACGCCGAAACACCCCAAACGTTTAGTCGGCGTCTACTTCATTTGGCCAGGATCACCCGGCTGGCGCCCGGTCCGAGAGGCTGGGGCGAGACGCCCTCGTGCCAGCGTACCCGCGCCGCTACAGCCAGTGCCGCCAGGTAAAACAGGCCGCCCAAAACCAGGGTCTGCATCAGGCCCATATAGATTGCTGAAATCAGGGCGCCCACCGATCCGAACACGCTGGCGGCCGCATTCAACGACCAGGCCCAGCGCACCGATGGCGCGTGCCATTCCTCCAGACGCTTGAGTGCCGTGGGAAACGGCATCCCCATGACAAATCCCAGCGGCGCGATTAGCGCCACCGTCACAACCATCTTCACGCCCCACGGCAACCAGACCAGGGCGGTGAGGGTGTTCGAGACCACCAGCGCCATGACCGCGGCCAGCAGGGCCGCCAACCCGAGCACCTTGATCAGCCGGCTGTCGCTGTCGCCCACCAGTCGGCGGCTGGCGGCGCTGCCCAGGCCGCTCGAAATCAGCATGGCGAAGATCACGCCGGTTAGGGCGTCGGTGGGGTGGCCGAGGAACAGCACGAACTTCTGAATCAGTCCGACCTCGATGAAGATGTACCCGGCGCCGATGAACAGGAAATAGAGCAGGAAGCTGCGCACGCCGCGTTGGCGCGGCAGGCGGGTTCCCAGCACCAGAGGGGGCGCGACCAGGATCAGCAGCATCGCTACCAGGCTCACGCCCATCAGGCCGAATAGCAAGGGGACGGCCTGGTTGGCGGCTTTGTAATCGGCCGAGAAATGCGACGCCGTGCGGAAGAAACTCCACAGGTCGCGCGGCTGCACGGTGAAAAAGAAGAACGGCCGGTTGTCGGTGACCGGGGTGATGTCGAATCGATAGGCCCGCTCGTAGCCGGCCGGATCGGAACTGTGGAGCAGTTCGTAGAACGGATTGAGCATCTCGGCGCCCGGCAGGTAGACGGCTTGCATGTGGGCGCCGTCGAAAAGGGCGCGAGCGCGTTCCAGGTCGGCAGGCGCGAGCGGCTTGCGCGAGATCAGCACGGTGTCGCGCGCGCCCCAACCGGCCACCGATCCTTCGCGTCCCACGATGATGTGCTGCGCGGCATCGCTCTCGCCCAGTTGCGTCAGGGCCTCGCGCGCCAGCGACACCAGCCGCAGGGATTCGCGCGGCGGATCGAAGCCCCAGCGCGTGAACGCCACCACGCCATCGTCGGTCAAGTGCTGCAGGTAGTCGCGAACGGCGTCCACGGTGTACAGGTTGTTCTCGGACAACGCAAACGCGCCGGCCGCGGTGGAGGCCCAGGTGTCCACCAGGGTGGCCTGCACCACCTGGTACTTGGAGGTGCTGCGGCGGACGAAACTGCGCCCATCCTCGACCACCATGTGCACCTCGGGCCGCCAGTACAGGTAGTGGCTCAGCGCGGGATACTTCTCGCGCATGATGGTGTTGGCGATGATAGGGTTGATCTCCACGCCGGTAATGTCGCGGCTGCCGGAGGCCAGGGCGCGCGCCACGTCCCATCCGCCGCCGGGTCCGATGATCAAGGCCTTGGCGCCGGGACGCACGGCGTAGGGCAGCGCCGGCCCCTGTTCCAGCAGGTCGTGGCGCTGGCCGGTGGTGAGATGGTCTACGTCGAAGGTGGCGATATCGGTGGAGGCATCGGCGTCGATGACGATGGTCTCGCGGCCCTCGGCCTTCTTGTCCACCAGGGCGATGCGCGAGAACGTGTTCCACTTCACGAAGGCTTCGACGGGGATGTCGTTCCCCTTGGCGTGGCGGATGTCGAGCACGTGGTGGCGCTTGTTGTAGGTGACGAACGAGACCAGCAACAGGGCCAGGGCCACCGACGCGGCGCGTCCGCGCACCGAACCGGCCAGGCTGTGCCAGATGGCGGCGGCGGCGGCGAAGATCACGGCCGCAGCCAGTACGGTGGTTTCGCCATCGAAAATGCGCAGCAGGAGGAGCAGCAGCAGACAGCCGGCGGCGGCGCCCAGCAGGTCGAAGAAGTACACCCGGTTGACGCGGTCGATGGTCTCGGAAATGGCCAGCGAGACGATGGCGCCCGAGACGAAGAACGGCAGCGCGGTCGAAAAGTAAATGGCCGCCAGTTTCCAGAACGTGCCCCAGCCCAGATCGCCCACATCGCCTTTCTGGGCGAGGATGACGACGAGGGCCACCACCACCAGCAGGCTATTGAGCGCGCTAAGCCGGCCGAGTTTCAGAAACAGCGGGGCTTTCCAGCCGGCCACGACGTAGGAGAATACGCCGCCGGCGCCGAGTCCGAACAGCGCAATCGAGATCGCCAGAAACGCGAAGTGGTAGTACAGCACCACGGAAAAAATGCGTGTAATGGAGAGCTCCACCAGGAGGGTCGCCATGGTGGTGAGGGCTACACAAAGGTAGATCTGGGGCCAGTGAGAACTATTCGGTTTTACCAAGTCGCCTTTCATGGTAGCAGCGTACGCGGGGCGGTCTCGATGCTGGCGCTATTGCACTACCATCTGGACGGTGTTGCTGAAGGTGCCGTCGGGGAAGCCGACGATCACGTAAACCGTGCCCTTCGGGCAACTCGACGGAACCGTAACGGCAATCTGGTAAAGCCCGGCGTAGGTGGGCGCCAGCAAGGAATAGATGGGCGCGGTGGTAGCCGGAACGATGGTGGCAATGCCGGTGCCAAAAGAGATCGCCGGCGTATCCACCAGCATCGCCAGCGGCGAAGTGGGCGCCGGTTGGCCCTCCGTCACCACAGGAGAAGTGGTCCCCATGCCGATCGACCAGATCAGCAAGACGTCGCCGGCGTGCGCGGGGTTCGAGGCACTCACCACGCTATAGTCGGCCTTGCTGATGACCAGGATTCCGGGGGCCCGCGAGGCCACCTGCACCGACGCCAGATTGCTGGTGGCGCCGTCGTCCCGCTTGACCTGCACGGTAGCGGTTCCCGTCGCCGTGCTCAAGGGCATCTGGAACGCCAGTTGGCCGTAGAACGAATAGAACATCGGCGCCAGGGTGCCGTTGACCAGCACCGATGCGCCTCCCACTACGGTTTGGAGCGGCGGCGCCGAGCCAGGGGTGTAACCACCCAGGGTAGCGCCGGCAAACGAGAGTTGTTCGCCTTTGACCAACACGATGTCGCCCGGCGATACCGTGCCTCCGGGCGTGAAGGTCGCATTATCGACGACGCCCTGGTAATTGATCGCCGGATTTCCCTTGGCAACCACCTGCAGGGTCACGGGAATTGGCGCCAGGGTATTCACGGCATTGGTGGTGAACGTCAACGTCCCGGTGCACGTGCCAACGGCCAAGCCGGTAGGGTCCACGGTCAGGCTTGCGCCGGTGGACGTCTGGGCGGCCTTCAGCCACGTGGATCCGCAGGTACCGGGCGCCGCGGTCAGCCCGGTAACGCTCAAAGTGCCCAATCCCAAATTGGTGAGGGTCACCGGAACGGCGGTGTACGGCGCGGCCATGGGCGGCGCTCCCTGCGCCAAGCGCAAGCTCACCGCCGACGGACCTTGCGCGATAGGCTGCGTGGTGACATTCATGGTCACGGGGATGCTGACGTTGTCGGCAGCGAAACTGGAACCGCTGAGAGTCACCTTGCCGGTGTACGCGCCTACGGTGTTAGCCGCAGTCGGGGCGATGTGGACGTACCACGGATAGACGAACTTGAAGCTGCCGTTGCCGGAAATGATCACGCTCAGCCAACTGTTCGAGTCTGTGGTGGTAGCGCCCCATCGCAAGTCGCTGTTGGTTGGGATCGCTACGTCGGTGGAACCGTTCGGCGGCACATACACGCTGATGCTGGAAGGCACCGAGCCCCCAATTGCGATGGTCACCGTGATGGTTTGCGGAGCATCGACGGTTCCGGACGCACCGTTCACCGTGAGGATGGCGGTTTGCGTTCCGGCTGTCAACGCCGACGTATTGAACGCCACAGCGATGGGCACGCACGTCGAGACCACGTAGGTAGAGGTGCAGGCGCGGGATGCGCCCACGGTGGGAACGGCCCACGTCGCCGACGAGGTAACGGTCAACGAGAGCGTGCCGTCGCCCGCATTGTAGGCTTCCACGGTTTGGGCCGGGCCATTCGCTCCAACGGCGATGCTGACCGGGCCGACGGTGGTACTCACCAGACGTAACATGGGCGCCGCGTTGGCAAGCGGCAGCAGAGTTAGGGCAACAAAGCTTGTTGCGGGAAGGAGGAAACGGGAGAGCGTTAGACCCACTGGAAAACCTTTAGACCCACTCGAGAGCGCCCTTCTTGTAAGCCCAGATGTACCCCACCAGAAGGATGGCCAGGAACACGGCGACTTCGCAAACTCCAAACCAGCCCCAGTTGCGATAACGCACCGCGAAGGGGAAGAGGAAGATGGTTTCCACGTCGAAGATGACAAAGAGAATGGCCACGATATAAAACCGCACGGTGTACCGGCCGCGCGAATCAGAGGCAGCCTTGATGCCGCACTCATAAGCCTCCAGCTTGGTCTGGGAGGGCGCGGAGGGACGGACCAGCTTGGCCAACCCGAGGCATACGACGGGGAACAGGATCGCCACCACCAGGAAAATGAAGATCGGTAGATAGGAACCCGGCATGGCCACAATATAACATGTGGTGTCGGTTGCCGTGCGCCACGTATTGTGAAGCGGGTGGTCGCCGCGCGGTCCGAGCGGGCGAAATGCCGGCGTGGCGGGGACTGCATCCCGAGCCGTGGGGAGGTTCGGCGGACACCGGCGGTTTCAACGGGTTTCCGCCGGGCATCGCCACGAGTGGCGACGCGGCGCGCACGAGTGCGCACGCCACGGCCTCGCCGGCCGGCGCTCCCTCGGCGCCAGTGCGAGAATGAAGTTGGCATGCCGGCCGATCCCCACGAAACTTATTCCCGATTGCTGGACGAGCGCCGCCGTGAAATTGCGGCGCAGGAAGGGTGCCATCGAAGGCTTGGCTATTGGCGCCTGGCGGTGGCGCTGTCGGCATGCGTGCTGGCCTGGATGGCACTGGTGGATCAGGTCCTTTCGTTCGCGTGGATACTGGCGCCAATCGTCGCGTTTGTCGCCTTGATCGTGATGCACGAACGCCTGTTGCGGCGGACCGAGCGACAACGGCGCGCCGCGGGGTACTTCGAAAGGGCGCTGGCGCGTCTCGATGGGCATTGGGCCGGCGCCGGCGAAACCGGGGAGCGCTATCTGGACCCGGCCCATCCCTATGCCCAGGACCTGGACCTGTTCGGCCGCGGCTCGCTCTTCGAACTCTTGTGCTCGGCGCGAACGCACGTCGGCGAGGACACGTTGGCGCGGTGGCTGCTGGCTCCCGCCGCGCCGGAGACGGTCGGTGCGCGGCAGCAGGCGGTGGACGAACTGCGGCAACGGCTGGATCTGCGCGAGGCGCTGGCGGTGGTGGCCGAAGAGGCGCGCACGGGCGTGGATCCGGTGGCGCTGGCCGAGTGGGGAGAAGGCAAGGGGCCGGCGCTCGACACCGCGAAGATGCTGCTGCAGGTGCGCGCGCTGGCTGGATTGGGGCTGTTGGCGGCGATAGCGGGCATGGTCCTGATGGCCCACTCGGCGGGAGCCCTGCACCTGGCCGAGCGCACGTCGTGGCTGTTGCGCGACGGTCTGCTGGTGGTGCTGGCGGGCAACGGCTACTATTTGTACCGCAGGCACGGGCTGTTTTCCGCGGTGGTCTCGGCTGTGGAGGAAGCGGCGCACGAACTGGGGCTGCTCTCGGAGGTGCTGCTGCTGCTGGAGCGCGAGACCTTCCACAGTCCACTGTTGACGGCGTTGCGCACCTCGCTCAACGCCGAGGGCGGTCCTCCATCGCAACACCTGGCACGGTTGAAACGCCTGACGGAGTACCTGGATTCGCGGGACAACGTGTTCGTCCGCATCGCCGAAGTCTTCATCCTGTGGACGCCGCATTGGGCGCTGCAGGTGGAAGAGTGGCGCCATCGCTCGGGGCCGGCTGTGCGGCGGTGGCTCAACGCCACGGGCGAAATCGAAGCGCTGTGCTCGCTGGCCAGCCACGCCTTCGAGCATCCCAACGACGCGTTTCCGGAACTCTCGGTGGAGGCCGACCCCTGGATTCAGGCCGAACGGGTGGCGCACCCCCTGCTTCCCGAAGCGCGCGTCGTGCGCAACGACGTGTCGCTGGGCGGCCGGACGCGGCTGCTGGTGGTCAGCGGGTCGAACATGTCGGGCAAGAGCACGCTGCTGCGCACCCTGGGGAGCAACGCGGTGCTGGCGCTGGCCGGTGCGCCGGTGCGCGCCCGGCGAATGGTGCTGCGGCCCATGGCGATCGGCGCGTCGATTCGCCTCACCGATTCGCTGCAAGGCGGAATCTCGCGCTTCTATGCGGAAATTCTGCGCCTGCGCCAGATTCTGGACCTCACCTCCGGTACGCTGCCGGTGCTGTTCCTGATCGACGAATTCTTTCACGGCACGAACTCCCACGACCGGCGGATCGGCGCCGAAGCCCTGGTGCGCGGATTGCTGGCGCGTGGCGCCTTCGGCCTGGTCACGACACACGATCTCGCCTTGGCGGAGATCGTCGAAACCCTGGATGGGCAGGGGGCCAACGTGCATTTCGAGGACCAGATCGAGAACGGGCAGATCCACTTCGACTACGCCATGCGGCCAGGGGTGGTGCGCAAGAGCAACGCGATCGAGTTGATGCGCTCGGTGGGGCTGGTTCCTTGAAAGGCGCGGTGACGGCGGCGGCAGTCCGCGATCTGGCGCGGCGCTGCGGGTTCGAATTGGCGGGCGTCACCGCGGCGGTACCGGCCGGCGACAACTCCCGCTATCGAGACTGGATGGAGGCTGGATTCGCGGGAGAGATGCGCTACCTGACCGACCGGCGCGCCGCGGTCCGCGAGGATCCACGCAACCTGCTGGCGTCGGCGCAGTCGGTGGTCTGCGTGGGGAAGCTTTACCAAACGCCACGGCCGCGCTCGACGGAGTTCGACGATGCGGAATGCGGCTGGATCTCGCGCTACGCCTGGGGCGGCGATTACCACCGGGTGGTGCGGCGCGGCCTGGAGCGGCTGGACGCCCTGTTGCGGGAGGGGGCGGGAGCGGGATACGAATCGAAGGTTTGCGTCGATACGGCGCCGCTGCTGGAGCGGTCGTACGCCCGATGGGCGGGCCTGGGCTGGATCGGCAAGAACACCTGTTTGATCCATGAAGGCGGCGGGTCGTGGTACTTCCTGGGCGAGTTGCTGGTTTCGATCTTCATCCGGGGAGACGCCCGGTGCGCTCCCCCGCCCGACCGCTGCGGGACGTGCCGCCGCTGCATCGACGCCTGCCCCACGGGAGCCATCGTGCCGGCGAATGCGGCGGGATTCACCATCGATTCGCGGCGCTGCCTCTCTTACCTGACCATCGAGTTGCGCGGCGCCATCCCGGAGGAGCATCGCGCTGCCGTCGGCAGGCACATTTTCGGATGCGACATCTGCCAGGACGTGTGTCCGTGGAACGGGCACGCGCCCGCGACCGGCGAGGGGGACTTTGCGGCGCGCCACTTCGCGCCCCCGCTGGAGCGTATGGCGGCGGTGAGCGAGGAGGAATTCCGGTCGATGTTCCGGGAGACGCCGGTCGAGCGCGCCCGTTACTCGGGCTTCCTGCGCAATGTGGCGGTGGCCATGGGAAATGGCCGGCTGGAGAGATTCCGCGCGCCGCTGGAGAGACTCGCGGAACTCCCCGACGCGGTGGTCGCGGGGCATGCGCGCTGGGCTTTGGAGGAGTTGGGTAGAGCATCGGCGTGACTTAACTTAAGTCACGGGGCGTCAGGAATGATTCGTGTTTTCAAGTGTTTACGAATGTTGGTGACTTAAGTTAAGTCACGGCGGCCTTGCAGAGGGGGTCGTCGCGAGCTTGCCTGTCGCCGGTCAGGTGCGAGATTGAAGTGGATTCGATCAAGCTATGTGGGGCGGGATGCTAGCGCGCTTCTCGCCGTCCAGGCCGATTAAAATCGGCCGCAGGTTGACAACCCAATACCGCATACTTTTCCCAATATTGGGAATGCTGCAGAACTTGTGGGGCAGGATGGTATCCTGCGGCCCGGCCCCAAGTGGGCACCCCGTACTCGGCCTGGTCGGCATTTGCATGCTGGTCGGCAGGCCGAGTGCGGGGTGCCCACCTGGGGCCGGGCCGCAGGTTGCCAACCTGCCCCACATCGGCAAAGCGGACCTTCAGTGTTGCGCACCCTTTTATAATGGAGTTTGCCCCTTCGAACTCTGGCCCGCCTGCTGATGCTGGCGGCGTCTCTCACACCCGCCGCACTTGCGGTTGAAGTGCACATCCAGTTCGGCGCGCTGCAGCGCATGCTGGCCGATACTCTTTTCACCCAGGAGGGGCGCAGATATGTGCGCGGATCGCAGACCGACAAATGCAATTTCGCGTACCTGGAGAAGCCCAGAATCGAAGGAGCGGGCGGACGTCTGCGCATCCGGGCGCGGTTCACGGGGCGCTCGTCGCTGGATATGTTCGGCAAGTGCGTGGGGCTGGGGGACGCATTCGAAGTGGTGATTCTGGCTACTCCGCAATACCGAGATGGCTTTGTGACGCTGGCCGCCGTCACCGTGACCAGCGATGGCAAGACGGGATACTACATTCGCCGGGTCTGTACGGCGATGTCGGGGAGCCTGGGTAAGGATTTTCGGTATCCTCTGGCCTCGGAATTCCAGGCGGCGCTGGAGAATCCCGGGATTTTGCCTGCGTATCCGAGGGGTTTGAAGGACTTCCGGGTGACGGAAGTGCGGGTGGCGGAGGATGCGCTGGTGCTGGTGATCGATTTCCAACTCACGGTGAAATAAGGGGTTATTGTTCACTCCAAAAATCTTCTAGACACGCGCTTAATAATACTTGACATCTACATGCTCATATTTTATGATTGTTCCAGATAAGGAGATTATGACGATGTCACTCACCCATTTCGATCCGTTAGCCAACATTCGCCTCTTCGAGGACGCTTTTACCCGTATTCTTGCCGAACCGCAGGCCAATCGGCCGTGGTCGCCGGCCGTCGATATTTTCGAGACGGAAAACGAACTGGTGCTGAAGGCAGACCTTCCGGATGTCGATCAAAAGAACATCGATGTCCGCGTAGAGGACCAGACGCTGACCATCTCCGGCGAGCGCAAGTTCGAACAGGAAAATTCCGGGAAGGGCTACCATCGCATCGAGCGCAGCTATGGCACGTTCGTCCGCAGTTTTGCCGTGCCGAATACCTTCGACACGGAAAACATCGGGGCCGAATTTCAGAACGGCGTTCTGACCGTGAAGCTGCCCAAAAAAGAGGCGGCCAAACCGCGCCAGATCAAGGTTGCGGTAGAGTCCTAATCCAGCCAGGCAACGCTGGCGGTAGGGAAAGCATCTAATCTATGAGTAGGGGCTGGGCAGCTCGCTGGAGCGGCCCCGGCCCCCGTTTTTTTTGGAAAAAGGGGACAGCCTGACCTGTCCCGGGGGACAGGTCAGGCTGTCCCCCTTTTTGGGGGACCCATATGTTTCGTATCGACAGACTGACGCAGAAAGCTCAGGAAGCCCTGCAGCAGGCCCAGGGGATTGGCGGCGAAAACGGCAGCCAGGTCCTCTTTCCTCTGCATGTGCTGATCGCGCTGGCCGAAGACAAACAAGGCATCGTGCGGCCGGTGCTGGAGAAGTGCAATGTCCAGCCCGACGCCATCGTTTCCGAAGCCCGGCGCTTGCTCGGCACGCTCCCGGTTACCGGCGGCATGAATCCCGGGATGTATCTCTCGCAGCCTCTCAATCAGGTCTTGGAGCGCGCCTTCGACGAGGCGGCCAACTTCAAGGACGAGTTCGTCTCGACCGAGCACCTGCTGCTGGCCATCGCCAACGAGCGCCGCGATCCGGCCGGCCAGCTTCTGGACCGCGCCGGGGCCACGCACGACGCCATTCTCCGCGCGCTCGTATCCGTACGTGGCACGCAACGCGTCACCGACCAGAATCCCGAATCGAAGTACCAGGCGCTGGAACGCTATGCGCACGACCTCACCGAATCGGCGCGCCAGGGCAAGCTCGACCCCGTGATCGGCCGCGAGGACGAAATCCGGCGCGTGATGCAGGTGCTCAGCCGCCGCACCAAGAACAACCCGGTGCTCATCGGCGAGCCCGGAGTCGGCAAGACCGCCATTGTGGAGGGCCTGGCCCAGCGAATTGTGCGCGGCGACGTGCCCGACCAGTTGAAGGGCAAGAAACTGGTGGCCATCGACCTGGGTTCCATGGTTGCCGGAACCAAGTTCCGCGGCGAGTTCGAGGACCGCCTCAAGGCCGTGGTGAAAGAGATTATCGACTCGCAGGGCGAAATCATCTGCTTCATCGACGAACTGCACACGCTCGTCGGCGCGGGCGGAGCCGAGGGCGCCATCGACGCGGCCAACCTGCTGAAGCCGGCGCTGGCCCGCGGCGAACTGCGCTGCATCGGCGCGACCACGCTCAACGAATACAAGAAATACGTGGAGAAGGACGCCGCCCTGGCGCGCCGCTTCCGCACGGTGATGGTGGGCGAGCCGACCGTGGACGACACCATCGCCATTCTGCGCGGGCTCAAGGAAAAATTCGAAATCCACCACGGCGTGCGCATCAAGGACTCGGCGATTCTGGCCGCGGCCACACTGTCGCAGCGCTACATCGCCGACCGCTTCCTGCCGGACAAGGCCATCGACCTGATCGACGAAGCCGGTTCCGCGCTGCGCCTGCAGATCGGCTCGATGCCCATCGAGATCGACGACCTGGACCGGCGCATCTCCCACCTGGAGATCGAGCGCCAGGCGCTCAGCAAGGAGCGCGACGCCGCGTCCCACGAGCGGCTGCGCGCCGTCGAGAGCGAGTTGGAGCAACTGCGCGGCCAGGCGTCCGGCCTGAAGGAACGTTGGAACCGCGAAAAGGGCGCGATCGGCCGCGTGCGCGAGCTGAAGGAAGAGCAGGACCGCCTGCGGCAGGATGAAGAGAAGGCCAGCCGCGCCGGCGATTGGGAGAAGGCCGCGCAATTGCGCTACGGGCGTCTGGCGCAGATCGAGAAGGACATCGCCGCCGCCGAACAGGAGATGGAAAACGTCAAGGCGCATGCCCTGCTCAAGGAAGAGATCGATGAGGACGATATTGCCCGCATCGTCGCCAAGTGGACCGGCATCCCGGTCAATCGCATGCTGGAGGGCGAGATTCAGAAGCTGGTGCAGATGCCGGAGCGTTTGAAGGACCGCGTGGTGGGGCAGGACGAAGCGGTGCGCCTGGTCTCCAATGCGATCCTGCGCAACCGCGCCGGAATGAGCGACCCCAACCGGCCCATCGGCAGTTTCATTTTCCTGGGCCCCACCGGCGTGGGCAAGACCGAGCTGGTGCGCGCGCTGGCGCAATATATGTTCGACGACGACAAGGCGATGATCCGCGTCGATATGTCGGAGTATCAGGAGAAGCACGCGGTAGCGCGCATGGTCGGCGCGCCTCCGGGATACGTGGGCTATGAAGAGGGCGGACAGTTGAGCGAGCAGGTGAGAAGGCGTCCCTATTCGGTGGTGCTCTTCGACGAAATCGAAAAGGCGCATCCCGACGTATTCCACCTGCTGCTGCAGATTCTGGACGATGGCCGGCTGACCGATGGGCAGGGCCGCACGGTCAGCTTCAAGAACACCGTGATCGTGATGACTTCGAACATCGGGACCGGAATGCTGGAGAAAAGCGCCATCGGATTCTCGGTGCACGGGAAGGACGGCAA
>Ga0181529_10000306_pt1 | contig 73039 bp, 44 predicted proteins | sample PEATcosm2014_Bin_36_FD_119763 | JGI IMG/M metagenome (GOLD analysis project Ga0181529, IMG submission 119763) | Peatland microbial communities from MTU Mesocosm Facility, Houghton, MI, USA - PEATcosm2014_Bin10_30_metaG | ecosystem: Environmental > Terrestrial > Soil > Wetlands > Peat | place...
AGGGTGCAGCGGAGATGGCGACTAAAATGCATAGAGCGAGCGTTGTCTTTGATGCAAAGGCAGCCTCGAACTCCTGGCAAGGTGGAGTCTATGCAATGCGCCACTCAGTTTGGGCCTAAGTGTTCCAAGAAGCAAAACCGGGGCATGAATAGAGAGAAGCAGAAGCAGCTTCTCACTTTTTCATGAACCCCGGCGGAAAACAACTGCTTGCTGGAATAGGTACAGTGCTCTAAGTTGGCCCTTGCGGACGGCATCCCAGGTCACGTTAACGATAGTGTTACCCCAACATCAGTACGCGCCGGTCTTCTCCAGAACGGCCGAGAAGGTCTTGAGCAGGATTCTGAAGTCGAAGAGCAGACTCCAGTTGGTGGCATAGGATGCGTCGATTTCAACACGTTTTTCAAATGCGACATTGCTGCGCCCGGACACTTGCCAGAGGCCTGAAATTCCCGGCATCACGAGATCATAGAAGCAGCGGTAATCGCCATATTCCACATGTTCTCTGGAAACAACCGGACGGGGTCCTACCAGGGACATGTCACCGAATAGGACATTGAACAATTGCGGCAATTCGTCAAGGCTCCACTGGCGAAGAAAACTTCCCACCCGCGTAATGCGCGGATCGTGTCCACCCTTGCCGTGGGTTCGTAGCCAATCGATCTGTTCGGTGCTCAGCACGATGCCTTTGTGTTCCAAGTGCGCAACCGTATGCATGGTTCTGAACTTCAGAATCGTGAAAGGCGTACCCCAACGTCCAACCCGCTTTTCGCGGTAGAGAACCGGCCCTGGCGAGGTCAGCTTGATCGCGATGTAGATCAGCGTCAAGACAGGCAGAAGCAGAAGAATAAGAGATGCCGAGCAAAGCGCGTCGAAAGCCCGCTTGCCAAGCGCATATCTGAAAGAGGATGTGGCATTCAGGGCCAATGAATAGCCGTCCAACCGTTGCGGCCTTTCCTCCAGTACATTGCCCATGGAAACGTTGAAATCGCGGCCTATGTCTGCAACACAATAATGCGTCTGGTTGATCTGAACTCTGTCGCTCATGCGCGTCTCCCAAAAGATATGATTTGATGCCACCTATGAATGTTTCGTCGTACTCCAACGATGCTTGCTGCGGGATTGAAGGAATGCGAACGATTGGCGCGAGGATGGATGAATCAGAAGCTCAGCTGCAAGTAAGTTCGAGGAAAAATCGGCAGCAGTGCTTACACGTTTTGAAGCGTCGTCATGAAAGATACGACCTGTTTGATTTCATCTTAGGTGCGAAGTTCGAGCTATCATCGCGAAATCAAGGTACATATGATCCCATCCTCACGACATAATGCGACATTGCGAAAGGATTCCGGATAGGTCCATGTCGCATCGAGGATGAACTAAGTTGCTTAAGGGTATGGGGATAGGTCGACCTAGTGGAGACACTATGGAGACGACATTACTACGCACGAAATGCAGCGATGTACTGAAGTTCGGTTTTTGGTACTATGCGCCTAGCGAGATGAGACGCAGATCAAATGAAAAATGCTGCAGAGGTGAATCCACAAAAGTGGGCAGCGGCGATTTGTGCACAGGGTAGAGAGTCATATTCAGCTTAGGATGGTGTGAATGCAGAGGATGATTGAGCGACGTTCTTCTCAAGTGAGGCTTGACGGTTGGGGGGCAATTGCGAAACACCTCAGCAGGTGCACTCGAACCGTGCAACGTTGGGCAAAGTCCTATCAGTTGCCCATTCATCGGCTCGGCGCCGATAGTCGCACGGTCTTCGCCTACACAGACGAGATCGACAGTTGGATACGTCTTGGCCCGATCCAGATGCGGCGCGAGCTGATTCAACACGAAGAGCCGAAACCTTCAAGGGCCGCTTCAAAGCTGACCGCGGTGCCAAGAATTATTTCCAGCGAAGACGTTGCCCGCCAGCCGAATCCCGACAGGCGGTCGGCGGCGCAGGAGGAGGTTCGGTTATCGGTGGTGCCCGCAAAGGCCACGAGCCAAGCGCAGCACTCGGTCGCTTTGCTTGAACAGGCGGAGTCGAAGTGGAAGCATTTGTCCTCAGCGAATTTGCATTCGATCACCCGACTCTACAGAGAAGCCATCGATCTTGATTTCAAGAGCCCCGCCGCTCATGCCGGCCTTGGCCAAGCCATGATCGCCGGTGTGTTGTTGGGGAATCTGCGCGCGGCACATTCGTTTCGCAGCGCCCAGGATTCGGTACGCACCGCGCTGGAACTCCAGCCTGATCATCCGGGAGCCCTTTGTGCGTCGGGATGGCTTTACCTGATGGTCGATCATGATTTCAAGCAGGCGAAAAGTATCTTCAGCCATGTGCTCAGTCTTCGTCATTGCGTCATGCCCGCGACCCTCGGCATGGCTCTCGCACTGATCGGCGAGCGGAGAGCGCCGGAGGCCGCTGAGTTGCTGCGTGAATACTCCGACAGGTTCTTGTCGAGTCCACTCGCCACGGCCTTGCATATATGGAGCGAATATCTTGCCCAAAATTCAGGTCGGGCCCGTTCCTTGATTGAACATGCACGCTTTGCCGGCCATCATGGAGCGATCTTTGATGTCGTCGACGGCATCTGTGCCATCGACCTGATGGGTCCCCCCGAAGCGGTCGCGCATGTCCAGCATCTGGTGCACGAGTCGCCCTACAATGCGGTGCTGCAAGGCTTACTTGGTTATGCGCATGCACGCGCCGGCGATGAGCAGGCAGTGGAGTCCATCGCGGAGATGCTGCATACCGAGGCCACGCGCGCAAGATCAGACACCGCATATCCACTCTTCTTGCTTTATGCGGGCAGCAAGAACCGGCGATCCGCGGTTCAGTGGCTAGAGCAGTCCTACTCCGAAGGTTCCCTCTGGAGTCTCGCATCTGGCTGTGATCCCATCTTGACAGACATGGCGAACGATCCTAACTATCAACTGTTCCTGAGCCGGATACTCTATTCGGCGCCGGATCAGGCCTGACCATCATTCTTGCTCGCGTGGTTGCCGCAAACGTAATTGCGTCTCCGCGTATGCTCCTGGAAGCAGACCTTTCAGCACCAGTCGAAGGTCGGCTTAGGCTAAGTCAGAGAATTGCTCTTTGGGTTTGCCAATGGCGTCGTTCCTTGGCTCAACTGTGGAGTTGTACCAACGATCAGCAAGAGAGACAGGCGGCTTCAATCACGAGGGTGGATTTTTATCTCCGCCTGCACAGCTTCACTCTGGTCTAACTGCTCAGCGGATAGACTATTTTCTCTATGCACAAGGTCTACGACCGCGCGGAATCAACACGGAATTTGCGATGACCATCCGGTGACCTATTAACATTCCTTTCACATAACATCGTCGACATCCCGGATGATTTGAATCTTGTAGCTCAGTGCCTGGCCTGTCGGTTTCCCCTGTCAATTTGGTCGAGCGGACCACCCATCCGCGAGCAAGTCTCTCGGTGATCGAAATCGAACGATTGACTCGGGCCGAATGTACTGATACGCTAAGACAGATCTTGGATGTGATGGCCGTCACTGCTATTGCGAAGCTCACATCAGCGGCCTAGTGACTAGAATGCCTGATGTTTTTGGCCAAACGCGGAAAAGGAAGTCTCTCTGGAGAGGATTTGGAAATTCCACTGACCGAAGGAGTACATTGGTTTGCTTTGTGGACAGTTCCCCGTCACGAAAAACGCGTTGCACAGCAGCTTGTATCAAAGGATCTGGAAGTCTTTCTACCCCTCTACTCAGTGGAGCGGCAATGGAAAAAGCGACCTCCAATCACAATTGAACTGCCGATTTTCTCAGGATATGTCTTCGCCAGGTTGAACCTTAGCCAGCGTCATTTGGCACTCTCCATTCAGGGCGTTCACTCAATCGTTGGCAACGGCAAACAGCACATCCCTGTGCTGGATAGCGAAATTGCAATATTGCAGGATGGTTTAAAGGGTGGCAGGCCCGAGCCGCATCCTCTGCCGGAGTGTCGTGCAAAGGTCAGAATTCTGCGAGGGCCTCTGGCTGGCCTTGAAGGAGTTCTGGTGAGAAAGAAGAGCCATGATCGTGTTGTGGTTGTGGTGGAGTCTGTACAAAGGGCCTTCTCCGTGGAGGTCGACGTTATGGATCTGTTTGAAATTGACGCCTTGCCACCAAGCCAAAGGGCGTAATCAAGTGCTCACAACAGCCGTACAGGGCACCTGTTGAGATGACCTTAAGCGTGATCTCTCTGTTACTCGAGTCCCCCTTGACTCAGGGTAACAGTGGCACTCACGTCGCTTCAAACGTACGGAGTTTCTTGAGGTTCAAATAACTCGCAGAGGCTTCTAGGTAATCTGGCTGGGAGGTCGACCCCGCCTGACAACAACTTGATTTCGCTGGTGCACTCGCAGTTAGCGTTTGTGTATGCCGGTGTTCTCTATCCAGATCACTAGGAGCTATGTCCTATGGTGAACCCTGTACGTGTGTTCGTTGTGAGTCCCAAGAATCTCATTTCAGATCTTCTGATCGCGGGCTTTCAGCAGGGCGAGGAAATCAAGGTCATCGGCGTGGCGACCTCGGCGCAGTCTGCTCGCGAGGTTATCGAAGGTCACACCTTCGATGTCGCGCTGATAGCGGGCGATCTACAGGACCCGGCAGGCAATCCGCTCGAGGTTCTTCGGTCCATGCGCGAGCTTGCACCGTCGGTTCGCTCCGTGGTGTTGTTGGGACAACGCGATCCAGAGACCGTTGTCGAGTGTTTCCGGGCTGGGGCGCGTGGGGTATTTTCCGAAAGTACTCCCGAGTTCCGTCTACTCTGCAAGTGCGTACTATGCGTCCATGCTGGCCAAATCTGGGCTTCCTCCGAGGAGTTAACTTGGGTTGTGGAAGCACTGGAGTCCATCAAAAAACAGTCCACTCTGCGCCGGGTGGTGAACGCGCAAGGTGTGAATCTACTCAGCAAGCGCGAGGAAGATGTGGTACAGCAGCTCATGGAAGGGCTGTCGAATCGGGAGATAGCTCTGAATCTGAAACTGAGCGAGCATACCATCAAGAATTATCTCTTCAGAATCTTCGACAAGCTTGGGGTTTCCAGTCGAACCGAGTTGCTCTTGTATTCAATCAACTCTCGCCGAGCCGTTGATCCCACTGACGCAGAGCGAAAACCATCGTTGTTGGCCGGTTGACACATGGCGTTTTGACCCGGTGGGCTTGACGTTTCGCAACCATCCGCGTCTTTGCTTCGATCCGGCAGTTGAAGTAAGTGAGTTCAGTCGGCTGCGCGGAGCAACAGGTCCTTTCAGCACGGAAGAACGGTTTCAGACACCTGCGGCGAGGCGTTGCTTCGGCTGCACTACATGACGAAAAATTGGGATTGCCCCCGGGCGATCAACAGCAGATCACTGATGGGAGAACAACGATGAATATCACTGTGGTTGGTTTGGGGTACGTCGGTACCGTATCGCTGGCTTCCTTTGCTGCACGCGGGCACAAAGTGTGGGGCGTTGATATCAACCCTCGAAAACTGGAAACTCTGAAGCGTGGCGAGTCGCCGATTATCGAGCCTGGCCTGCAGGAGGCACTGCAGGCAGCGTGGCAAAGAGGAGCGATCAATGTCAGTAACCAACTGGAAGAAGCTCTCCAGGACTCAGATCTGTGCTTTGTTTCGGTTATGACCCCCAGCCGTCGCAACGGCAGCATCGACTCCAATCATCTTCTCAAAGCATGCAGTCAAATCGCACAGGTCCTGCGGCAACAGAATCGCCGCCAAGTTGTTGCTATTCGGAGCAGCATCCTGCCCACTGTTTTAAGCGAGGTCGCGTTGCAGTTTGAACAAGAAGCATCCGGGCTGGTAACTCTATGCGTCAATCCGGAGTTCTTGCGCGAGGGAACGGCACTGGCGGACTTCGATAATCCTCCATTCACCTTGATTGGCACCGACAACTCTGAGGCAGAAGCAATGCTGCGATCCGCCTACGCAGACCTCTCCGCGCCCGTCTATGTCCTGCCTGCCGCCGAAGCCACGCTGGTGAAATATGCCAGCAATGCTTTCCATGCGCTCAAGACTTCATTCGCCAATGAGATTGGCCGCGTCTGTAGCCACATAGGGCTGGACGCAGAGGCCGTAATGCGGGTCTTTTGCCTAGATACAAAACTTAACATCTCCCCAAATTACCTTCGTCCCGGCTTCGCCTTCGGCGGTTCCTGCCTGCCGAAAGATGTCCGCGCCATCCAGTACGCAGCTCGGCTCTGCGATATCGAGGTTCCTCTTGTAGAGTCGATTCTGCGCAGCAATAACGCTGTGATCGAGGCCGCCGCCCGTTCTGTGCTCGAAACCAGAGTGCGCCGTGTGACGCTTATCGGTCTCAGCTTCAAGAAGAATACCGACGACTTGCGGGAAAGCCCTTTTGTGGAGTTGGCGGAGTTACTGCTGGGAAAAGGAATCGAGCTGCGAATCTACGATCCAAACGTCAATATCGCTCGTCTCACTGGCGCCAACAGGGACTATATCGAGGCCACGATCCCCCACCTTTCCAAGTTGCTTACGGAAGACTTTGAAGAGGCAATCAAGGATGCGGAATTGGTGATTCTAGGACATCGCTATCCGCAGATGCAAGGTTGGAAGACCGAGGACCTGGCAAAGGATGTACTCGACCTGACAGGGCAAATGCGGCTGTACCGAACTGTCAGTAACTCTGTCTTGCAAGTGTGAGACGCATGCGTATAGACAAGAAGAGTCGTGAGCCTTTGGGGAACATAGAATCATCCGCGCTTCACGCTGGCATGCTGCACGCAACGTACGACAAGTTGAAGGGTGATCGCAATGGTTGAAATTCATTATCATCTTCTCCACCGTGTCGATGACGGCCCGGACAGCCTGGACGCGGCAGTCGCGCTGGCTGAGGCGTCTATCGACTCTGGGGTGACGCACATCGTGTCAACCCCACATTGCAACGAACAGTTCGAATTCAATGCGGCAAGGAATCACGAACGAATCGCCGAACTCGAGCAGCGCCTGGGAAGTCGAATCCAGCTTGGCTTAGGGTGTGACTTTCATCTCTGCGAGGAAAACGTTGCAGCCTTCCAAAAGATGCCGACGGATTTTACGATTAACAGCGGTAAGTACCTGCTGGTGGAATTGTCTGATTTTGGCATACCGGATTCAATCGACGGCATGCTGGATGAGATCATCCATTCGGGTTTCACACCCATCATCACCCACCCGGAGCGCAACGCGATTCTGTCCAGTGCGCAAGAACGGCTGGGCGCATGGAGGAACGCAGGTTGCCTGATTCAAATCACGGCTGGCTCGGTCACGGGATTCTTTGGAACCCAAGTCAAGAAGATCGCGCATGAGATGTTGGGAAGCGGCTGTGTGCACCTTGTGGCCAGCGATGCGCACGGCTTGAGATCCCGGCCACCGGCGCTGCGCGAAGCGCATGAAGTAATCGAGAAACTCCTAGACGTTGAAACCGCGGACAGATTGTGCAGCATCAATCCAATGGCAGTATTTCGCAGCGAGCCGATTTCTGAGCAGCCAAGACCTCGCGAAGCGAAGACGCCGCGTAAAGAGAGTTCGATCAAAAGGCTATCGCGGTTCTTCAGTATCAAATGATCTTGCAGCTGAAACGATCCCCGAGTATTCCGGACAATCTCTTGCCGGAATGCTGGACGAATGACAAAACGGCAAAGGATACGACATGAATCCGCAAGACAAAGTGGCAGAAATCATTGTGCGAAGCTGCGCGGTCGGGTTGGCTGCGGTCCTGGCGTTCTATTGGACCGCCTTTGGAATATTGCCTGACCTCGTGGCTGTGTTGCTCCGACCGACGCTGTTGGTTCTTGCGTTAGTGATGTCTCTCTGCACCCTTCGCATACAGATTTCCGGTCCCGAGGTTAGACTGGTGCAGATCTTCGCCGCCATCTCCCTGGTCTATCTCTTGACGAGCACCCTGGCGGAAGATAGGGCCACAGCATTTACAGGATTGGTGAAGATCTTACTCATTCAATTGCTTTGCCTGATGATCGCCAGGGCGCTTCGTTATGAAATCGTCGCGCGCTACATGGGAACAGCGCTGCTGTTTGGCAGTATTTTCATTGCGCTCTTTATCGTCTATCTCTATCTGCACATAGTCGGCACTGTCTTCCCAACCTACGAAGCGGTGCGCGGATTCAAGGGACTAGCCGACAAACAGGGATATCCGTTGAATGAAACTCCGGCAACGGCATTGCTTGCCTTCTTCTGTGCGGCGTGCCTCCGCCCCATGAACCGCTGGATGTGGTCTATCGGTTGCGCCATCGCGCTCATCGGTTCCGTCCTCACAGGCTCGCGCGCAGCGCTGATCGCGCCTGTAGCGGCCGGGTTACTCCTCCTGGTTGTCCTTGGACTTCGGAGCCGCTCCGTGTTTGCCAGAGCATTTTCCGGAATCGCTCTGACGATTGCAATCCTTGGAGTTACAACTGCCTTGTTCGGATTGCCCTCCAGAACCCTGACTCACATAACCGAGGGCCGATGGGACCTGTGGCGCGCTGCCATCAGCAAGTTTCTTGAGCGTCCTCTGTTGGGATGGGGATATGGATCATGGAAAGACGATCTGGTGTCCCGCCTTCCCGGTGAATACAAATTGACTTCCGTTCTAGTGAAGGATCAGAAGGGTGGGTATCATAACGAATTCATCAACACCCTGTCGGAACAAGGTATTGTCGGCTTCCTGGCGATCGCGGGTTTTATGGGATTTGGGCTTGTCGGTTCGTGGAAGCTGGCATTCCAACGACCCTTGGTATGGAAGTGCGGCGCCGCGGCTCTGGTGACAATGTTTTTTCTTGTTGTGCGCGCCAACGTCGAAATGGATGGACTCTTTGGGTTCGCTCAAGATCCAGTGGACTATCTTTCCTACATCTTCATCGGGATTCTCGTAGCTGCTCTATCCGCAGAAGAGGTGGCTGAGAGACTGCATTCACAAAGCCTCGAGGCCGAGAGACAGGAGTATATCCGTATGACAGTAAGTCAAAATAGAAAGCGGATGCGGCTCCTATTTTAGGGTCCTCCGCAGCAAGATCTTTAGCGAGATACCCGCGCTCGAGAGCATTGCTCCTTAGGCCTGTAGGCAATCGTAACAAGAGGCAAATATCAGTGACTACGATGCGTGCTCGGTCACCCTGGCATACTTTCCACTTTGCAGCTTGATCGCTGTACTACGGCGCAGAAGGAGATATCCGATGCAAGCAGTTGACATTCCCATGGAGGTTCCGGTGCCGGCCGCTGGCTTGAAATACCGTCGGGATATCGACGGACTGCGCGCCATCGCAGTTACTTCGGTGGTCGCCTATCACGCATCGCTGCCGTGGGTCACTGGCGGTTTCGTCGGCGTTGACGTTTTCTTTGTTATCTCGGGATTCCTGATTGGTTCTCTTGTCTATAAGGAAGTGACTGCAGGCACGTTCTCCATTGCGCGGTTCTACGAACGGCGCGCCAAGAGGATTCTACCTGCACTGTTTGTGGTTCTGCTCTTCGTTTATCTGGCCGCCGCGGTAATGCTCAATCCCTTGGAGCAATGGAAGCTCGGTTCTTATGCGCTGGCGACGTTGGCATCAGGTTCGAACGTGCTATTTTGGCTTACTTCAGGCTATTTCCAACCTCAGGCCGAGTTATCTCCATTGTTGATGACCTGGTCGTTGGGTGTTGAGGAACAATTCTACATTCTCTTTCCGCTTATCATGCTGCTGCTGCGGAAGCAGCGTTGGCAGAAGCAAGTAGGGGCGATTGCACTGCTCGCGGGCCTGTCGCTGGTCTGTTGCGTAGTGCAGACCCGCAGTGCGCCGACTGCCGCCTTCTATCTACTCCACGCGCGCGCCTGGGAACTGGCGGCTGGATGCCTGCTGGGAATGCTCGACGTTCATAGAGGGAAATTAGATCTGAGAGGCATTGGCGGCGGCCGTTGGTTGCGCTATTTGCCCGACCTCCTCAGCGTGGCAGGGCTTCTATGCATCGGCATTGCCATAACCTGTTTTACAATTCGCACCACATTTCCGGGTTATGCCGCGATGCTTCCCGTCGTCGGATCTGTGCTGCTCATAGCCTCGCGCAATGGGATTGGAAACAGACTACTGTCCACCAAACCATTGGTATTCATTGGCCTGGTTTCCTATTCGTGGTATCTGTGGCACTGGCCTTTGATGAGCTTTGCGCGCATAGCAGCCGATCAGCGATTGTCACCTGCCGCAGCGTCCTGCATCGGGGCAATCGCATTTGTCTTTGCCGTTCTATCTCATCGCTTTGTTGAACAGCCGTTTCGGAAGTCATCCCTGCCCTCGCTCAATCTCCTACTCCGCTATGGGGCGGCGCTGGTTGTCCTCGCTGTTCCCGCCGTTCTCCTCTATCATGCGCATTCCCACCCTTCTTCCAGCGCTGCGGTGCGAGAGATGGAGGCTGCCACTGAAGAAGAACATCGGGACCCGTGCCTGAATGATCTTGCCCCAAATCTCCGGAATCCGTGCGTGGCAGAGCAGGGTAAAGACGCGGTCGCGCTGCTGGGAGATAGCCACGGAGCGGCACTTTCGCAAACCCTGAGGAGATCAGTAGAAGCTTCTGGAATGAACTTTGAGGAAGTTAGCAGTCCGGCTTGCCCGCCTTTGCTGGGCGTGAGCCGCACGGTACAAGGAAATCCCAAGCGCTTTAGCGAGTGCCTGCAATTCAATGAGTTACGAATGAATGCGGTTCTTCATCAGCCCAACGTGCGGATCGTCATCCTGGCTGCGCATTGGTCAACGCCGCTCTCAGCCCCTGACGAGGAATTGTCGCGCTACGGTCATACGCAAGCAGAGGGAATGAAAGCTGACCTCGAGACCAGCGCTAACTTCTTTGAGAAGGGGCTTGATCAGTCCGTTTTCGCTCTGGAAGCGGCGGGGAAAAGAGTCGTGATTCTTGAAGATAACCCGGAGTTTGCATTCGATCCGATGCGGACGACGGAAACCCAGCTTAACTCCTCGCGCAAAGCCGTGGCCTTGCTGGTAAGTCCCGCCACCGTATCCCGCCCGGTAATTGCGGAACCGAGAGTTTTGCCCCGCATTCGGATGGAGCGCGCGATTCTCAGCAGGGTCGCCGCGCGCCACAGGGATGTGATTCTCTACGACCTATGGTCTAATCTTTGCAACTATAGCGGCTGCTTGACTCGTGACGGTGATATCAGTCTTTATCTGGATGAGAACCACCTATCCAGGTTAGGCGCGCAGCATGCATTGGCTAGCCTCCATCTAAGCATGAAGGATATGCCGGCCCATCCAATTACCACGCCATGAAGTAAGTGCGGCGCGCCCCCGCGAAGCAAGAATAGGCGGCCTGACGCTTTCATCCTCTTTGATGGGAGTCGGCAGGCCTTTCCAGAACGAATTAACTCGCTGGTTACGGGATTGAGTCTCCTGATATCGGCGGCTCAGCGGGAGAGCGCTGCAAGCACCCGCACGGAGATAACTCTGATGAGCAAAAGTACACCTGGCGCAGCAACCGGACATCTGTCCGCACTCGACGGGTTAAGGGGCGCGATGGCCTACTGGGTCCTGATGGGCCACGCCTTCTGGCACTCCGGGATGGTGAAAATTCCGATCCTCTCCTCTCCTAAGTATGCCGTCCAAGGCTTCATGCTGCTCTCCGGCTTCCTGATGACGTGGCACTACGTTCGCCGTGAGGCGCAGGAGCCTTGGACCGACTGGAAGACCTGGACTTCCTTCTATATCCGGCGTTACTTCCGCATCAGTCCTCTCTACTATCTTCTGCTGATTCCGAGTTACCTGATGCTGCCTCTCTATCGAATCTGGCGCTACCCTGGAAGCCATGACGCGGGCATGTTGACGCCAGTCAGCTGGGAACATGTGCTCACGCATCTCAGCTTTGCTTTCGGACTGTCCCCGCAATTCCACGCATCCATGCCAATTCCTGACTGGAGCATAAGCCTGGAGATGCAGTTCTATCTCGTCTTCCCTTTCCTGATGCTGCTGGTATTGCGGTTCGGTTGGACCGCGGTCAGCGTTGTATGTGCGGGAATCTGGTTTGTAGCGAACCTTCCTCAGCTTGGTTATGCGGCGCGGTTCGAGCAGCCCGCGCCCCTGTGTCTGAGCTTGATCTGGTTTGCCATCGGCATGGTTTGGGCAGGGGAATACGCGCGTAAAGGTGCGATCCCCGCAAAGTCGCTCATCGTGGGATTCATGCTTCTGCTTCTAACTTGGGACCTGCACGGGATTCTGCTTGGTTCCGGTATAGGCTTTGTACTTTTCACAAGTGCACAGGTTCCTGTGCTTGGAGTTGTGGCCAGCAAGCTTCGCATCTTGCTGTCCGGTCGAATTGCGGTATTCATGGCCAACGCCAGCTATTCCATCTACCTGATCCACCTTCTGATTCTGCGTCCGGTTGCATTTGTAATTAACTCGCGGCTACCGTTCTCCGAGAATATCAAAGGGCTGATGATTCTATTGGTGACAACTGTTCTTTCCTACGGAATGGCGGTGCTTTTGCATCCAATCGAAGAACTGGGAATCTCCGTGGGACGCAAACTTGCAAAGAGGCTTCGCGCGCCGAAGGCGATGGGCGCACTAAACCTGGCAGCGGAAACAGCAACTGAGTGAAGGGCAAAGCGAGTGGGTTCCGATCAGACCGGGGCATTCAGAGGCTGGAACAACGGGGTCGCTCATGCGGCCCCGCTTTTTTTGCGGATTGCTCAGTACGAATGCAAAGAATTGCGGCTGGCGCGTATATCCTTCGACGTTGCGTCGAATGGTCCAGGGTCGATGAGGCTCAAGTCGCGTGGTGGATAGCATGCAATGCATGCAGAAGAACCGAGCCCGTCTTTCTAGCCACATCGTAGTTTGTAGTTATGAGGAAGCTGAAAAGATAGGCGATGCTGTAGAACCGTCCCGGTGTTTCTCTTATCCAGCGCAACGGGGTGCGGGCCAGAGCCGTTCGAATCCGCTCCTTCGACAGGGTTGCGGTAGCCGCAATTCCGATCAGACCACCGACGAGGAGGTCGGAGAGAAAATGTGTGCCCAAGTAGATACGCGGCACGCAAATGAAAACCGCCACATAAGTGAAACAAATCAACCCGGCCCGACGAGATACGAGAAAGATTGCGGTGGCTAGAGCGAAGAAGAGCGCCGCGTGATCGCTGGGGAAGGAACTCCAGTTCAACAGCGTGTAATCGTCGGAACCAAAGGGCGTAAGGAAGTGGAGCTCAGGTGTGAATCTGGGCCGCACGCGAAAGGGCAGGCTCAGGGCCAGCAGACGAGCGAATACGATGGCCAGTGCGCTTGCGACGACCCCGGCGATGAGATAAGCACGGTCTCTATCCTGCCGGCTGGAGCGCCGGAACCAAGCCCACCATACGAAGGCAACGACGACTCCACCCTTCAAAAGCGGTTCGCCTTCGAAACCCGAGTTGAGCATGTCGACGAGATAGGATTTCTGCGCGAACCGGTTCAGGAACTCGGTCACGGGATAGTCCAACACGTTCAAGGGATAGATGAAGAGATGCATATTGACAGAAAGCCCTCTCTTTAGCGGGAAATTCGCAGCACGCCGATTACATCTTTACGCTATTTAGATGCGCTCATTCGATGGAAGGCTCGAAAGCTTGAGGCATCATTCTAATTTTTGCGCAGCGTGGCAATTGGCTGCCTTCCTCATGTCGTACACTCAAGACGAGTCGGCTGCGGTCAGTCTGTGTCGGAGCGTCCAGATGCAGCTCAGGAAGCAGCGTGGCGGGAACGTTGCGCTTGGTGTTCGCCTCATCCTGGATGATAACGGCCGCATTTTTTATCGAACGATCAATTGCCCTGCCACTCGTCCGCGGGGCCACTGGAACAGGTAGAGAAGCGACGAGAAGAATGGGCTATCCAGTGAGCCCGGCGTTCGTAAGGAAGATCCATTCAGTACGGCGTGGCAGTTCTATAAGGTCGCGCAACCTGGAGGCTGAAGCGCACAAAAGGCGAATCGCAAGTGCAATTTGCCTCAAACTCTTCGTTTCCGCTCAAATTGACCACAAATACATGTGATCTGCGTCATAGTCCGGGTTGCGGAATTCGTCTTTAATCAATCTCGCGGAAGGGTAAGATCGCGAGCTCCGCTTGATGATTGTTTGTTTCCTTGTTACCGCGGTAATATGTCCGCGCTCATCCTGAAGCCGATGAACGCTTAAGGTAACAAGGAAGCCCACCGGAGGATACAATGAATGCAACTGCCCAGCCCTCGATGCACATGCTTACCTCGACGATAGATACACTCCATCTGGTTGAAGAAGTTCAGATGTATCCCGAGGAGTCAAGAGGCCGTAAGGCTCTATGGCGTGGCGTGTTGTTAGCTTTGCTGGCTCAAGGTGCGGCGGCAGTTCTTGTGGTTTTCCTGGTTCGATTATTCCTCCATGCCCATTGATCCCCTTCCGCAGGCAGAGTAAGCGTGCGAAAGCGATCAGTTCGATCTATAGATTGATTTAAGAGCCTCCGATTAATTCCGTTCGGCGCCTTTCATTGCCTCGGCGGCTAAAGCCCGCATTGCTTTCGTGCGTCGTGTGCCATCCTTCGGCCACGCTCCGGCAGATCCCAACGGCGTCCCCTCCAAAACATCAATATTTGCAGAGGCTGCGACTGATGGCGGCCGCCGCCCAGATGATCGTCTTCTTGCTTTGACGGAGCACGACTTCAGTCGTAGCGGATACGCAGCAAAATGAGTAGCGCTTTTGCCCTCAAGCAAAACCTTTCTAAAATTCATCCCCTCCGTGCCTCTTTGTAAGTGGTTGAATTCCCCGCGCATACCGTAAGGGTCTTTCGTGATAGAGTCTTTCGTCTCTGTCTGAGCACGTCCATTTTCAGATAGAGTCTTAGCAGCAGATCCCATTGTCTCCAGTAACTGCGCCATCCTACGGCGTCTCCCTGTATGGACTGTGTGTCCGCCGAAGTTGTGCGCATGGACCAATCTGCAAGAACGCCTCGGGTAATTCATAGTCGAAGTGGATCAATGGCCGTGCACTTATCTCAGCGACGAAGCGTGCGTCCCCTCATGAAGAGATCGTGCGCTGCTCTGTTTGTTGACTGCCGATACGGAAGGCACGGGGCGAGTGAGGCGGATGGTGCGCGCCATGAGCTTCAAGAATGAACGCCGAGGGAACCGTCCTCGAACTGCCAACCGGGAATGTGTGAATTTCATTGTTTGGAGTAGGTCTATGTTAATGGGCATTGTTGATTCTCGGCGAGAGGTGCGTGAGCAAAAGCGCATTTCAAAGACTTTGATGCATCTCCTTCTGGTGCTTGGAATCGCGGTTTCCGGCATGGTTACCGCCTTTGCTCAAACGCCGGTTCCAACCGGATCGTTCCCAAGAATCGGGAATATCTGGTGGGGTGAATATGTTTATGCCAACGCCCCGGCCAACATTGCCAATACTCAACTTTTTCTTGGCCCGGGTTTCAATTCCGGCGTGGCGCCGATCGTGACTGCCGAAGTTCCGGATACACCGATTTTGTATGAGATGAATGCGATGGAGACCGCCAACGGTCTGCCCGCTGTTCCCTCCAACTACTATTTGGTGGATACCAATGGGAACAAGATCTGTGACTGGCCGGGGAATCCGCCGAATTACATTCTGAACTTGACCAACCCCACCGTGGCTGCCTACCTCGGGCAGTATGCCGCGCAGCAACTGGCGCAGGCCGGCGGCGGTTACACCGGAGTTCTCTTCGATAACATTGAGACCCTGATTGCCAACAAGACTTCCGATTGCAATGGCAATCCAATTCAGATTTCCTCGCAGGCCAACGGGGTTGCCGACGCTCCAGCCGCGCTCGATGCCGCCTGGCAGACAGGAATCTATTCCGTTCTGTCAACGTTTCGTGCCGCGGCGCCCAACGCCTATGTGGCGATTCATGCCGATCAGCTGCCCGCGGATCCTCGCTCTTTGGCGGTCACCAACGGCGACATCTTTGGCTTCAATATTCCGCAGATTCGCGAAGGAACGCTGGCGTTCGGCAACCTCTGGGACAGTTATCAACAGTGGTTCCGTTCCGGCCAGAAGCCGGTGATTGCCGCCATCCAGTCCTCGCCGCCCAGCCAGATTGCCTACGGTTATGGCTACACGCCCACTTCGGTCGCGCTTCCGCAGACCGTGGCCTTTGGCCAGAGCTATTATCCGAACATGCGTTTCGGCCTGGCCATGACGCTGATGAACAATGGCTTCTTCATCCACGACTTCGGCGACGTTTCCTCGCCCGTGGCATGGTGGTACGACGAGTATAACTTCAATCTCGGCCAGCCAGTTACTCCGGCGCAGTTGGTGGGCGGAGCCGCGGGAGCAAACCAACTAACCAACGGCGGTTTTGAAAACGGATTGTCCTCCTGGACCTTTGCGGTCACCAACGATGGTTCGGCTTCAGCAACGGCAACCTCGGATACCTCGACTTACCACTCCGGCGCGGCTTCGGCGCACATCGCCATTGCCTCGGCCGGCACCGCGGCTTATCATATCGACCTTGAACAAGACGGGCTTCCGCTAACTTCCGGCGCCGAATACGCGGTTTCCTTTTGGGCGAATGCCAGCACCGCGCAGAGTGTGGTGCTGGCTGTGCAGGGAGGTTCGCCTTCCTATGCCAATTACGGCCTGAGCTCGACTGTGGAAGTGGTTCCGGGGTGGAACCAATACTCCGTCTCGTTCCTTGCGAATGCCACGGCCACAGACGGACGGCTCGAATTCTGGTTTGGAAATGCATCCGGCAATATCTGGCTGGACGACGTGCAAATGGTGGCGGCTCCGCAGCGGCTTTACCGCAGAGACTTCAGCAACGGCATTGTGTTGTTGAACGGGACTAACCAAGCGCAGACCTTCAACCTGGAGAGCGGATTGACCCGCTTCAGCGGTACGCAGGCTCCGAAGGTTCAGTACATTGTGGACGACAACAGCAGTTCGTTCACTTCCACCGGCTCCTGGGCAGTCGAGACCTTCGACACTGGTTGGCGCAAGGCCTCTGGACCCTACTACCATGCCTGGAACAGCACCTTGCATGAGCTGGATTCCACTACCGGCTCGGCGCAGTGGAGTCTTGGCATTCCGGCCGACGGCAGCTATACACTTCAGGCCTGGCTACCGGCCGCACCCACGGCCAGCAGCTGGACAACGCAGGCCGTGTACACGCTGGTTGCGAATGGCGTCACCATTGCAACTATCCCATTGAACCAAAGCGCGGCGAGCGGGGGCGATCAATGGTTCAATCTGGGCACATTCGCTCTGACCGCAGCCTCGAATCCCACGCTGGTGGTGCAGAACGGAGGCAGCGGGTCGCTGATTGCCGACGCGGTTTATGTCTATTCCGCTACGGCGCGCTATAACGACGGCGCGGCAGTCTCGCAAGTCACGGTGCCTCTCATGGATGGCATCCTTCTGGCGCGTCAGACGGCGAACCAGTCGATCAGCTTTGCGTCGCCGGGAAATCAACTGCTGGGCTCCAATCTGCCGCTCAATGGTTTCGCAAGCTCCGGGCTGCCCATGAGCTATTACTCCAATACGCCGTCCACCTGCACCGTTTCCGGCAGCACCGCCTCGTTTGTGGCGCTGGGCACTTGCTCCATCTCGGCTAGCCAGGCTGGCAACTCCAGCTATACAGCGGCGGTTCCGCTCACGGTGTCGTTCCTGGTGCAGCAGACGCAAGCCATCACTGTTTCGCCGACGAGCGGAACCAATGTGCTGGGCTCTGGAACCATTACGCTTCAGGCAGCCGCCAGTTCAGGACTTGCGGTCACCCTTTCTTCGAATACAGCGGCGGTCTGCACCGTCTCCGGAGTGGTCGTAACCCCGGTGGCGGTTGGCGCATGCACTGTTTCAGCCAATCAGGCAGGCAACACCACCTACGCTCCGGCCCCAACCGCAGCGGCTACGTTCAGCATCGTTGCCCCGCAGACCATCAGCCTCAGCTCGATCCCGACCCAAGCTCTTGAAGGCTTGCCGATCACCCTATCAGCCACTGCCAGTTCTGGTCTTCCGGTCGCGTTCAGTTCTCTTACATCCGCAGTATGCTCGGTTTCAGGCTCTCAAGTTACCCTGCTGAGGATGGGAAGCTGCACGATGGAAGCCGACCAGTCCGGCAGCAGCACCTATGCCGCCGCCGCTGCGGTGACTCAGAGCTTTACGGTGATGCCCAACCTGATCACGAATGGCGGCTTTGAGACGTCGCTTTCTCCGTGGACCTTCACCGTGGCCGCTTCGGCAACGGGCACAGCCACAGCCACGCTCAGCAGCGCGCAGGTAGTGGACGGGGCAAGCTCGGTCGATGTCAACGTCACGAGCGCCACTTCGCCCTCTTATGGCGTGGATTTGGAGCAGAGTCCGCTTCCGGTTAGTGCCGGAATCACCTATACGGTGGAGTTCTGGGCGCGCGCCGATAGCCCCCACATCGTTCAGGTCGAGCTGCAGGGCGGTTATCCTTCGTTTGCCCTCTATGGCTACTTCCAAACGCTCACCCTCGGCACTTCCTGGAAGCAGTATTCCGCATCGTTTGTCTCTCCGGTAACGGCCGCGGACGGACGGCTCGAATTCCACTTGGCCTCTTCCAGCGGCAACGTCTGGATCGACGACGTGCAGTTCTTCGGCACCTCGTCAGTGCCCCAGACCCTCAGCTTCCCCGTGCCAGCCAACGTTGTTTTCGGAACCATGGGCCGAACGCTGCTAGCCACCACCACTTCAGGCCTGCCGACCAGCTTTGCCTCTTCGACTCCCTCGGTCTGCTCCACAGCCGGCGCGCAGGTTGTGACCGTCGCCGTTGGAACCTGCACGATAACGGCCAGCCAGGCCGGGAGTTCGGCCTATCTGGCCGCATCTCCGGTCACGCAGTCGTTCCAGATTCTGCCTGCGTCCCAAACCATCTCATTTCCCGCGATCAGCAACTTGAGCTATACACCTACTCCTTTTGCGATCTCGGCCACAGCCAGCTCAGGGCTCACGGTCAGCCTCGGTGCGCAAACTCCCTCGGTTTGCGCGGTTTCGGGCAGCACGATAACCCTGGGTGCGGCAGGCGTCTGTTCCATCGTCGCCAGCCAGGCTGGTAACGGCAACTACACAGCCGCCACCTCTGTAACGGACAGCTTTACCGTCCTCCCGCTGGCGCAAACCATCACCTTTCCCGCCATCGCAACCCAGGCCACCGGCGCGGTTCCCATTGCGCTTGCGGCAACAGCCAGTTCAGCTCTGGCGGTAACGTACCAGAGCCAGACGCCGACCGTTTGCTCGGTTTCGAGTGGATCGGTCACGCCGCTCTTGGCGGGGACATGCACCATCGCGGCCGGGCAGGCAGGTTCGTCCATCTATGCCGCGGCGGCGGTGGTGAACACCTCCTTCACCGTTGCGGCCAACCAGATCACCAATGCCAGTTTCTCCACGGGAGTTCTCACTCCCTGGATCTTCGCCGTGGTGGCGGATGGATCGGCGGCTGCAACGGCAAGCATCGATCCCACCGTCTGGACCTGGGGCAGCAACTCCGCCAAGGTCGTTGTCACCTCGGCGGCAACCGCGAACTGGCATGTCGACCTGGAGCAGGATGCACTCTCCATCGTTTCCGGCAAGACGTATGTGGCGGAGTTCTGGGCGAATACCTCCGTGGCCCGCACCATTCAGGTAAAGACCCAAGGCGGCTCGCCCTCCTTTGCCGCCTACGAGCTGGCCGCCACGGTTTCGCTCACTCCAGGGTGGAAGCTCTACCAGGTAAGCTTCACGGCGCCGGTTACGGCCAGCGACTGCCGTCTGGAGTTCTTCATGGGAAGTTTTACGGGCACAGTCTGGCTGGACAATGTGCAGTTCTTCGGGATCTGACCAGGAGCCTGGCCGGGTTTGCAGCCTGCCGGGCATCTTCCCACTGGTGTCACATTGGAGCGGTTCTCCAATTGCTTTACCCCGAAACCACAACTGCGGAGTGGCTTTTTCCTCAAGAAAAGCCACCTTGCACAATCTTTGCAAGGGCTATCTCTATTGGAGAACCGCTCTCAGATGAGTATTTGGGACGTTCAGCAGCCAGAGTCATTTTCCGGTGCGCGCCAAACCATCCATGACCCCGTTGAACTCAGATAGAAGGGGAGGGAGCGGGCCGCTGTTCGAGCCGCGCTTGGGGCTTGCTGTATTGCTCCAGATGCTCTGGGCGAGGGGGGCACTGCGATGCATAAAGGCCCTCAGCTCAATAGCCTCAAGGCCTTTATGCGTGCGTGTAAGTACGGGTTACTTGGCTGCGGGGACCACCAAAGCGGCTTTAGCCAACTTAGCGGCCTGTTTCTTTTCGCGCTTGAACTTGGCCCAGCGCTTTTGCTGAGCAGCGGCGATCTTGGCTCGGCCCTCATCGCTCATACCGCCCTTGGCGCTAGTTTTGGCGGGCGCCTTTGTTAGTTTGGCTGTCTTGGCCACGATGGCCTTGGCCTTCGGTGCAACCGCATCACCTTTCAAACACAAGGCACGCGCCTTTTGCAGGGCATTGATGCCGCGATCGATTTCTGCCAGTAGTTGTTTCGTGCTCATTCAAAATCCTCCTCCTTGAGTCTACACGGATTGGAGATAGGGTCACCCTGCAACCACCGAAAGGAGAAAGCCTTTTTGGTTGGCCATCTTCTTGGTTGGCTCAGGCACGCAGTCCAGCCGGCGCAGCACGGCAAAAGCCCGAACCACGCCTCGGCCACTTACAAGCCGGTTGCAACCACACCGTTCACCACCGAGGCCAGCAGCTTCCCTTCCCCATTCACGGCCACCAGATTCGCCGCCACACCCAAGGTGAGCGGAGCAACATCGATCCCGGTCATCGCGGCAGGATTGCGCGTGAGCAGGTTCAGGCCATCGTCCAGCGATGCGCCCGTGAAGGCCAGGAAGTTTGCCAGAGCGCGATCCAGAGTAAGCACGCTGCCGGCGAGCACTCCATGCGCCGTGGCCTTGCCGCCAGAAACTTCCACCGGAAATCCACCCAGCATGTAACGCCCATCGGGCATGCCGGCCGCGCTCATGGCATCGGTCACCAGCAGAGCACGTTCAGCGCCTTTCGCCTTCCACCAGATGCGAACAATCTCCGCGCAGGTGTGGACCCCATCGCAGATGAGCTCGCTGAAGATGGCATCCTCCGCCAACACCACGCCCAGAATGCCTGGCTCGCGATGATCCAGCGGACGCATGGCATTGAAGGTGTGGGTGGCGTTGGCGGCTCCGGCAGCAATGGCCCTGCGCGTCTCCGCCGCATTGGCATTGGAGTGGCCAATGGAAATGCTCACACCGCGCGTGCGCGCATGGGCAATCAACTCCACCGCGCCCGGCAATTCAGGAGCAATGGTCATGAGCTTGACGTGGCCGTTGGCCGCGGCACAGAAGCGGTCGAAGAGTTCGATCGATGGCTCCAGCAACTTCTCCGGCGGATGCACGCCGCGCTTGCTATGCGATAGAAATGGCCCTTCCAGATGGATGCCCACCGGGCGCGCCACAGGCCCTTCGGCAGGCGCATCGATGGAACGCGCAATGCCCTCCAGCGCCAGCAGGGTTTGATCAACAGCAGCAGTTACCGTAGTCGCAAGATACTTGCCGGTGCCGTGCGCGGCCAGCATCCGGCCCACGCGCAGGAACGCCTCGGGCGTTGCCTCCATCACATCGTGCCCGGCTGCGCCGTGAATGTGAACATCGAAGAACGACGGAGCCAGGGTTGCGCCGGCAAAGTCCAGGCGCCGCGCATCCCTTGGCAGTTCGCTCTCAAGCTGCGAACCAACGGCAACCAGCACGCCCTCTTCAAGAACAACGAAAGGACGTGCGACCGCGCGCGCTCCATCCCACAGTCTCTCGGCAGTCAGTACAGTCTTCATAGTGTGAATTATTACAGGCCTGGGCGGCTCTTGTAACTCATCATGACGATTTCACGCGCGCGGCATAACTCGTGCAACGGGCAAAACAAATGCGGTGGAAAGGCCTCCCGGCCCTCCACCGCAATTCTCTCTCATTGAGGTCTGCTGCAACCGAAGCAGCTAGTTGCCCGGCTGCGCGAACTGCATCTGCATGCGGGTTACGGCAGAGTAAGTGACGTCGATGTAGCCATCGCCTTGCACGGCCTTGAAGCCGCTGCCATCGGTATCGATCTTCACCGTCAGCCCTGCCAGCTTCCACTGGTTGGCTTGCGCATCGCTGGCCTTGATGCCCGGCGCATCCATGCGAAAACGTACCATGCCGGGCTCGGTGGTAATCGCAATGCCTTTCCTGGTTGCGTCGGCGTCGATGTTGGGGCAGGCCGTCAGGTTGAGCCAGCCAATCTTGCCGTTGGGTGCCAGCCACTGCGCCGTTACTGGATGAAACTGACTCTCCGCATCCACGCCGCGGGTGTGGCCGGTGATCTCACCGCCATAGATCAGTGTCTTGCCCATCCACGCGGTGGCCACGCGCTTGCCCTCAATGGGCCGCCGCACCTCATGCTCGCCCGGAAACGCGAGAAATGCCTTCATCGCATCGTCCGGAATGCGCGCGTCCAGCACCACCATCTCCGGAATGATGAACAGGTCGGTAATGTGATCCACGGGAGGCTCAAAGCTGGTCAGCGGAGCCTTGCCGGCATCCATCGTCATGCGCAGCCACAGACCCATCACGCTCACGTAGCTCTGCATGTCCATCCCGTACGAACGGTCGTAGGGGCCAGAGATGTTGCGCAGGTTGGCGTTGTAGAGGTCCGCCGTGGCGCGCCACAAACCATCTTCCATCTCGCGGCCCATGGCGCGGGTCCGCTCCGTCAGCCCGTAGTTACGCCACACGGCCAAGCCGAACAGATCAACGCCGCAATAGGTGGGCGAGTTGTACTCGCTAAAGGCCTGATGCGCCTTGTAAAGGCGGAAGACTTCCTCCTGCCACTTTTCGGCGGGCAGCTTCCACTCCGGCTTGCCGCCCTTTTCCGCGGCATAAGACCACAGGTAGCCATACATCAGCGCAATGTTGGTGTAAGAAGGCTTCAGCCTGCCTTGGTGCATCTCACCCTGAATGGCGTAGTCAATAGACTCCAGCAACCGCGCCCGCAACTCCGGCGGCACGCGCTCTGGATAGTCATTCAAGATGATGGCAAAAGCGGTGCCGATGAAGACGCGCCAATTCGGATCGTAGCCGCGCCACATCACGGCCTTGTCGCCGGGATCGGGCTCGTTCGGCGTGCGCCGGAAGGTGCCGTCCCAGGGCTTGCCGGGGGTGCGGAACTGCTGCTTCAGGATGGCATCCAGCACCTTTGCTGCACGGTCGCGATCACCCGGCGCATCGCGCAGCACCAGGCCCACGGCGTACCAACTGGACTCGCGCACCATCAAATATTCGTTGACGTGAATGTTGCCGCCATGGGTGTTGGCCGGCGTAAGGTGCGGTCCCTCCGGCGCGCGGATGAGGGCCGTCTTCTGATCCCAATACTGATCGCCCCACTGCATGGCGACGGAAAATATCTCGCGGCTGTTGGTATCAAGTGACGCCACATTCGGATGCCGCACGGCAGCGGCGCACGGCCAACAGGCCAAGACAAACACCACAACCGAAAGCAGCAGTTTGCACTTCCCCTTGCAACCATCCATCATGTTGATCCCCAGAAAACGACTTCATTCGTTGGACCGGTACCATGCCCAGAGCATCGCTGATCCGTCATTTTGTCGCAAGGGAGCCGGGGAACGGCGTTGCCGCTCCACTTGCTCTCATTCAGTTTTGGTGGTGAGGATTTCCGGCGTCGCAGGCTCACAAGGAGCGCCGCGACGCCGGGTTTGAGGGTGTGCCTAGAAGGAGAACTTCACAGCAAACTCCACCGTGCGCGCCTCGTAGCTAGGCGTGCCGGAGATACCCGTGACGGTTCCAACCGAGGCCGGACTGCTGATGGTCGCGTTGGGGGTTCCAAAGTTCGGGTGGTTGAACAGGTTGAAGGCATCGGCGCGCAGTTGCAGGTTATAGTGCTCGCGAAACACGGTGTTCTTCTTCAGGTTCAGGTCGAAGTCGTTGAACAGCGGTCCACGCAGCATGTCGTAACCGCTGGTGCCATAAACGCCGCCAGCTACGCCATTGGCGTTGGTCGGCGCGGTAAAGGCCGCCGGGTTGAACCACTGCGAGATCGTCTTCTTGCCTGGATAAAGAGCCACTCCCGGGACACGGTTGGCGCGGCCGCTCACTGCGCCCGGATAGATCGTGGTGCTGGCGTTATACATCACCGAGAACGGCTGGCCGCTCTGCGAGTTGAGCACGCCGGAGAGTTCCCAGCCGCCAATGGCCTTGTTCACCACGTCGCCCGCATTGGCAAACAGCAGCTTGCCCTTGCCCACGGGGAGCGCATAGGAGAAGTTCGCCTGCAACACCTGCGGGGTGATGCCGCTGATGGGACCATAGCTATCGCGCGGGTTGATGCCCGAGGGATCCTCTACGTTCTCCGTACCCAGTACGCGGGTCCACTGATACTCAACACCAAAGGCCAGGCCACCGGTGTATTGCTTGTGCACACCAGCCTGCAGCGAGTTCATGATGCTGTGGAAGATGGGGTCCTGATTGTAGGCAATGGTGCCCAGGGCCTGGAAAGGCGATTGTGCGGCTGCCGTCTTGGTGATGTCGAACGGCGAAGCATAGTTCAGGTTCGGCGCGTAGTTGCCCGAGCCGCCGTAGTTGTTCTGCTTCATGTTGTGCTGGCCCACATAGCCCACGCGCACTTCCACGCCGTGGTTGAACTGGTGTTCCAGAGCCAGGTTGTACTCCTCGGTGTAAGGAGTGGTCAGCGGATGCTCTGCGTTCACCGACGGACGGCCATTCGCTGAACCCGTGCCCGTGAACGGCGCGGCCATGGTGAAGGTATTGCCAGCGGAGTAGGTCGGAGTGTTGGTGTAAGTGAGGCTGGCCGTAAACGGCAGGTTGCCAAACATGCTGCCAACATAGGACGCGGGCAACAGGTTGAAGTAGAGGCCGAAGGCGCCACGCAGGACGGTGTTGGGCATCAACTGATACGCAAAGCCCAAGCGGGGAGCAAAGTTCTTCGCCGGCCGTCCCAGATACGCGAAGGGATTGCTGGACATGTTCGCGGCTGAGGAGAGCGTAAGCAGGTTGGCGGCCGCAAGCACGGACTGCTGCTGGCTGATGACGGCCGAGGGATAGCTGGAACCGAAGACCACAACCTGGCTCTTGGAGGGAATCCAGAGCGAGTTCTCGTTGTAAGGCCCGGGAGCAAACCACTGCAGGTCATAGCGGAGTCCGGCGTTGATGGTCAGCTTGGAGAACGGCTTCCAATCGTCCTGAATGTAGCCGGCCCACTGGCTGGAGATGTTGCGGGTGGGCAAGAAGGAGGGCGTGGCCTGCTGGGTTGAAGTCGGAAGTCCGAGCAGGAAGTCGGCGAAATCGTAATGTGAGTACTGATTGGAGAACGTGTAGGCGCCGCGTTGCGGGCTCTGCGCCGACATATTCCAGTGGTTGTCGTACACGTACGATGCGCCGAACTTCAAAGTATGACGCGCCAGAACCTTGGTCAAGGAGGCGTTGAGCTGGCCCACCTGCTCCAGATCCTTCGAACCGGACTCGCTGATATTCTGGGTGCCGCTGTTCTTGAAGGTGATCTGCGGAGCGCCCTCGATCAGCTGCGTGGTCAGGCCGGGGATGATCGACTCCCACTTGGTGCCCACGTTCTGCGGAGTGCGGTAGATGGGCAGGTGGAAGAAGTCGCCGTTCACGTCCATCACCAGGGTGGGCGAGAAGGTGTGGGTGTAACCCAGCGTGAAGTGCGAGTTGTGCTCGCCGTCGCCGGAGTTGCCGCCCTGCAGGCTGTCGCTGCCCACGGTGGTGTTGGGACCGTAGAAAGCCCGCAGCCAGGTAAAGCGGAGGGAGTTGTTTTCGTTGATCTTGTGGTCAAGGCGAAGCGAAATGCGGTCCACTTGGCTGTTGTAGGGCACCAGTTCAAAGGTGTTGGTGGTGCCGACTGCGGTGGTGGTTGGCGCCGGCATCAACTTGTTCATCAAAGCCAGCGAAACCGTGCTCTGACGGTTGACCGGAATCGTGTTGCTGGTAAAGGCGGTTCCCGTGGTCGGATCGATGATCGAGGAGGTGAGCTCCGTGAAGATGCCCTGGCGCATCAGCGCGGTGGGCTGCTGGGTGCTCTTGGTTGAAGACTGTGTAAGCCGGAAGCCCTCATACGCAAAGAAGAAGAAGGAGCGATCCTTGCCGTTATAGCGCGGCAACAGGACGGGGCCGGCAAAGCTACCACCGAACTCATTGCGCTCGTAGGGAGGCCGTGGCTGGGAACCGTTGAAATACGCCTTGGAGGAGGTGCCCTTGGAGCGGTTGTACTCAAACAAAGAGCCGTGGTAGGTGTTGCTGCCGCTGGCGCTGACCACAATGATCTGCGCGGGCTCGTTGAACTCCGCCGGCGCACCGGTGGAGAGAACCTTGAACTGCGAAAGAGCGTCGAGCGACGGAATCTCCGGCTCACCGCGCTGCAACGTGATTTCCTTATTGATGACGCCATCAAAGATGACGCCCAGGCCGCCGTAGGAGTTGCGGCTGCCAGTGCCAGCTGCAACCGTAAGGCCGCGGGTAGCCATCTGGTCCTGTGCGCCCACGCCCTGCATGCCGGGAGCCAGAGCGATCAGGCCCATCACGCTCAAGCGGCCGTTCAGAGGCGTGTTCTGGATGGACTGCGCGTCAATCAGCTGGCCAATCGAGCTTTCTTCGGTCTGGATCACCGGAGGCGCGGTGGTCACTTCCACCATCTCGGTGGCAGCGCCGATCGCGAGCTTGGCATCCACCAGCAACGTCTGATCGATAGTCAGCGTCAGGCCGCTCTGGGTAAATGACTTGAAGCCGGCCCGTTCCACTTTAACGGTGTAGTGGCCGGGCGCCAGCGAGGTCGCCTTGTAGGTACCGGCGTCGGAGCTGGTCAGCACCCTAACCGCGTTGTTTTCAACCTGCTTGATCGTCACCGTGGCTCCGGGAATCACCGATCCACTGGGATCGGCTACCGTGCCGGTGATTGTGCCGGTGGTGCCCTGGGCGTTGCTGCTCTTTGTCGCAGCCAACATCACGCAGAGACCCATCAGTACCACAAGCATCGTGCGCATAAGCCTTTGCGATGCACTGTAGAGAGGATTCATTTGTTGCCTCCATCTTGTTAGGCGTTCACCGCTTGGGTGACGCCACCAAAGAAAACCAGTTCTCCCCGTCCAGACATCCTGGAATGAAACGCATTCGTACGGGCAAACACCGGTCGCTCACAAGGCTCACTCGATTCCTATCCTGCCGTAGGGCGAGCCTGGCCGCCCCCTTCAACCTGGGCGGCTCTCGTTCCATAGAACGAGGATTGTGCTGCGGATTGAACACACCCGGCAGGAACGGCGCCTTGCCAAGGGCATCTCAACCAGCTCTCACTCTTCTCGTCCGAGGGCGACTTGAGGAGACAATTAACGCTACCGTAGCGCATTTAGCATTCCTTTACATAAAGACATCTATTTTTCTTCACGATACGGGGCTTCCTATTTATCCTACAGGAGGACATTAAGTGGGGAAGGGCCCTGAGGGATCGTTATCAATATGGCCAGCGAGGGCTGATTTGTGACCGCCAAGACTCCTACATCCCGCTCCGCACCTTCTGAGGCATCGCTCCTGCAGGCCGACCCCCGCTGGAAGATGGCCAACCGCATCGCTGCCAGCCCCTGCCTTTCGCGTGCCACCCAACTGCGCGACATCCTGCTCTATATCGTGAACCAGACCATTCTGGCCCCGGACGAGCCGCTGCGCGAGTCCGAGATTGCCCACAAGGTCCTGGGCCGACGGGCCGACTTCAACCCCCTGGACGATAATATTGTCCGCGTCCAGATGGCCCACCTGCGCAAGCGCCTTGAACTCTACTACACGAGCGACGGAAAAGACGAGGATGTCCTTCTTTCCATTGCACTTGGCAGTTATCGGCCGATCTTTGGACCGCGCCCTGCCGAGCCTGGCTCCGCGGCTCCCGAGCCAGCGGAGGCCCCACTGGCCAAGCCGGAAACCCCGCCCCCAGGCCCGGAACCTAGCACCCCGGTGAAGAACCTCTGGTCTACGCTCCAGATCAGCGCCGCCGTCCTGGTTCTGCTACTGATGGCGGTGTGTGTGGATCTGTTGAATGTTAACCTGCAGCAAAGAAAGAAGATCGCGGAACTCCAGACCTCGCTTTCTCCATGGCGGGCCCACCCCACTGTTGCGGCGTTCTGGACAATTTTTTTTGACTCAGAACATGAGACCGACGTGATCATTGGCGACGATTCCCTGCTCCTGATGGAGATGGTGACCCACCAATACACCAACTTTACCGCGTACATTAACCATGCCTTCCCCAGCGAAGCCCAGAAACAGGGGCTCTCGAACGACGCCCGCCAGGAGATCGATCTGGTCGCCTCCAAGGGCCTGGGCAGCACCAGCGAGTTCAAGCTGGCGCAAAAATTGTTGGCGCTGGATCCGCAAAACAAGCGTTTTCACGCCTTTGTCGCCCGCCAGTATCCCCCGGCCTTCCTCAAGCAAAACAACGTGATTCTGATCGGCGGCAGGATCAGCAATCCCTGGGAGGGCGTCTTTGACAGCAAGCTCAACTTCATTCAGGATGTGAAGTTTGTTGATACCGGCACCACGGACGTGATCAATCGCTCACCCCTGGCTGGCGAACAGAAGCTTTACCAGGCCAGCGACAATGTGGGCTACTGCATTCTTGCTTTCCTGCCCGATCCAACCCAGAACACCAATGTTCTGCTGATGGAAGGTACGGGCTCTGAGGCCACCGAGGCCGCCGGCGACTTCCTGGCCAGCGAAGAGCAGATGGCGGGCCTGCTGCGCCGCTTCCATCGCACCACCTTCCCCTCCTTCGAGCTCCTTCTCAAGATCTCGCAGGTGCGGGGAACGCCTTTGACCGCCACGGTTGAGGCCTTTCGCATCTATTAGATGCGGTTCTCCTCGACCATCCTCTGCCCTTGAGCCAGCCATCCGCGCTCTGGGCAAAGGGCATCGGTTACCGCCGTACGATGCGCTGCCGGATCTCAATTCCGGCGTTCAATCCGATCCGCATTGAACGCCGTGAAGGCAATGACCATCCCCGGAGCAGAGCCTTGAGGTTCTCGCCCGGAATCAAGCCATCAAGAAGGCAATACATGATCATTGGCCAGGCCGCCGGGGTTGCCGCCGCTCTTGCCCTTGACATGGTTCGCTTTACAAATAGCACCAGTGGTTCACGTAGTGACACTGGCCGAAAGTTTCCATCCACCCTTGAGAGTCTTTACGCAGCCGGTGAAGCGTCCCTTTCAACTCAGGGCGCCTTGTCTCCCACGCACGGCTTCCCGTCGCACAGAGCATCCGGAATGCCCTTGCCCTCGGTAATCGAGTAGATACGGTCCGCGGCCGGGAGCATGAGCGTCTCGCGCGCGCCCGAGGGCCAGTGAATCTCCGCCGTTCCTGCATCCGTCGCATCCCCCAGTCCAAAGTGGACCCGCAGGTCGTTCGACGAAAGATAGCTCCCGCCGCTCAATACGTCGCCCCGCTGCCGCATCCCGTTCGCATGGAGATAAACGGTAGCGCCCACCGCGTCCCGGGGGCTCTTGGGGCCGCCCGTCAGCTTCAGTTCCACCCAGTGATGATGGTCCGCGTTGACATTGCGCAGCAGAACCGGCACGCCATCCATATTGTTCAGCACCACGCTGACGCGGCCGTCGTTGAAGAGGTCGCCAAAGGCCGCGCCGCGCCCCACAACGACAACAGCCAGCCCCGTTCCCTCCACCGCCGGCGCCAGTTCGAACTTTCCGTTGCGCAGGTTGTGGTAGAGCAACGGACGCTGCGCATAGCTCTGGCCCCACTCCGGATGCCGGTCCACCTCCGGGTAAACATGGCCATTGATCACCAGCAGATCCTTCCAGCCGTCATTGTCGTAGTCCAGAAACCCGTCCGCAAAACCAACAAACGGGATGGACGATTGCGCAATGCCCGCCTGAAAGCTGACGTCCGAGAAGGCGCCGGTCCCATCGTTCTGGAATAGCACGTTGTAATCGTCGGAGAAGGTGGTGTTCACCATCGACAGGTGGCCATTGTTCTCGTAATCGCCCACCGCAATGCCCATGTTGGCCACTTCGCGGCCTTCTTCGTTCAGCGCATAGCCGCTCATGTAGCTGGCATCTTCAAAGGTGCCGTCGCCCTTGTTCAGGTAAAGATAGTTGGGCGTCGAGTCGTTGGCCACCATGAGGTCTGGCTTGCCATCGTTGTTCACGTCGGCAAACAGCGCGCCCAAGCCGTAGTAGCGGTTCGCATCGTCCACGCCCAGCTTCTTGCTCACGTCGGTAAAGGTGCCGTTGCCGTTGTTGTGGAAGAGGTGATCCTGCTCCCCCTTCAGCCCACGCGGGCCGCACATCACCTGCACGCCGCGATACTGGCACAGCGAGTAGTTCACGGCTTTGGTACCGGAGATCGGCGGATTCGCTGGATCGATCTTCAGATATCCAGCCACAAACAGATCCAGCCACCCGTCGCCATCGTAATCGCCAAATGTGGCGCCTGTTGACCAGGTACCGAGCTCAACGCCAGCCTTCTCGGCAACGTCGGTAAAAGTGCCGTCGTGGTTGTTGTGGTAGAGCCGGTTCTTGCCGTAGTTGCTCACGTAGAGGTCGGGCCAACCGTCTTTGTCGTAGTCCGCGACAACGCACCCATAGCCCCAGCGATCATTAGCCACCCCAGCCTTCTGCGTCACCTCGGTAAAGGTGCCGTTGTGGTTGTTGTGGAAGAGCGCCGCGTGGGGCGGCTCGGCTTTGCCGGCCAGCGCGTCGTACGTCGAGCCATTCACCAGATAAATGTCGAGCCAGCCATCGTTGTCATAATCAATCACGCAGACGCCCGGACCTTTGGCCTCAAGAATGAGCTTCTTCTCTGGAGTTCCGGCTTCGTGATGCCACGTGGTCAGCCCTGCCGCTGCGGCCACGTCCTGAAAGATGATCGGACCCGATGCCACAAAGCCGCCCGCGGTAATCGGCCGATGGCGGGCATCGAACTCCGCCTTCGCAGCCGCGCCCGTGGCCATGCCGCCACCCTGCTTGGCCCCGGACGCTGGCGGCATTTGGGTCATTGCCGCCGTAGAGCAAAACAGCGCCAGTGCCGCTGGCAACAGAAAAGTTCTACCGCAACGGTCAGCAAACAAAGACAGCAGCGAGGTCCCAATCTTCATCTAGGGTTCAGCTCCGGCATTCAGGATGGCGACAGACTCTTCCGCGCAGGCTGCCACAGAATCCAGTTTATTGTAGGGCAGCCCGTGTCTGTGAAGACACCCGGGGCCTCCTGCAGCGTAGCTATAGGTTGGGGAAAAGCACGTAAAGTATTTCAGCGTGCCGTCCAAGGAAGTAGGCCGCAACATTGCGCGATTGCAGGCAACGCACGATTCTTGCGAACGGGCTCAGGGCCTGAGCTCGCCTGTATGTTCAAACGCCAGACCAGCCACGGGCGCGCCAGAGGCCAGCAGATCGCGCAGCTTCCAGCCATCCGGGCCCACGCGCGCGGCAGCCTGCCGGAGCAGGTCCAGCGCAGTGGCAGGCGTGGTGGCCGCGGGCAACCGGAAGACCCATGGAACGTTGGCCGCGGTCAGCGTGCGGTCGTCGCTGAGCGCCAGAACCGGCACGAAGGACTTGAGCGAGAGTTGCGCGGCAAGATGGCTCGAATCGCGGTCGAGTGCAATGATGGCCACGGCATGATTGTCCATCAACGCGTGAACCAGTTGCGTTGAGGCCGCGCCCCAGTTCTGGCCGCTCTCAATGGGCTCGACGATCCACACCTGCCCGTCCGCCCCAGCCGCAACTTGCATGGGCTGGCTTTGCGCTAACTGCACGGCATCGCGCCCAAACAGCACCACGCGCACCGGGCCTGCCGCCGATTGCGTGTGGGGCTCGGCGTGATGCGGCACTTCGTCGTGCAGCGAGGCGTAGGGCGGCGCGGCCTGTGCAGCTGGTGTTGCCGCACTGTGGAGCCCGGCCTTCTCCATGCTTGCCAGCCGATAGGAGATGGTTCCATTGTGTACCGAGCCCAGAAACATCGGCGCCACATTCTTCTGATTCGGATCGAAGATCATGTGTCCGGTCACACCGTCGTACTGCTCCATGTTGGCCAGTGCATCGTGAATGCGCGCGCGATTCAAGCCAGCCTTGCAGATGGAGTCCAGCAACGCATTCATGGCGTCGTAAGCAAGGGCTGCAAACTGCTCGGGCTTCTCCTGGAAGTGCGCTTCGTAGCGCTGCTGAAATGCCGTCCACTGGGGATCGTTGCGGGTTGGGTCATAGGGAAATACCGCTTCAAAGCCCTCTGCCGCGGCACCGGCCTCCGCCAGCAACTCAGGGCCCAGAGTGCGATAGGAGCCAAAGACGCGCTGCTTCATGCCCAGCGCCCGCATCTGTTTCAGGATGCGCGCCACGGGCACTTGATCGGTCCAGAGCAGAATGGCATCGGCACGCGAATCGCGGATCACCTGCAGCTGCCGCGAGAAGTCCACATCACCGGGAAGAAATTTTTGCTCAATCACCGGCGGATGACCAAGACGGCGCGAAGCATCGCGAAACTTGGGCACGCCCAGCCGTCCATAGCGATTGTTGACACGTAGAATCGCCACGCGCTTCAGGCCCAGTTCGGTATAGATGCGGCGGGCCAGCGTGTAAGTCTGCACCCGATCATCTTGAAGATCCGTAAAGTACCACGGTATATAAGTCTCGGGAATGGTTGGATCAGTCGAGGCAGAGTTGACCACGCTGATCTCGGCCTTCAGAGCAACGCGCAGAATGATGTGCGTTGCCTCGGAGCTGATGGAGCCAAAGATGGCCCAGTCCTGATCGTCGTAGACCATCTTCACGGTCTCATTCGAGGCCGAGCCCCAGATGGTGGGGTCGGTGGGCCGGTCGTCGCCATAAACAGCCTTGGCCTGCCAGTTATCGTAGTCGTTGTGGAGCATCAAGCGAAAGGGCAGACCGCCGTAGCCGCCACGCGCATTCGCCTCTTCCACAGCCAACTGCGCGCCGTGCATCATGCGCAGTCCCTGCGCCTGATCGGAGCTATGCTCGATGGGCCCGATAAAGCCGATGCGCACCTCCGTCAGGTTCTTCGGCTCGGGAATGTCACGCCCTGCGCCCATGTAGATATTGGGGCGAATGTAATTCAGGTCGTAGGGCTTGGCAAACTTTCCATAGGGACTCAGGTCGTGCGGCTCACCCGCGTAGGGCTCGACCAAACGATCCCGCGGCGGCTGCGGCGGATGCGCGCCACACTCGCACACAGGATACTTCGCAGCGGCCTTTGCAGCCCCTGCGTCCTCTGCCGGAACACTCTGCGCACCTTCAGCGGTCCACAACAGGGCCGCGGCCAGCAACCATCCATAGCGCATGGAATTCCTCCTTGTCGGCGTCCTGCTAGACGGTCTGAAACATGGCAATGGCTTCAATCTCGATCAGCAGTTCGGGACGGCAAAGAATGGCCTGAATTCCCGTGGAAGCCGGCAACGGATTCAGTCCCTGCTCGGCGAAAAATGCGGTGCGCTCTTCGTTGAAGGCCTCGTAATCGCGCTCGATATCGCGCAGGTAGCAGGTGGTGCGCACAATGTCTTTCCAGGTACAGCCTTCGCTCTCCAAGAGCGCCGTGATGTTCTCAAAGGTGCGGCGCAACTGGGCACGGAAGTCGCCAATGTGCAGGCTCACGCCGTCCGCGTCAATCGATGCCGTGCCAGAGATGAGCAGCGTGGCCACGCCGTTGGCGTCAATGCGCATGCCGCGCGAGAAGGAGCTGGGCTTGGAGTAGGCATAGGCCTCATTCAGCACGTTGTGGTTGGTGATGGCACGCTTGGTGATCGGGGCATGTGCAACAGGGGCGAGGATCTCAGCAAAAGCACTCATGAGAATGACTCCTTAATGTGAAGCTTGGGTGTTGGGTTGATAGATTCCGTGGCTCAGGCCCTTGGCGGTCGCGACCCAAATGTCGCGTCCCGCAAAGTCGATGCCGAGGATGTAGTTGTGGGCCGGTGCGCTGGTGACGGGGATCGCTGTGGTCTTGCCTCGCGCATCGCGAACCGTCATCTCCGGCTTGCCATCGGTGAGAGAAGGCCTGTAGACAGACCAGTTCGTGCCGTCATAATAGGCCAGCCCCTTGTCGGTACAGAACCATGCGCGGTTGGCATCCACGCCCTTGACCAGAAGAGTGAAGTTGGAAGGCAGGCCGCTATCCTTGGTCAGGAAGTTATGCCAGTAACGGCCATCATAGCGGCTGTTGCCAAAGTAAGTGGAGGCCCAGACAATCTTGTCGACATAACTGACCGACGAAACAATCTCATGAATCAGGCCTTGATCCTTGAAGAGCACCAGTTCGGTTTCGCCATCTGGATCATCGTACTTATCCCAATGATTGGTGGCCAGATCGAGTTCCAGAAGCCCGCTCCCCCACACCGCAAAGTAGACCTTGTCGGCGGCGGCCGAGACGCCGTAAACCCAGATCTCCAGCATGGGCGTATTGCGCTCGTTGTAGAGCTTCCATTGGCCGGTACGGATGTTGTAACTACAGGCTCCGGCCGCAGTCGCCACCCAGACATTTCCACCTGCAACCGCGACGCCGTAGACCACGTTGTTGCTCAGCCCGGAGTTCAACTGCGTAAAGCTCTCAATGCGCCCGGCAGAAATGCGGCTCAATCCACCCATGGTGCCGGCCCACACGTCGCCGGTCTGCTTGTCCAGCGCCAACGAAAGTACGGCGCGATGCGCCAGGCCATCCTTGGTGGTGTAAGTCTTCCACTTGTGACCCTCGTAAACAGCCAGGCCGTTCTCGGTTCCTGCCCAGATGCGATCCCCATCCACGAGCACGGAGAATACATGATCGTCTGGAAGTCCATTGGCGGTGGTGAAGTTATCAAAGTGGAACCTTGGCATGGCCGGAAGGTTTGAAGAAGATGCGGAAACACGCGCTTCAGACCGCGTCCCATTGTGTCCGACGGAGGCGTGCTGCTGGGCACCTGCAGGCACCAGCACAATCGCCAGTGTAAGTGCAACAACGAGTGCGCGCAATTTGCCGTTCGTCTTCATCGCGTCCTCAGGTATTCAATCAGATCGTTCAGTTCGTCTTTGGCCAGATCGTTGGTCCGGCCGTGTTTGTCGTCGGGGTTGTAGAGGGTCCAGATCTCTTCGAGCGTCGGCGACGATCCATCATGCAAGTAGGGCGCAGTGAGCGCGATGTTGACCAGTTGCGGCGTGTCAAACAAGCCGGTATTATCGATTGCCTTGCGTGTGCCCACATCAAAGGATTTCTTACTTGTACCTTTGGGTCCGCTGTGGCAAAAGCTGCAACGGTTGCCCTCTGGAATCGGCTTGCCAAAGCGATCAACATTGCGTTCAAACAATGCCTTGCCGCGCTCCTGCGCCGGAGACAGCATGCCCGGTGTGCGCCAGCGATTGGGACGCGCCGGAAGGCTGCGGATGTAAAGAGCCAAGTCAGCGAGCGTAAGTCCGTCGTACTGTTCTGAACGCCAGAAATACATCTCGGTACGAGGCCCGCACTCGGTAGGAATGTCGGGATTGCCGCCGTTCCATTTGTAGGGTTCCGTGTCCTTGAGGTCTTCAATCAGACGGTTGTCCACAATGTCGCGGCCAAAGCCATCCGGCTCCAGATCCCAGGTAAGTCCATCGAAGGTGGAATCGATGTGGCAACTGGCGCAACCGATCTGTCCCTGAAAGGAATACTGCGCGGTGTAGAAGGTTTGTTCGCCGCGGCGCATGGCAGTTACGCTCCGCGCTTCACCTACCGGAACGGTACGCATCAAGCGGTTGGAACGCGTATCGATCACGCTCAGGGTATCTTCCAGGCGGTTGGCCACAAACAGCCGGCTGCCATCGTGGCTCAGGGCCAGGCCGCGCGGATTATGGCCCACCGAAATGCGCGCCACAACATACTCACCGCTGGCGCCAAGGTCGGTTGCAAACGAGCCTGAGGCCGAGCGCGGATGGCTGTGCAGGAAGCGAAGCAGGCGCGCCGTATCAATAGCCAGCACACACTCCGAACCACCGGCCGAGACAAAGATGCGCGACTTATCCGGAGTTATAGTCACGGCGAAGGGCTGCGAGGCGTAACGTTCCAGTTCGTCCAGCGGAATCTCCACCGGCTCGCCGATGGCGCTGCCAATGAGCGTCAGCGTGTAAGCAAACGCGCCACCGTGTTCCAGGTGGGCCAGAGGAACCTGATTCTTGGGATGGTACGTGGCAACCGCACCGAGCGTCCCGTCGGCCGAGAAGGCCAGATGGAAGACCCCGGCAACGCCGTGCAACGGAATACGCTCCCGCACCACGGCGCGGGCTACATCGATCACCGTAATCTCGGATTCAGGCGCGCTGCGATGCGGAGTTGGATTGGGATAGACATGGGTTGCGTAGAGGCGCTTGCCATCGGGCGCAAGGGTAAGATAGCTGACACCACGGCCACCGAGGAGCCGCTTCTCTTCCACGCCGGTGTGAGCGTCGAGCACGGCAATGTCGTTGGAGATGCGATTGGCCACAAACAGATGTTTGCCGCTGCGATCCTCAACAACGCCGGATGGCTCCGCGCCCACGTTGAAGGTGGCCACAACGGCCAGCTTGCGGGTATCGATCACCGAAAGCGTATCGTCCCAGCTGTTCGTTACAAACAGACGATCACCCGCCGTAGAGAGCGCGATACCGCGCGGCAGATGCCCCACCTTGACGGAGCCCAACTGCGCGAAGGTGGACGCATTCAACACGCGCACTTCATCGCTCTGCTGGCAAAGCACGTAGAGCCGCGCGCCATCGGGCGAGGTGAGCACCTCAAGCGGCGATGCGTAATCCAGCATCTGCGCGGTTGCCGGCGTGGCATCGGCATGTGCGGGATGATTGCCGGCCGCTGCCATCAGCCCCATGAGCCCCAGCACAGCCGCCGAGGCCGCGGCCAGCGACCATCCTGCGTAACGGCGATGACGTGCGCAAAGCTTCATGGACGCGGCTCCTCAATAGTCAACACCCGATCCACGGCAACCTTTTCCAGGGTCTGCTCGCGACCGCTGGGCCAGCGAACCACTATCTTGTCCACGCTGGCGGCATTGCCCAAGCCAAAGTGAAGGCGACCATCGTCCTGCGAGAGGTAGCCGGAGCCAGCAACACGTTCGGCGCTCTGCATCTTGGCGCCAACGTGCACCTCCACGCGCGCTCCAATGCCATCGCGATTGCTCTTGGTTCCCACCAGCTTGACGGTGAGCCAGTGACCAGTGGCCTTCGACGTATTGTGCAGCAGCGTGCCCTCAGCGCCAAGATTCACCACAAATGCATCCACCTTGCCGTCGTTGTCGTAGTCGGCAAAACATGCGCCACGCGCCACGCTGCGCTTGTTCACCACATCGCCCGCGGTGACTGAAACATCCTGAAAGCGCCCGCCGCCAAGGCCGCGAAACACCGTGTGCTCCTGCGGGATGAGGTGGATGAGGCCGCCATGAAAGATGAGAATGTCGGGATTGCCGTCGTTGTCAAAGTCGTAGACGCCGGTACCCCAGCTAACGTACTGCGCGTTGGCCTGGGAGATGCCGTTCTGGGCGCCCATATCCTCAAAAGTATGATTGGTCTGATTGCGCAAGAAGCGGTTGTAGTGGCCGTCGGTCACCCACAAATCGAGCCATCCGCGACCCTCGAAGTCCGTAAACACCGGGCCCATGGACGAGGTGGCTTCGCCGTTTTGCCCAAAGGCGGTGCCGGTATCGTTGGCAACTTCTTCAAAGGTGCCATCGTGCTTGTTGCGAAAGAGAAAATTCTCCGTGCGGTCGTTGGCAACGTAGATATCGTCCCATCCGTCGTTGTCAAAGTCGGCCGCGGTTACGCCCATGGTGCGGCCCACAAAATCGCCGATGCCGGACTTCTCCGTAACGTCGGTAAAGGTCCCATCGCAATTGTTGTGGAAGAGCTGGTTGGTCTGGCCCGCGTAATCGAGGGGGCCGGGGTAGTTATCGGCTGCATAGAAGGCGCGATAGGAAGGATCGAACTTGACGTAGCGACCGACGAACAGATCCACGCAGCCATCGCGGTCATAGTCGAGCCAGGTGGAACTGATGCCCCAGCCATCCACCTTGATGCCGGACTTGGCGGTGACATCGGTAAAGTGGCCTTTGCCATCGCCGTGGTAGAGAATCGTCTTTCCGTAGCCGGTGACCAGCAGATCCTCATTGCCATCGTTGTCGTAATCAGCGGCGGTCACAGCGATGGAGTACATCTCTGGATCGAGCCCGGACTGGTCGGTAACATCCGTAAAGTGGCCGTTGCCCTCGTTGCGATAGAGGTGATTGTGCGGCGGGGTTGTGGGCTTGTCCTTCAGTGGATAGGGATGGATGGCGTCCGCCAGCGGACGGCCGCTGACAACGTAGAGCGAAGGCTTGCCGGAGTTATCCGCATCCAGCCAGATGCAGCCGCCCCCCGTGCCTTCCAGCAGCGATCCAAGCTGGCGCGAGCCAAAGCTGTGCGTGAAGTGAATTCCGGCCGCGTTGGAAGCATTTTCGAATTGGATGGCAGCCTCAGCTGGAGCGGCGGTCGCAGGCTTGGGTGCAGGTTCATGACCGGCCTGCGCGGGGCATGCCGCCCAGGCGAGCCGGGAAGCCAGAAGAACGGTAAGCAGGACGTACTTCATCTATTTCTCTCCCGGCATTGCGGCCTTGGGCATGGAGGCTGCATGCACGCCGGTCAGGTTCACAGGGGTTGTGGTCTTGAACAGCACGGCGGGCACGCGATTTTCCGCGCCGCGCTCCGGCCCGGCATGACAGCCTGTGCAGATGCGCTGCTCACCAGCGCGAATCCAGAACCAGCCTTTCTCGCGGCGCACAACCGCGCCCTGCGCATCAAGGAGGACAAAGCGAATGGCGCGATCGGCAGGCGTCTGCACAAAGAAGGAACCATCCGGCTCAATCGACGATGTGCCCGCATCGATCACTTGGCCGTTGCTGTCCAGCGTCTCCAGCCGAACCTGCGCGGGCGTCCGCGCCAAGTTGCCGTCGCGGGAGATGCGCACATCGAGCCCCAGCTGATTGCCGTAGTTCCACGGATGGAGCGCCGAGGGATGATGATTGGGCCGCTGGCGGGGCTGTACAACCACTGGCTCCAGCAGATCGCGATCCGCCAGGGCAAGAACTGTCTTCATCGCCGTGGCAGGCGTACCAGGCTTCCATGCCAACAGCGCGTAGTGCTGGCTCTGGCCGTGGCGCGAGCTCAGCAACCACTCACCCTTCGCGGTCTCCGTAATGCTGCCCGCATACTCGGCGTGTGGAACCGCTACTGGAACCTCATGCGCATGGGAAGACGTGAAGCGTGCCAGCGAGGCGCCGTGGGTAAAGACCACGTCGCCCGACTCCAACTGATGGCCACCCCAGCGTGCCGTGCCGTGATCGCAGCGATAGGATTCAACTCCGGAGCCATCGCTGTAGACCAGATACATCTCCGCCGTGGTTCCCTCCCCCAGGGGATAGACCGACTCGAAGAGAATACGTCCATCGCGGAGTACGTCTACGGGGATGGCGCTGCCGGGCATGTGCGAGAGCTGGAGCAGTGTGGCTCCAGCCGCATCCTCGATGCGCGCCTGCAATTGAACGCTCGCCTTGCCGGCCACTTCCAGTTGAAAGCCCGTGGCGGTGCGCAGGGCAAAGGCAAACTGGCCCGCAGGCAGATAGAAGGGACGGATAGCGTCGGTCGGGCCCGCGTAGAGCTTGCGCGGCGCACCACCGCTGAGCGGCTGCTCCCAGATCTGCCAAACGTCAGCCGCAGTGGGCCGTGCAGCAAACAGCACCGCCTGTCCATCGAAGGAGACCTGCGCATCGGCCGTCGCAAAGAAGCCCGGAACCAGCGGCGCGGCCTTGCCCTGCTCGGCCTTTCCCTGACGAATGCGCAGCAACTCCGCGCCCTGAGGAAAGCGTTCCTTGCCTTCGAGCGCGGCTAGCGGACGATACGTGGCAGCAGCAGTGGCGATCACGTCCTGCGCCTGCGCACAGGAAGCGGCAACAAGGAATGAAAACAAACAAAACGCCAGCCTAACCACGAGAAGAGAAGCCCTCATGCCATGACCTTCGCGGCCGCAAGCTGCGCGGCACCGGAGAGTGAGGATTCCCGCAGAGCAATCCTCGGCGCAAGGTCGCACAGGACGGTAAAGAAGGTACGGCAGGATCGGGAACCGATCAGAATATCCGGTACATCTTCCAACCGATCTTGCCCGCAGACTTGCACGAACCAGGCTCCATTCAGAGAAGGATCAGTGTAGCCTGCGCCAACAAAAACTTGCCTCAACCAAAAGGTGGAGATCACGCTACGGCCAGCAAAATCATTTGCAGAAACTCAGCATCTCCAACCGAATCATCGATCCGGCTCTCCAACAGAAGCACCGTGCCCCATCCTTTTCGCAGGCGTTATCGCGAAAAAGTGTGGGATACCAACAACCCACCATGCGATCACCCGACCGCCAACGGCGGCGCTTGATAGCCAAAAGCACGGTCGATTACCGACGCAATGGCCAGAACCGCCTCGTCGTGGAAGGGGCGGCCGGCAATCTGCACGCCAATCGGAAGCCCTTCCGGCGAGCGGCCCACCGGGACCACGGCCGCTGGCGCGGCCAGAGTGTTGAACCACTGGGTATGCCGCACGGCGTCCAGATAATGAACCGTTGCGCCTTCCATCGTCCACTGGCGCTCGCCATGGCGAAAGGCCGGAACGCTGGCAACCGGACAGAGCCAGATGGGATAACGGCGCATCTCTTCGAGCACCTGCGAACGCACCAGATCCAACTGCGCCCAGGCGTTCAGCAGATCGGTTGAGGTCAGCGGGCCGCTGGCTTCGGCGATGGCCAGAAACTCGTTGAAGATGGGACTGAGCAGCTCCCGGCGGCCTTCAATCTCCGGCGCGTAGAACATGGCTCCGCATTGCACAAAGAAGGTCCACCAGAGCTTGCGCAAGGGCTCCAGAAACTTGGGCCGGTACGGTTCCACGCGGAAACCCGCAGCCCGCAGAGCATCGGCAGCCGCGCGCACCGCCAACCGCGTCTCTTGCGTAACAGGAACCAGCCTGTCGTCCTCAAAGACGGCAATGGTCTGCTGGCGGAGATCGCTGAGCGAGGGCGTGGACAAGGCCAACGGAGGGCTGACGGGGTCGGCGGGATCCTGTCCGGCAAGCACGCGGAAGAGCAGATCCACGTCGCCCATGGTGCGGGCCATGGGACCGATGACGCCCAGCACCGAGAAGGGCCCCACGCAGGGTGGAAGATGTCCGCGCCCCGGCACACGGCCCGGCGTGGGCTTGAGCGAACAGATGCCGGTGAAGTGCGCCGGCACGCGGACCGAACCGCCGCTGTCGCTGCCGAGTCCTCCAGCAGAGAGGCCGGCAGCAATGGCCGCGGCTTCACCACCGCTGGAGCCAGACGGGGAGCGGTCCAGGTCCCAGGGATTCGAGGTGCGGCCGTGGAGGAGATTGGCCGTCTCATAGGCCATGAGGAACTCCGGGCAGTTGGTGGTGCCCAGAATGAGCGCGCCCGCCGCACGCAGACGCGCCACCACTACCGCATCCTCGGCCGGCACATCGCCTTTGTGCAACAGGCTGCCAATCTCGCAACGGTATCCAGCCGTGGCAATGGACGACTTCACGCTGACGGGCAGACCATGCAGCGGCCCACGCGGCCCGGTGGCCGCATCCAGCGCACGCGCCTGGGCTCGAACGCGGTCGGGATCGAAATCAACGAAAGCGTTCAGCGCGGGGTTGAGCCGATCAATCCGCGCAATGTGCGCTTCAGCCAATTCGGCCACGGAGATCTGCCGCGCGCCGAGCAACTGCAACTGCTCGGTGGCAGGCTTCAGAACCAGGTTGTTCAACGCGTCCCTCCCGGAAGCGGTTGGTGGGGACGATCCTCGCTGGGAGTGGAAGGAAGCTGCTGGTAGTTGAAGCGGAAGGCGCGCACCGGTTCACCGGAGTCAAAGCGATCGTTCCAATTCAGCTGGTAATCGATCACGTCGTCGCTTACCGGAGCCGATTCGCTGGCCGGATAGGGATAGGTGCTCATGGAGTGGAAAGGAAGCTGCGCGACCGTATAGGGCGAGGCATCCCACCAGTCCATGTCCTTCACAAAGCCGTTGGCGTAAAAGAAATAGTCTCTCTTCCAACCGTTGGGCAGTGAAGGAAGCCCGCGGCTGTCGAACTCCGCGGCAATCTCTTCGCCGCTGCCAAAGAGGACAAAGCGGTCGTCAATGGCTCCGAGCAAGGGCGTCACATCGCCCACGTGGGTGTAGTTTCCGCGCTGATGCTGGAAGGAACCGGTCAGGCTGACCAGGTTGTAGTCGTAGTCCAGATCGCCCGGGCTAGCGCCCTCCATCTGTTTGGGGTAGCCGCGGAAGCGCAGCGTGGCCAGCGCCAGAGGCATCTCCATCGCATGGGCCTCAGCGTCTGTGCTCTGATCGATCAGCACCTGATCCCAGTAGATCTGGAGGTTGGTCATCAGGCGGATGCGGCGCACGCCTGCCGGCAGCTTGCCGCTCAGATCCACCACGATGGTGCGCTCCAGGCCAGCCGGGAAACCGGCATCGCCCGGAATGCGCTGCCAGTTTCCATCGGGCAACTGCGCCTCAACGTAAGAAGAGACTGGCTTGATGCCCGCCTGCCACGCGCCGTAGAGCGAGGTGGCGCTGAAGTAGTTCACGTAGCCGGTCATCAGCAGACGCAGCGGAGACTGCGCCTTGAGCGGGCCCAGATCGAGGGTGAGGGCATGCAGATTCGCGAATCCGTCGTAGGGCAAGGGCGTGAAGCCGCTGGCAAAGCGGTGATCGCACTGGCTGAGCAGGCCGAGCACGTCGTGACCCTGCCCATCCCACGCGCCCACCGGCAAATGCAGATCCTTGCTGGCCACAACGCGGCCTGAGGCAAAGGGCGGATCGTCCAGAAAGCGCTCGTCGGGATGCACGGCAACGTTGGCCGGATGATCCACGGCCACCATGCGCAACTGGTCGATGTAATTGACCTCTTCCATCGGCTCCATGAAGCGCACGCTCACGCGCCCATCCACCAGCGCCACCGCCGAGCCATCCACCTTGATCCATTCCCCGGGATTAGGGATGTTGCGGCGGGCAGGCGTGAACCAGTGGCCCACCACTCCGGCTCCAATCACATCCGTCACAAAGCGATAGCGTTGGCCATCCCAGGCAAAGAGCACGGGACATGAACTGCCGCGGCGATCCGCCTCCTTCATGGCGATCACGCGGTGCTCACCCAGATCGATCTCGTCCTGCAAGACGCCGGTGGGCCAGAGAATGCGGAGCAGATCAATGTGCGTGGCTTGGCCCAGGCCGACCAGCAACTGCGGCGCGCTCTGAGTGCGGAAGCCACTGGCTCCGGCCAGTTCCCACTTCTGGTAGACGCCGTCGGCATAGATCTCCACCTTGACGCCGAGCGCGGTCTTGTTGTCGGCCAGGCCGGTCAGGTCAAGACGCACAAAGTGGTTCGTGCCGCCGGAGCTGCGCAGCACCATGGGCGCTGCGTTCTCCTGGAGAACAATCAGGCTGGGCGCGGCCGTGCCGCCCAGATCCGTAACCATCAGCCCGCGCGGCGCATGCAGCAGGAGCTTGTCCACGCCCAGCGCGGCGCTGACATCGGCAAAGCTGCCGTTGCCCAGGTTGCGCAACACGCGGAGACGGGCTCCGGCTTTGGTTTCAACCAATACCGCCAGATCGATCCAGCCATCGTTATCCATGTCGATGGGCGTAACGCCCCAGGCGCGCACGGCATCGCTCACCGGCAACTCAACCCGCTCAAAGCGGCGGCCCAGTTGGTCCGGAGCAGGCACGTTGCGCCAGAGCGTGATGCCGGGCGCGCCCGTGTGGGTGACGGCCACATCCATCCAGCCGTCCTTGTCAAAGTCCAGCACTGCAATGCCGGAGCTGGCCCCCAGCCGGGCATCGTGATAGAGCGGCTGCGTGGGATACTTCCCTTCCCTCGGGTTCACGTAGAACAGCGGCGAAGGCCCATCGCCGGTAACGGCCAGATCCACGGCGCGATCATTGTTGAAGTCGGTCAGAATGGCGGCTTCCGTCCGGCCCGAGCCACCAAGGCCGGTCTCCGCGGTCTGCTCGGTAAAGGTGCCGTTGCCGTTGTTGCGCCACAGCACGTTCGAGGTGCCGCCCGTAGCCAGAGGCGAGCCGGTGATCAGCAAATCCAGATCGCCATCGTGGTCGTAATCCACAAAGCCAATGCCGGTGGGACGATTGCGGGCAACCATGCCGCTTTCCGCCGTCACATCCTTGAACTTGCCCTCGCCCAGATTGTGAAAGAGCAGCACACGATCCTCGAGCGCAACGGCCAGGTCGTTGAGGCCGTCGCCATCCGCATCCCCAACCGCGCAACCCACCGCGCGCCCGGCAAACTTGAGCCCTGCGGCCGCTGCATCGAGCTCCACAAACTTGCCATCGGCCTGCGGATGCAGAATGCGCAGCGCCTGCTGGCCAGCGGTGAGCAGCACCAGGTCCATCTGCCCGGAACCGGTGGCGTCGATCATGCAAGCACCGCCCGTGGAGGTGAAGGCCGAGCCCGGCAACGCCAGCGGCTGCGCTGTCCATCGCACTGGCTCCATGCGACGCGGCTGGCTAGCTGGTTCTGCCACCGCCAACACCGTGGAGTAGTGCCCCTGCTCACCGTAAGAAAGCCCCAAAGCGGACGAGATCTTGCTGTTGGTCAAATGCTGAAAGCGAGCAAAGTGCGCCTTGGCCTCCGCCGGATGACCGCTCTTTTGCAGGGCGCGCGCCAAGCCAAACTCCGCTGAAGCATGCAGGGGATTGACAGCCAGAGCGGCCTGAAAGCTGGCCACAGCCTTTTCCGTAGCGTGCAGTTCCTGATAACATGCGCCTTCAAAATAGAGCGAGTCGGCATCGCGGGGATCGACCTTGGCCGCCTGCTGAAAACTGGCCAACGCCTCATCCATCTGGTTGCTGGCATGTTGAGCCAGGCCGAGGTTGTACCAGGCCTGCGCATTGTTCGCATCCAGGGCAATGGCCTGGCGGAGCACCGCCTCAGCCTGCTCCACCATCTGCTGGGCAAGCAGCGCAATGCCGCTGTTGATGCCGGCCTGCGCCAACTTGGGATCTTTTTGAAAAGCGGCCGCAAAGCTCTCTGCCGCACGCTGGGTGAACTGCTGGCTCATCAGCGCCACGCCGCGGTTGTTCAGCAGAATGGCCTCCGTGCTGGCCGGCGTTTGCGCCAGACAGAGGGTGCTCCAGGCAGCCAGTACAGCACACGTCCAAACCCTAAACCTGCTCATTCGATTCTTTCCGCAAAGATTGCGCGTGGGGTGGTTGAGAAACCTCAGTTTACGCGATGTCCTCTGCCGCCTGGAGCAGAGCTGTTGATTCGGCCCTCGAATAGAAGCACCGGGGCCCATCCCTTTCCGCGGAAAGACGCGCCATTCGGCACTGGAACGGCCGCGGCCCTGAAGATTCGAGGGGATACGGCGGGGGGCTTCCGGCTGTATGCTGGGCGCAGCTACATTCACTTCTATCGATAAGGCTTAGAGCGTGGGATTCGGTAGGCAAGGCATGGACGACAGCTTCAACGCGCGAAAAGTGCTCCCAGGGGCGTGCCGCCGTTGGCTGTTGGGCTTGCTGGCGATTGCGATCTGCGGGCTGGGGGCAACCGTTGGTTTTGCCTTGGAGCCTGCCACCTCGCTTGCCAATTACAACCATCAGGCGTGGACCATGGAGAATGGCCTGCCCCAGAGCACCGTGCAATCGCTGGCCCAGGGCAAGGATGGATTTCTGTGGATCGGCACGGATGCTGGACTGGCGCGTTTTGACGGCATCGCCTTCCAGTCGTTTGATCTGAACTCGTCTCCGGCTCTGCCTGGGAGCGATATTCGCTGCTTGCTGGCCTCTCGGGATGGTGCGCTCTGGATCGGCACCAACGCCGGACTGGTGCGCTGGAAGAACGGCGCGGCGAAGGTGTTTACGGCCCAAGATGGGCTGCCGGATGGTTCCATTCTGACGGTGTGGGAAGCCTCGGAGGGTAGGGTGTCAGTTTGGACGGAACAAGGACCGGCCACGCAGCAAGGCGAAGGGTTCATCGCCGTACGGAATGTGGATGCCTACCCGCGCACCGCGCTTCCTTCGCCGGGAGAGCCGCCCAGCTACGTCTTCTTTGAAGAAGAGATGCCGACCGGCGTCTTCGCGATGGGGGGCAGAAGCAGTCTCGACCTGTATCAGAACGGTGAGCCTGTAAAGTTGTTGACGCGCCTGACCGTGGGCAAGGAACTGCCCGGCAGTCGCATGCAGAGCGTGCTGGCGGATCGTGAGGGCGGGCTGTGGATCGGCACCAACGCCGGACTGGTGCGCTGGCGCGAGGGAACGGTGGAACGGTTTCCGCTGACCGATGCGCTGGCCGCGGCTTCCATTCTTGCTCTCATGGAGGATCGCGAAGGCAATCTCTGGGTGGGTACGGAGAGCGAGGGGTTGCACATCTTGCGCGATCAGCGCTTTCACACGCTGGATGAGCGCGAAGGCCTTAGCTCCGCGCGCATTACGGCCGTGGTGGAAGACCGTGCGGGAACGCTTTGGGCCGGAACGCAGGGCGCGGGTCTGAACCTGCTTAGCCACGGCGCACTGGGGAAGGCCTGGCAGGTTCGCCGCACTCTGACGGTGGCCAATGGCCTGGCCAGCAACGTGATTCTCTCGCTGGCCGCGGCTCCGAACGGCGACCTGTGGGTAGGCACGCCCGATGGGCTGAACCGGGTTCGTGGCCCCAGCGCGACCACCTTCACCAGCGCCGATGGACTGCCGGACGACTTCATCCGCTCGTTGCTTGTCGATGGCGATGGCGCTCTCTGGATTGCCACCCGGCACGGCTTGACGCGCTGGCAGGTGCATGCCAATAACCACAGTCCTGCCGATACGCAGATGAAGACCTACACCCATGCCGATGGGCTGGGCAGCGATCTGGTGGGGGCCATGGTGCGCGATGGCCGGGGCGACCTGTGGGTGGCAACCTTGGCCGGCCTCTCCCGCTTACACGGCGAGTCTATGACCACCTTCACCACCAGGGACGGCCTGCCCGGTAACGTGATTACGGCCTTGCTCCCCATGGCCTCCGGAGCTCTGCTGGTGGGCACGCAGGGCGAGGGGTGGGCGCTGTGGGACGGACAGCGCTTTGCCCAGCCTGCGGCCGCCCGCGATCCGGTGGGCATCCACGCCCTGCTCGACGACGCGCTGGGAGACATCTGGATGGCCACGTCCCGTGGCATTCAGCGTTGCGACCTTCATCCGGGCCGGGAGTTGGCCGCAAGTTGCATCAGCTTTGGCACGGCCGACGGCCTGCGCAGCCGCGAGACGGCCAACAACAGCCATCCTTCAGCCTGGCGCGCCCGCGATGGCCACCTGTGGTTTGCCACACCCAAGGGCCTCGTTTCCATCGATCCCGCGCATTTCCCGCTCAACACGGTTCCGCCCACCGTGGCGATTGAGAGTTTTCTGGTGGACGATGCGCGCCAGGCGCAGACCGATACGGTTCGTGCCCTGCGTCTGGAGGCCGGTCATGTGCATTTTGAGTTCGACTACGCGGGTTTGAGCTTTGTGGCTCCGCTCAAGGTACGCTACCGCTATATGCTGGAAGGCTTCGATCGGGGATGGACCGAGGCGGGCACGCGCCGGGTTGCCTATTACACCAACATTCCACCGGGACGCTACGTGTTTCGGGTGCAGGCGGCCAACAACGACGGCGTGTGGAGCACGGAAGACGCTGCGCTGAGTTTTGAACTGCGGCCCCACTTTTATCAGACGCTCTGGTTTTACGCTTTGCTGCTGCTCATGGCCGCGGGAGCCGTTGCGGTGCTGTTGCGGCTCCGGCTGCGTCAGGCCGAGCGCGAGTTCCAAGCGGTGCTGGGCGAGCGCAGCCGCATTGCGCGCGAGATTCACGACACCCTGGCTCAGGGCTATGTGGGCGTCTCCGTACAACTGGAGTTGCTGACCGAGTTCCTGCGTTTGAACAAGGTGGAAAAGGCCAGCCAGTTGCTGGATGGGCTGCGCGGATTTGTGCGCGAAGGCCTGGCGGATGCGCGGCAGTCCATCTGGGCTCTGCGCACGCAGGATGCCACCGAGACCACCCTGCCCATTCAATTGCGGCGGATGGCGGAGGCGGCCGAGGACGGCAAGCTGGTGGCCCACTTCAGCCTGCGCGGCGCATATCGGCCCCTGCCGGCCGCAACCGAGCAGGAGATTCTCCGTGTGGCGCAAGAGGCTGTGCACAATGTGAAGAAGCACGCCGCCGCCAGCCAGCTGGATCTCAGCCTGGAGTACGGAAAAACGGCAATCGAGCTGGCCGTGAGCGACAATGGTTGCGGCGGAGTGGAGACGCCTTCGCCGACGTCGCCCTCTGGTCATTATGGTCTGAAGGGCATGGCCGAGCGCGCGGGGCTCATCGGCGGCGTCTTTCAGTTACAAAGCGCGCCCGGCCAGGGCACCACCATCCGGCTAAGCGTTCCAGCGCCCGAGTTCGCACGCGAGCCATCAGGAGAGGCACAGTGACAGCCAAGACAATTCGAGTGCTGGTGGTGGAAGACCACAACATGGTCCGTCAGGGGCTGGTGGCGCTGCTCAGCGTGATGGAGGGGCTGGAAGTGGTGGCCGAGGCCGCCAATGGCGTTGAAGCCATTGCCCAGTTTCGCCAGCACCAGCCCGACATTACGCTGATGGACCTGCGCATGCCGCGGATGAGCGGGGTTGAGGCAATTCAACACATTCGCGCTGACTTTCCCGAGGCTCGCTTCATTGTCCTCACCACCTATGACGGCGATGAGGACATCTATCGCGCCTTGAAGGCCGGGGCGCGGGCTTATGTGCTGAAGGGCATGACCAAGGAGGAGTTGGTCAGCATCCTTCACACGGTTCATGCCGGCAAGTCGCATCTGCCTCCGGCCATTGCCGAACGGCTGGCCCAGCGCATGGGGGCTGAAGAGCTGACCCCGCGCGAGTTCGACGTGCTGGAGCAAATTGTGCAGGGGGGCAGCAACAAGCAGATTGCGGTGGCATTGAGGGTCTCAGAGGCGACCGTGAAGACGCACATCAACAGCCTGCTCGGCAAGCTGGGTGTGGCTGACCGCACCCAGGCCGCCACCGCGGCCCTGCAGCGTGGCATTGTTCCGCTGGAGTCGCTAAAGAAAGGAAGAAGGTAGCCATGCGGAGGTTTCAAACAGTTGCGATCTGCTGGGTTCTGAGTCTGGCTGCAATGGGCGGGGCTATGGCGCAGAAGTCCACCTGGCATCAGGCCACGCCGGCTGAGTTGGCTGCGGTCTTGCCAGTCCGGGCGTCGGTGGAGAACGAACATATTGAGACGGAGATGCGCACCGCCAGCGGCATTGTGAACGAGCATGGCCACTGCATTGCGGGCGTTGTGTTGCTGACCGCTGGCTACTCGGCAGATGGCAAGTACTCGCACTTTCTGATGGTGCAATCGCCGCTGCGGATCGGCTCCCTGCTGCTGCAACCCGGTCAGTACGCCTTTGGCTGGACACGGGGCGACCAGCGCGACTCCCTCACGGTTCATTTCAACGTTGCCTCAACGGGCAAGCTGGCGGGAACTGTCGAGGCACACCGCATCGCCGATTCCATGCGCTTGGAGAGCTTGCACATTTGGCCGCCGGAAGAGAAGTCGATCCTCCAGATCGGGCGCTTCGGCATGGCCTACAAGTTGGCTGTCGACTAGAGCGTTTTCGATTCAAGTCTTGACAAAACCTTGTGGGTGCCCCATCCATTCGCGCCCTTTGCGAATGGGTGGGAGAGCAGTACCGTTCGCTTTCGTTGTAAACGGTAGGACCAAAATGCTCTAGAGATTCGGCAATTCAATCGTGGCATCTCATTCCCACCCATTCCCGCAAAAAACGCGGAAATGGATGGGGCACACGAACAGCATTTAGTTGCCGGATCAATAAAAAATCTGCGCCACCGATCTTCAATCCACCAGGCGATCCACTGGCGTCGGCGCTTTGACCAGAATGCCTTCGAGTGGAACCGATGCCAGCACGCTCGCAATGGTCTGGGCCGCGCTGCCCTCGCCATAGGGATTCACCATGCCGGCAAGGCTCCGCCGAAACGCCGGGTCCAGCGCCTGACGGAGCGCCGCGCGGATAGCAACCGCATCGGCCGGGGCGTTGATCACATTGCGCGCCCTCTCCCGCCCCTGTTGGCGGATTCCCACATCCACCGCCGGAAGCTCCAGAGATGCAGCCTCCATGATGCCGCTGGAGGAGTTGCCGATCAGAACATCGGCCTGCCGCAGAAGACTCCAGAACTTGATGGCCCCCAGATTGACGAAGACGTGCGTCCCGGCGCGCGTGGCCTCCAGCCTGCGGGCGCGCTCAATCAACTCCAGCCCGCCCGCATCCGAATTCGGATAGGCGAAGATGAGCTGACCGGGCGCGTCTTCAAGCGCATGGAAAAAGGCATCGGCTTCGGCGTTGGTGTTGTGCAGCATGGTGACCGGATGCCAGGCAACAACGATTACCGGGGCAGCCAGTTGCAGTCCCAAACCCGCTTCCAGCGTGGCGCGATCCTGCAACTGCGAGCGGACCAGGTGATCGAGCGAAGGCGCTCCGGCCCGATGCACGCGCCAGGGTTCCTCGCCCATGGCAATCACCCGCCGCCGCGCCAAATCCGTTGACGTGAAGTGGATGTGCGCCAGCTTAGTCAAGGCGTTGCGCACCTGATCGTCAATGGCCCCCTGGCTCACTTCGCCACCCTCGATGTGGGCCATGGGAATGCGCATGGCCAGCGCCACCGCGGCCGGGGCCAGCATCTCATAACGGTCGGCGATCAGCAGCAGCAGGTCAGGCCGCCAGCAGGTGAGCGCGTCGGCCAGACCCAGAATCCCGATGCCGATGGTCTTGGCCATTCCGGTGTCGGTGTCGGAGCTGAGCAGGCACTCGATACGCGCCTTCAGGGGAAACCCATCGCGTTCGATTTCGCCAAGGGTGTTGCCGAACTGCGGCGCAAGATGCGGCCCCAGGGCAAAGACGCCCAGATCAATCTCAGGATGGCTGGCAAGCTCCCGCAGCGGCCAATAAAGGTGACTGTAGTCCGCCCGCGAGGTGGTCACAACCCCGATGCGGCGTCGCGGCGCGGTTGAAATATTGATCTCCATGCACACTTTCGAGGCGTTCGATTCGGTCTTGGGCCGCGGGCCAAGCGATAAACTGGCGGCTCGGCCAGCTCTACCGGCAAAACTCCCGCCTCAGTATACATGGGGTGTTGGAGCACGCTGAGCAGCCGAGGTGAAAGCCAGGTTTGCTCAACCAAGCCACAGGGCCGTCCGCTGTGATTCAATAAGAGAGATGGCAACTCCCCGTAGATCCACGCTCCATGGCCGCTGGGTAGCGGTAACGCGCAAAATCAGAGAGTACTGCATGGTGTTAAGGGCCCTGGCCGACACCTCGCACCCGGTTTTGGCGCAAATTGTACCGGCCCGGTTCTGCAACCTGAGCTGCGAGTACTGCAACGAGTACGACAAGGTCTCGCCCCCGGTGCCCACCGACGAGATGCTGCGCCGCATCGATCATTTGGCGCGCCTCGGCACGGCCATGGTCGGCATCAGCGGGGGCGAGCCCCTGACCCACCCTGATCTGGACGACATCATCCGCCGCATCCGCAAGCACGGCATGATCGCAGGCATGATCACCAACGGCTATCTGCTGATGCCGGACCGCATTGAGCGGCTCAATCGCGCCGGTCTGGACCACATGCAGATCTCCATCGACAACATCCAGCCCGACCGGGTGTCGAAGAAGAGCCTGCGGGTGCTCGACAAGAAACTGCAGATGCTGGCCGACCACGCCGAGTTCCACGTCAACATCAATTCCGTGGTGGGCGGCGGCATCAGCGATCCGAATGACGCACTGGTGGTCAGCAAGCGCGCCATCGCGCTGGGCTTCCAGTCCACGGTCGGCATCATCCACGACGGCAGCGGCCAACTGAAGCCCCTGCAGCCGGAAGAAGCCGAGATCTACTACAAGATCGCCAACCGCAAGAAGACCAACTACGCGCAGTTCGACGCCTTTCAGGAAGCCATTGTGGAAGGTATGCCCAACAAGTGGCGCTGCCGCGCGGGTGCGCGCTACATCTATGTCTGCGAAGACGGGCTGGTGCACTACTGCTCGCAGCAGCGGGGCTTCCCCGGCGTCCCCCTGGCCGACTACACCACGGCGGATGTCAAGCGCGAGTTCCGTACCGGCAAGGACTGCTCGCCCAACTGCACCATCGGCTGCGTGCATCGGATCAGCCACATCGACCACTGGCGCGCTCCCCAAACCCGAATGATCTCGCCCGGCGTACACACCGTGGCTGGCGAAACCCTGGTGCAGATCAAATAAGTGGCTGGGTGGCTAGGTGCTGGTGGCGTGTCTCATGCAGAGGGTAGTCCATGTTTTGCGTCAGGGCACGACTTCAGTCGTGCCTCAGGATGTTTAGAATCAACGCTAGATTCAGCCCCTGCGGGAAACTTCCACATGAAATCAGCTCCAGATCCTGGGCTCGAACCAGCGTCTGGGGCTGAGGGCGGCAGGGCATCGGGAACGGTGCAGCCATAAGGGCAGAGTTCCCGTACATCGACGCAGAGCGACTCTTCCCCGCATCCACCCCATGCGCGCGCGCCGTGCGTTGGATGGGCGTCGTCCTGTCGGGGTGTTGCATTCAACCCGAGGGCTGCGACCAGAACGAAGTTGATAGCGGCAAGAAGTCCGCAGCGCGTCTCTCAAGACACTCCAACAGAAGCACCGTGCCCCATCCATTCCCGCGTTCTTTGCGAAAATGGGTGGGATACCCGTAACCGGAGTTATGGGCCACATCGATAGGCGCAGCTACTCGATCAGCAGCAGCCACTCGGTGGCGTCGGGCTTGGTGAAGATTTGGTTGCTGCTGCCCGGCTCCAACTTTGCAGGACGCTCTTCACCGGAGCGGGGGTTGAACCAGAGAGCGACATGGACGGGAACGGCATGGTGGATCTCTACCGCCACGCCGGAGAGCGAGTCGATGAGCACCGTGCTGGCATCTGCTGTGGCCAGGGTCCAGGTGGTTTCGGGGCTGGCCGTCCAACCGTCCCTCGGTTCCATGCGCATCAGCGTGGTGGCCAGGTGCTGGCAGACGAGGCGCTGGACCACGGCATCGGAGGCCTCGGCTCGGGCTGCGCTGGGTGGGGCGCAGTCGCGGGGGATGGCGTCGGTGGTGGGCGAGCACTCCACCTTGGCGGAGAGGGCCATGATCTCGGCCGGGGGATGATTGCGCAGCGACGAAGGCGCGGCGGCTCCGGCCATGAGAAGGGGCAAAATGCCTCCGCCGTTGACCATGGGCAGCAGCGCCACCTGGGGATAGCGCGAGCGGGCTTCGCGAATGGAGCGGTAGGCGAGCTGCTCGGTGGTCTCCGGCGGCAGATCCATGCGGCCCGGAAACTGGGCCATGATCTGTTCACGGAAGGCGCGATTGATGCCAGCTTCTGGCGCCCAGAGGGAGCCGTCGGGCAGGTACTGCCAGTAACGCATGTCGACCACGGCTACGTCCTGGCGGCGGACGGGGTCGGCCAGGATGGCGTCGGTAGTGGCCTTGCTGGTGGTGAGGGCCACGCGAACGTGCTTCGCATGCGCCTGCTCCCACTCGGCAATGGTGTCCAAGAAGAACTGCTGGAAGCTGAGCGGTCCGGCGTATTGATAGGCGAGGCCGAAGATGACGTTGGGCTGATCGGCCAGCTCGTCCAGGGTGTGCAGGATGTAGGCGCGATGCAGGGCACGAAGCTGCGGCGTGGAGACAGAAAAAAACTCGTTGCCCACATCGTTGCGGTCTTCGTAACGCAGCGGCGGGGGCTCGGGCAGGCCGGTGTTGTTGATGTTGTTGGCCGGACGCCAGGGGAAGTCCATCCAGTGGGGACCAAGCTCAAGGACGTTGTGGGTGTTGTAGAGATCGTAGAAAACGACGATGCCCTGATGGGCCGCTTCAACCGCGAAGGCGCGATGGCGGGCGAAGTACCAGGGGTTAAAGCGGGTGAGGTCGTAGCGGGAGAGGCCGTCCCAGGCGATGCCCTGGCCGCTGCGGGCCCAGGGCGACTCGTAGAAGGGCGCCCAGACGTCGGCGGTGTTGCGGCGCTCCATGGTGTGGGAGTCGCGGCGGCGCTCGTACCAGAGGCCGGGGTTCACCTGAATGGAGAGGACGCCAATTTCTTTCAGATGCAGGGCGAGCGCGGCCAGATCCTCCGTCTCACCGCGGGCAGTAACGCCGGGCATGAAGCGGGTGATGCTGGAACCGCTGGAAGTGGCCGCTGTGAGAGGGGAGAGATCGCCCTTCCACCAGGCTTCCGTCTCCGATTCGCCCCAGGCGATGCGATTGTCGACGACGAAGCGACCACCGACAATTTCTACCTTGTGGACAGGCTGATCGATCCGGCAAGGAGACGCTGACAACTTCTTCCCACCCATTCCCGCAGAGGACGCGGGAATGGATGGGGCACCCGAACAGTCTCTGGTTGCCGGATCTAGAGCGAATGCGGCGGGCTCAGCGGTGGCGTGGAAGAGGGGCGCGGTGCTGTCAGCGGCGTCGCTTCTCTGCCCTGCCGCGAAGAGCGCGTCGAGCGTGAGGCCGGTACGGTGCTGCAACTGGGTGGCGAAGAGCTGCTGATGGCTTTCCACCACGCGATTGGGCGAGCCGGGAGCGCCGAGCGCGTCGAGAGTTTTGGCAGTGGAGTTCCAGAGGATGGAGTTGACGCTGGTCCAGCCCGCGCCTTCGGCGCGGGTGAGGTCGAGCATGATCTGGAGACGCGCCTCGGGCACGTGAACCTGCTCGTAGAGAATGCCCGCGGCCAGGCTCTCAAACGCGCCGCTGGCGCCCAGGGTGTTGCGCGCGGTGCAATCGAAGAAGACGTTGGGACCGGCGGCGAGCATGCCGCTGGCGAAGTCGTTCATGCCCTCTTCGCCCAGGCAACGCGCCACCAGCACCTGCTGGCCGTTGACCACAAAGCTCTGGCGGCGATAACCGGCACGCTCGGCGATGGGGGCAAGGCTTTCGCAATCGAGCACGGTAATGCGGCGGGCGCGGTTGCCGATGCGCACGGCGGAGCTGACAAAGTGGCGCGCGACGATGTTGCGCACCCAGCCATCGCGGAGATTGTCGATCTGGATGGCGATCCAGGCGTGCTCTTCGTCGAGAGGATTAGCGGCATCGTGGCCACTTTCAAGGGTGAGGTTCTCGATGCCGATGCGTTCGGCGGGAGCATTGCTCTGGACCACGGCAACGGTGCCTGCGCCCCAACGCTTTTCGAGAGCCATGGTGATGGGCGCGTCGAGGGTGATGGTGTTGTGCGCAGAATCGACGGCAACGACGGTGCGATCCCAGAGGAGATTGCGCGAGCCGGGCTTCCAGTCCTGCAGCATGTTGGCGAACTTGCCGGGCAGGTTGGTCATGCCGATGGTGGCCACCCACTCGGCGGTGCTGGGACGCGTAACTACGACTGAGGAGCCGGGCTTGAGGCCTTCCACAGTGGCCAGATGCAGAGTGAGGGAGCCCGCGGCCGCGTCGTCCACGATGATGTTGATGGGCGCAGCGGTTTGGGGCGCGCTCGGTGCGCCCACCGCGATCAAGGCGCGGCGCGAGTTGCCTTCCGCCAGCACCGTGGTTTGGCCCACGCCTGCGCCACGCAGCACCACGCCGGAGGCGCTGAGAACGAGCTGCCCGTTGACATGGAATCGGCCTACGGCAAGCACCACGGCCCCGCGGAATCCGTTGGCCGCCAAAGGGCGCGCGGCCACGCTGTTGAGCGCCTGCTGCAAGAGCACGGTATCGTCCGCGCCCGAGGGCGCAACGCGCAGCACGGCAGGCACCAAGGGCAGCGGAGTGGCCGCGCCGTAGCCGGCGTGAGAAAAGTCGATTGCGACTGCATCAGGTGAAGGGTTGGAGCTCTGCGCCTTTGCGGCGAGCACTGTAGCCAGAACGGCAAACACGACTGCGCACCGTCCGGTCGAACTTATCCGGGCAAACAATTTCATTCTTCCATTTCCAGTGTTGTTCCGTGGACCAAGTTACATGTGCGGCGCTCGAATGCCATGAAGGAAGAAGTCCGCCAGCAGCACGGCCAGGGCCTGCGGCTGGGGATCGACGCCCTCCTGATACCACGGGTAAATGTGAGTGATCATGCCCAGCAGAGCAAAGCCCAGATAGCGCACCGGAACGTCCGCGCGCAAGAGGCCAGCGGCCACGGCATCGGCCAGAATCTGGCGGACCATAAGTTCGTAAGCGTCGCGCAGGCCCACCATCTCAGCCCGTTTGCGGGCGTCGAGAAAGTTGATCTGTTCGTTGGCGACGGCGAACCAGTTCTTGTGCTCCAGCAGCGCGTCCACATGGGCCACAATGAAGCGCAGCAGACGAGCTTCAGCGCCGACGACGCCTTCCAGCGCGTTGCGGGCACTGGTGAGCATGTGCTCGTGCGCGGAGCGGATGATCTGGTAGCAGAGGTCGTCTTTGCTGGTGATGTAGTAGTAGAGCGAGGCCTTTTCAATGCCCATGGCGTCGGCCACTTCGCGAATGGAGGTGGTAGTGAAGCCGCCGGTGGCAAACAACATGCTGGAGATGTCGAGCAGCCGGGCATGGGTCTCGTTTTTGGTTACGCAGATGGGCCTGAGCTCCGCCTGATGCGCGGAGATAGCTGTCTGCCCCAGGCCAAGATCGAAGCGGGCACCGGGAGCGCGAGCGCCCTCCAGATAGATGGTAGAAAAAAACTGCGCCAACTGCGCCAGCGGCAGCTCGCCATCGGGGCGATACCAGAGCACCGACCAGTTGGTCATGCTCATCACCGCGTGATAGTGGTACTTGTGCGGAATCCCGGAACGCATCTGGCCGCTGACAATGGCCTGGTCGTAGATGCGCGTGACCATCAGCTCATAGCGCGTCCAGAAGATGTTGATCTCTTCAAAGAAGCCTGCCGAGAGCGAGCGATAGTCGTACATGCTGACCAGCATCTGGCGTTGCTGTTCGAGGGTGGCCACCATGTGCGTGCGTGCGATCGCGGCCAGCGCTTCCAGCGGGTCCGTGGTGCTGTGCGCCGCGGCCTCAACCTGCTCGATGACGTGCTGCAAAGAGGAAGAACAGATGTCGTAGAGCAGCTCTTCCTTGTTCTTGACGTGGTAGTAGAGCGACGCCTGTTTGACGCCCAGAGCAGCCGCCAGGTCGCGGGTGCTGGTCTTGCGGTAGCCCTTTTCCCAGAACAGGTCGAGCGCAAGCTGGCGCAGGCGTTCGCGTGTTTGCGCGCCTTGGCTGGCTGGCTCTTTCCCGTCTTCGAGAAGGGCATCGGTTCTGGGCATGGCAGGTATCTCGGTCTTTCCCGTGGCTCAGAAGGTTGGCGTCTTCTGGCGAGTATTTTACTGCACCACCACCTGCGCCACCTGCGGTGGGGCCATTGCATGGAGCAGACGCGCTTCGCGCAGTGTTGTGGTTTCCCACCCTTGCCCACAAAGTACGTGGTCAAGGATGGGGCACCCAGCATCTCGGTTTCCCTGGTCCCCAAAAGCGAGGGACCAGGGGCACCCATGGTTCGTTCTATGTCCTCGGACTCAAGACATTAGAAATTAATGCGCGCCGCCACCTGAATATCGCGGGGCGAGTTGGCCTGGCCGGTGACACGACCGAGGGCGGAGGAGGAGTTGACCGGCTGTCCGGGCGTCGTGGCCGAGACAGTCGTGTTGCCGATGGAGAAGACGGTAGAGTTGGTCAGGTTATAGGAGGAGAAGTCCAGCACCAGCTTGATGCGGTCGTGGATCGGCACTTCGCGCTTGAGGCTCATGTCAATGTCCCACATGGACGGTCCACGCAGATTGAACGGGGCCGTACGGGGGGCATTGCCAAAGGACTGATTCATGGGGGTGCTGAAGGCGGCCGTATCGATGAAGTTGATGCCGGCATTGGTAGCCGTTACGCCCTGTCCCCACTTGCCGTTCACGCGCCCATTGCCGGAGTAACCCGGAGTCAGGTTCGGCTCGCAGGTGCCCTGGTAGGTGAGGGTGGAGCAGGAGTTGAGGGTGATGGCGAAGGGCGTACCGGTGGAGTAGGAGTAGATGCCAGCTACTTTCCAATCGGCGAAGGCGGCCTTGAGGGCGGCCGGACCGGCGCTCTTGGCGGTGTAGGGCAGCACATAGACGCCTTCGGCGTTGAAGGTCTGGCGAGCGTCGACGGTGCCGAAGGAACGATCCAGCGAGGTCGGCGCGTAGGCGGAACGATAGGTGCCGTTGTCGTCGATTTCACGCTGCAGGGCGTAGTTGGCGGTGATGGTGACGCCATGCGCCATGCGCTGCTTGGCGGTGATCTGGAGAGCCTGGTAGTTGGAGTTGGAGACACTGCCGGCCACGTCGTTCACGCCGGAGTACTGCGGGAAGGGGCGGAGCATCTGGGCGATGGTGCCGGTGAAGGAGCTGTAGGGCAGAGCCACATCACTGACAATGGCCTGCGCGGCAGCAACGTTGGCGGAAGTGGCTTGCGCGCCCAGCAGGTTGACGGCTACGCCGCCGACGGTCGCGTTTTCCAGGGCAAAGTACTTGGGGTTCAGCTGGTTGGACCAGCGGCCGCGGCCCGGATGTCCGTACGCGGAGACGGGCAGGAAGTGACCTTCCGAACCCACGTAGGAGGCATGGACGACCAGGTTGTTGTTGATCATGTGCTCCACGCCCAGGCTCCAGGACTCAACGTAAGGAGCACGCGCGCCGGCCACGGGGTCAAGGTAGTTGACGGCGCCGCCGGTGTTAAAGCTGGAGCTGACGAACGGTCCCTTGGTGTAAGTGGGGAAGCCGCTGTCCAGCATGAAGGCCTGCTGGCCGTTCTGGCCCACGATGTTGGGAATGGCGGCATAGCCAAGCTGCTCGCTGGTGAGCGCGGCCACGCCGGTAACGCCGGTCGCATGGCTGTAGTTGATGCCGTAACCGCCACGGACCACGGTCTTGTCGTTGATCTGATAGGCAAAGCCCAAGCGCGGCCCGAAGTTCTTGTAGTAGTTATTGATCGGGGTGTTGCAGTTGCAGCCATAGGTACCGTTGCCGGCATACTGCAGGGCGCCGGCGTAGTTGACGGCAGGGTTGGTGACGTTGGGGTTCATCCACGAGTAGCGGCCCAGAACCTCCGTCGACGGGGGATAGAAGTCCCAGCGCAGGCCAAGGTTGAGGGTGAGGCGCTGCGAGACTTTGTAGTCGTCCTGCGCGTAGAGCGAGGTGGGACGCGAGCGCGTGCCGGTGTCGTTATAGGCCGAGTAGTCGTAAAGGTAGCCCTGATTGACCGCGCCAAACAGGAAGCTGGCATAGGCGTTGCCGGTGCCGGAGATGGCGGAGCCGGAGGCGTCGTAACCCGCCGTCTGGGCAATGCCAAAGCCGAGCGTGACGGGCGAGGTGCCGCCGCCGAGCCAGGACAGGTTGTTCAGCTCCAACCACTGGTGCAGAACACCGAAGCTAAGCGAATGGCGGCCACGGATGTACTGCAGATCGTCCTGCAGGGTGAAGTTGTTGGTGATGCTGTTGTAGGCCTTGCCGCCCGCCCAGCTGTTCACGCCGTAGGAGTCGCTGAAGCTGGTGTTGGGGAAGGCATTGGTGGCCTGGCCGATGGGCAGATTCTTCATCCCGGCCAGCGGTCCCAGACCGTAGCTGGTAGATTCCGACGGATTCAGAACCGGCCCCCAGAAGCGGAAGTAACCGTAATGGAAGCTGTTCACCAGGTTAGGACGGAGAACGTAGTTGTCTTCCACAATGAACGTGGGGTTCTTGGAGTGCCAGATGTAGGAGGCCTCGTACGGCAGAGGCATGGGATTGCCGTAGCCAACCGCGCTGGGCGTTCCCTGCTCGTCCATGGCAAAGATCACGGAGAGCTTGTGGGCGTCGCTGATGGTCCAGTCCACCTTGTCCGTGGTGGCCCAGGTGGTTTGGCTGGTGGCAAACGAGCCCAGATAGTTGTTGGTCAGGGCGGAATTGGTGGGCGTGGGCAGCAAGGACTGCAGCTTGGAGGCCACCGACGAAATGGCGGTCGGATTCATGACGTTGGCCGTGCCGTTGTAGCTGACCTGATTGCGCACGCAAGGGCCGCCGGTGCAGTTGGTACTGGTGGGATCGAAGATGGCCGAGTAGGCTCTGAAGTCGCCCGTGCGCTCGGCCGTGGTGGGAATGGTGGCGTACGAGGGCGAGCTGGTGGCGCTGTAGCGGTAGGCGTCGTAGGTGCCAAAGAAGAACAGCTTGTTGTGCAGCGCGTGACCGCCAGCGCGGCCGCCGAACTCGTTCTGATGCTCAACCGGCTTGATGGCCTTGCCCTTGATGGGATTGATCACATAGGGATTGAAGAAGCCCCAGGTGTCCAGGACGGTATTGCGCAGGTACTCAAAGGCAGAACCGTGGAACTGGTTGCCGCCGGAACGGATGGTGTAGTTCTGCACGCCAATGCCCTGATACTGCGCGGGGATGACGCCGGTAATCACCTGGAACTGATCCACCGCTTCCACCGAGATGGAGTTGGAAACGGCGCGGCTATCGCCCTGGAGATAGATGCTGGTCACGGGCATGCCGTCGTAGTAGACCTCGTCCAGACGGCCCTGCGAGCCGGAACCACCGAAGATCGACGTGGAGTACTCGGAACCGGAGTTGGCAATGGTGACGCCGGGAACGATGGAGATGAACTTGACCGGATCGCGGGGCGAACCTGCGCCGGTGCCGCTCATCTGGAGGGGCAGTTCGGTGTACTCCGCGTTCTCAACCGTGGTGTTGAGCGAGGCACTGGCAGTGTCAAGCTGCGGGGGAGCAGCGGTCACAACCACCGTCTCCTGCTCGCCGCCGGCGCTGAGGACCAGATTGAGCCCCAGCTGCTGGGTGGCGTCCACCTGGACGTTTTCCTGCTTGGCGGTCTTGAAGCCCTTGGCCGAGACCGCGACGGTGTATACGCCGGCATCGAGCGGGGCGATGTTGTAGTAGCCGGTGGCAGAAGTCTTGCGGGTGATGACGGCGCCGGTGGCGGTGTTGGTGACGGTCACCGTGGCATTGGGCAACACGGCTCCGGAGGAGTCGGCGACCAGGCCGAGCAGGCTGCCCTTGCCGGCAAACTGCGCACTGGCAGGCAACACGAGCAGGAGCGCGACGACAAAGAGCAAAAGGCTCTTCAGGAAAAGTTGGGACGTGCCGGAGGTGGCTCTTCTTCCGGCGGGGCTCGACGCCCTACCAGAGGGCCCTGCCGAGCAACGGATCTTGCAGAATTCCCCTATGAACATGCGGTTCTCCTTAGTTTCTGAAGGCTTACGCCTCCTGCTGGCCAGGCGCGGAGGCTTTAAGCGCATTCAGTCGAGCACCATCGACCACAGGCGGCAGCCCCATGAAGGGGCGCGGTGGAGGCGTGGGCCAAGAGCAGAGACAAACCGCGTGGTCCTCGCTTTCTACCTACCGACTGACAGGTTGATCGCGAATCCATAGAACCACTCCGCGAGCTGCCCTGTCAACAGATTTTTTGGGCGCGGAGCCAGCGGCGCGGTGGGTTGATTTTGCAAGTGATTGATTATATTGGATGAAAACGAATTCATTCCGCCGACGTTCGTGGATAAATACTTTGCCAGAGTCAGTGGTCAGACCTTCCCACCCGGTGGTGAAAGTGCCGTATTGAGCGATAAGCGTCAGGGCATGACTGTAAGTATCCACCGGCAGATCCGAGGCTTTAGGGTCAGAAGCCCCTCAAAGGGGCCTGACCAGCCATCGTGCTGAAAAAGCGCTACTGCTTCCGCACCCAGAAACCCGTGCCGTAGGCACAGTACAAGTTAGCCCCAGGTTTCAACCTGGGGAAAGCTGCCCTCAAAATGATCCCGGAGTGCCGTAGGCACGGCACAGAATGCACCGTCTTTCCACCCACAAAGAGCAAAACCTTTGGGCGACTCCCGGATTTCTCAAAGGCCTACTGCCACCCAGGCAGAGCCGGGGGATCTCCTCACCCTTTAGTCGTGCCGCAAATGATTGATATGAAATGATGGGCTTTACTAGCCGCGGAAGAACTCTCAAGCGAAGGCAAGAAGCGTCAGGGCACGACTTTAGTCGTGCCGCAAGCTGCTTGAAATCAACCCAGGCTATCGCCCCTGCGGTCCGCACTTCGGGAATTCCGCTCAGATTCTGGCCTTTTCTCCGCAGCCTGTTTGCCCACCAGGGAAAAGATCAACGAACAAGCGGTCTTCCCGGATTGCGGAAACCCGCCGCACACAGTGAGACGAACGATGAACGAAGCCAAGAATAAAAAAATTCCGGCCCTGCTCCGCGACCGAGGCTTCCTGCGCCTGGGGCTGGCGGTGCTGGTCTTCAACGCCGGCTACTCGATTTATCTCTTCCTCTTCAATTTCTATCTAGCTTCCCAGGGCCAGCACGAGGCGCGGATGGGCGGGCTGGCCGGGGCCATGGTCCTGGGCGGTGTGCTGGGCGCGCTGCCTGCGGCGCGAGCGGCCAACCGCTGGGGCAGCGCACGAACCATGGCCGCGTTTTTGCTCCTCTGCGGACTCTTGCTGGGCCTGCGCCTGCTGCCCGGGCCGCTGGGTCTGGAGTGGTTTCTGGCGCTGCTCTCCGGAGTGTTTTTGAGCGGCTGGACGGTGTTGATCTTTCCGCTGATTGCGGCGGTAACCGCCGAGGAGCAACGGGCCAGTGCCTTCCAGATTCTCTACGGGCTAGCCACCGGCGCGGGCTGCGTGGGCGCGGTGGTAGGCGGAAATTTCCCCGCACTGTGCGCGCGGCTGGCCCCGGGGTTATCCGTCGCTGACACCCAGCGGATGGGCCTGCTGCTGGGCGCCGGACTAGTGTGCCTGTCCACACTCTGGCTGCCCCGCACCAGCCTCACCGCGCGGGTAGAGACGGTGGCGCGGATGCGGATGAGCAAACGTCTGCTGATCCTGCTGGGGGTGAGCGCGCTGTGGGCTTTGCTGCTGGGGGCCATGAATCCCTTCAGCGGCATCTTCTTCCAGAGCCAATTTCGGATGGAGCTGCCGGACATTGGCGGCTTCTTCTTTGTGGTGCAGGCAGTGGTGGCGGTGGGACTGATGCTGACGGGCGCGAGCGGGATGGCGCGGCTACCGGCATGGGTTCTGCTGGTGGGCGCACAGTTGGTGGTGGCCACATCGTTTGTGGGCATGGCTACGCGGACGCTGCTTCTGGCAGAGGCCGCGTACCTCACCTTCATGCTGGCGCAACAGCTTTCACAGCCGGCGCTGCAGTCGCTGCTGCTGGGCCAGGCCTCTGCCACGGAGCGCAACCAGATTGCCGGATGGAACGCCATGCTGGCGGCAGTTGCGCAGGCGCTGGCGGCGCAGGGCTTTGGGCTGCTGTGGGGACGATGGGGCTACACCGCGGTGCTGCCGTTTCTGGCTGCGGGCGCCTGCGCTGCGGCCGTGGTATCGGCAGTTGTTTTGCGCGCGAGCGAAAACGGAACGCCGACCGCATAACTTTGCGCCTGAGCAGGAGCCGTTGCACGCTCGTCCTGAAGTAACTCGAAGTGTTCAACGCGAAGAGCAAAATCAGTAGACCAAAGGCGGTTCCAAAGGCTGAAAGCAGCGCGTAGTCTGAACACGGCGCGGAGCGAAGACCCAAAAATCACCGCCGCGCGAAGTTTGCCTGCGGAGTTTTCCAATGATGACGATGCGTTCCTGGTTCCTCTCCACCTTGCTGTGCGGTGCCTGCGCCGTGCCCATCTTGTGCCAACAACCCGCGGAGCGCGCGTGGCAGCGGCTGACCAACCCTACGGCTAACCAAGTGGCGAAGGCATGGAAAAATCCTCCATCGGAGTACGGGCCAGAACCCTACTACGGGATGAATGGCGCAATGACGCTGGAGGTTGCCACGCGCGATCTGGACCACATGAAGGCGCTCGGATTCCGCGCGGTGACTGTGCAATATGGCTATGGATCGCCGTACGCGTACCTTTCCGCGGAGCATCTGCAGTTCTTCCGCCAGTTTGTGCTGGAGGCCAGGAAGCGCGACATGCGGGTATGGATTGTGGATGACGCTGGCTATCCGAGCGGTTTTGCGGGAGGCAAGTTTTCAAGCGAGCATCCGGAGCTGCGCATGCAGGCGCTGGCCGTGACCACGAAGAAGCAGGTCGTGGAGGGCGCCGATCTGGACCTCGATGTGACAGCAGCGACGGTGGCGGTGACGGCCACCCGCCCGAGCGACGGTCGGACCGTGCAGATTCCTTTTGCCGATGGCCACGCGCACTGGAGGGCGGAGACAGGCGAGTGGACGGTGGCGGTAGTGGAGCATGTCTTCCGCACCTCGCCCACGCGCTCCGACACGAATCCCAAGCGCACCAAGGATGGCACGCAGTCTCTGGAAGACTATCTGGACCCGGCAGCCACGGCGCAATACCTGAGCTTTACGCACGAGGCTTACAAAAAAGTTGTGGGCGACGAGTTTGGCAAGACGATTCTTGGCTTTCGCGGCGATGAGCCCGATTACAGCATTGCGGGGCTGCCCTGGACGCCGAAGTTCTTCGCCGCATTCGAACAGAAAAAGAGTTATGACATCCGGCCCTATCTGGCGGCCTTCTTGCAGGGCAAGGATGCGCATCTGACCGAGCCGCAACTGCGCGCCAAGGCCGACTACTACGATGTGTTTGCCGATCTGTTTCGCGATGGCTTCTTCAAGCCCCAGGCGGAGTGGTGCGCAGCCAATCATCTGGAGTATCAGGTCCATTTGAATCACGAAGAGATGCAGTTGGAGCTGGCGCACAGCGAGGGTGATTTCTTCCGCGACATGCGCTTTGTGGAACTGCCGGGCGTGGATGCGATCTGGCACCAGATCTGGACCGACACGGTGAGCGACTTTCCGCGCTTTGCCTCGTCGGCGGCGCATGTCTACGGGCATCCGCGCGCGTTTACCGAGAGCTTTGCGGCCTATCGCCCCGCGCCCGACGTAACCATGGCGCGCTACATCCTGAATGAGCAGTTTGTGCGCGGCATCAATCTGATTGAGGTGATGTACTTGCCTGCGACGACCAGCATTATGGGCGATCGCAAGTCGTTGATGAACGAGAACGGCTTTGCGGAGCTGATGCAGTATAGCTCGCATCTGAGTTACTTGATGAGCCAGGGACGGCCCACCGCTGAGGTTGCGCTTCTGTTGCCCGCGGAGAGCCTGTGGATGGGCAACGCGAAGGCCGACGACACGTTTGTGTCCACGGAGCGGCTGCTCTCCGAGCATCAGGTTGACTTCGACATTGTGGATGAGGATGCGATTGGGCAGTTGCTGCCGCTGGAGCACGGAAGCTTTGTGTCGGGCAGTGGGAATCGCTACCGGACGGTACTGGTGCCGAACGCAACGCTCTTGCCAGAGAGCGTTGTAGCGCGCTTGAAGAGCTTTGCCGCGGGTGGTGGCAAGGTAGTGTTGATCGGTGCGCCGCCTGCAAGGATCGGCACAAAGACCAGCTTGAATGCGCGCGCGGCACAGAGCAGCGAATTCAGCTGGGCTGCAGTTGTGGACGTGGATCTGCCCAAGGTTCCCACCCCCCCGGCGCAGCCGCCCACCGCAGCACCGGAGCCGATGGTAGTGCCCGAGGCCGCGTGGAATGCGGTGGCGCACGACCTTCCGACAAGCGCGCTGCGGCTGGCACCCCCCAGCACGGCAGTGCGTGTTATGGCGCGCCGGTTGAAAGATGCAACGGTGCTACTGGTGTTCAATGAGGCAGCGCAGGAGTTTGATGGAGAGCTGACGGTCGCAGCAGGAAAAACATCGCACGTGGAAGCGTGGGACGCGCAGACAGCAACCATTGCGCCGCTGAACTCCGCGCGCAGTGCGGCTGGGCGCAGCGTTCATCTGCGTCTTGCGCCTTATGCTGCGCAGGTACTGGTGGTGCGCTGAGGCGCGTTTTCTAAGATCTTTGATCGCATGAGATTGTTGCATTGAGCACGGCGCCCTATCCTTTCGCCAGAAAAAGGGCGAAAGGATAAGGCGCCGTGCTCTATTTTGAAAGCACACAACGATTGGCGGGCATCCTACCCATTTTGCGATAAGGCCCGCGCGACGGATGCAAGGCAGGTACGGTGTGAGGGCAGCAAGGAACGAGAACGTCACGCGGATGTTGAAGCTGTGGTTGGTGGCAGGCGCAGGCTCGCTGGGTGGATTGTTGTTTGGCAACGACTGGGTGGTGATTGGCGGGGCCAAGCCGTTGTATGAACTCTACTATCATCTTGATTTGCCCTCGCAGCAGGGCTGGGCGATGAGTTGCGCGCTGGCCGGGTGCCTGATGGGCTCGCTGCTGGCGGGATGGATGACGGAACGGTTGGGCCGCAAGCGGCCGCTGGTGCTGGCGGCGATTGCGCTGTATGCAATGAGCCTGGCGCCGGTAACGTGGGTGGTGATCGCGGAGATCTTTCCGCGCCAGATTCGCGGCGAAGCCATCTCGGTTGCCACCACGGCATTGTGGATTGCGTGCTTTCTGCTGACGTATACTTTTCCGGTTCTGAATCGCGGGCTGGGATCGGCTGGGACCTTTGGCTTGTATGCAGGCATCTGCGCCGTGGGCTTTGTACTCATCCGCTGGCTGCTGCCGGAGACCAAGGGCAAGAGACTGAAAGCAATTGAGAGCGATGTTTTCAACCAGGAACGCAGCGCAGACTTGAAGAAAAGGACAGCATGATGCATCGAATTGGTTTTCTACGCATGGCATGTGTGGTTTTGTTGCTGGCCGCGGCGCAAGCGCTGAGGTCACAGGAGACGCAGATTGTTCTGGAAGGTGGGAGCGGCGGGCGCATCTTCGATGGCCTGGGCGCAGCCAGCGCTGGAGCCTCGTCGCGTTTGCTGATCGATTATCCGGAGCCCGAGCGGAGCCAGATTCTGGACTACCTGTTCAAGCCGCACTATGGCGCAGCGCTGCAGAGGCTGAAGGTGGAGATCGGCGCGGATGTGAACTCGACCGACGGCGCGGAACCCAGCCACATGCGCACGGCGCTGGATCACGATGCCACGCGCGGCTACGAGTGGTGGCTGATGACAGAGGCGCACAAGAGGAACCCCAGGATTGTGCTGGAGGTGCTACCCTGGGGCGCGCCGGCCTGGGTTGCACCCGATGGTACAAAGCGCGACACGCTCTACAGCGAAAAGATGGCGGCGTATGTGACGAACTTTATCCGCACGGCGCGGGATGTGTATGGGCTGGAGATTGCGTATGCAGGGGTGTGGAATGAGAAGGCGCACGATGCGGCCTACATTGGCCTGCTGGACCGCGCGTTGAAGGATGCGAGGCTGGCGACGAAGATTGTGTGCTGCGATCAGTATCCGCAACAGGGCCAGTGGAAGATTGCGGACGAGATGCGGCAGAATGCGGCTCTGGCCGCGCAGGTGGCGGCGATTGGCGTGCATTACCCATTCTTGGATGCCAAGGTGACAACGACGGATGCAGCCCGAGCCGCCGCCAAGCCGCTGTGGTCCAGCGAGGATCAACCGAACTCGGGATCGGGCCCTTACCTGAGCCGCGAGTGGCCGGTGGGCGGACGCATTCTGGCGCATCTCTACAATCGCAACTACATTGACGGCGCGATGACGGCCACCGAGATCTGGAGCCCGGTGACGAGTTACTACGACAATCTGGCCGCGCCTAACTCTGGGCTGATGTACGCGAATACTCCGTGGTCAGGCTATTACAAGGTGCAGGGCACAATCTGGGCCACGGCGCACACCACGCAGTTTGCGGAGCCTGGCTGGCAGTATCTTGATCGCTCCTGCGGAGAACTTCCCAGGGGCGGAAGCTATGTGACACTGCGCGCGCCCGACAAGGAGAACTGGAGCCTGGTGCTGGAGACGATGGAGGCCAAAAACAGCGTGCGGATTGCATTCCGCATGGCTGGTGGGCTGAGCGCCGATGCCGTTCACGTTTGGGAGACCAACGACACACACACCTTGGAGCATGTGGCCGATCTGCATGCGGAGGAGGGTAACTTTGCCTTCACGTTTGAGCCGAACACGATCTACACATTGACCACAACCACGGGCCAGGGTCGCGGCACGGCCGAGCCGCCCGCGGAGCGCTCGTTTCCCTTCCCTTACCGCGACGACTTTGAGCTGAAGCGCGCGAACCACATGCCGTACTACCTGGCCGATCAAGATGGCGCCTTCGAGCTGACCGCGTGCGAGGGACGTAGCGGACAATGCCTGGAGCAACGCATTACCGAGAAGCCCATTGCGTGGATGCCGCTGCCGGATCCTTACACGCTGGCTGGCAACGCGAACCGTGCGGACTATGCGGTGGCCGCGGATGTGCGCTATTTGAGCGACGCCGCGGCGATGCTGATGGGGCGCATCGATTCGGCCGATGCGTTTGCGGACCAGACCGCGCGGGCTCCGAGCGGTTACGTGCTGCGCGTGAAGCCGGATGGCGCGTGGGAGCTGGTAACGACGGCGATGAACAAGCCGGAGTTGACGCTGGCCTCGGGCAGCGTGGTGCTGGATCGCGCGCAGTGGCACCACGTGGAGCTGGCGTTTGCAGGATCGCGCATCACGGCAAGCATCGATGGCAAGGAGATTGCGGAGGTGCGGGATGGTTCGCACACCAACGGGATGTTTGCGTTGGGCAGCAATTGGGACCGGGTACAGTTTGACAATCTGGCAGTAACCCCACCTGCGGTGGGGCCAGACGCGCTGCGCGCATTTCCATCGCGATAAAGGGGAGCTATTGCTTCCCGGTACTGAGGATAAGTTCGTACTGCGGGGTGAGCTTGATGCTCTGGAGTTCCGCGGCTTGGCCGTTGGATGGAAATGCTACCGGAGCTGGTAACTCGAAGTAGATGGGCGCGTGGTTGCGCAAGGGCAAAACGTCGAGAGTCAGGGAGTGCGCCTGGCCATCGGCGAGGAAGCGGTTGAGGCCTACGGACCAATCGTTGCCGGTCCAAAAATCGTCGGTGAGCAGGTGGCCGTTGTCGTAAAGGCGCGCCAGATCGCCTGTGTAGCGAATGTCGAGGAAGAGCTCGCTGAGACCAGCACCAGCGCCCTTGGGAATTTCAATGGACCAGCGCGCGGCTTGCGGCAACTCGCCCTCAGCCGGAGCGAGCGCAACGGGGTCGCGATGCGCGGCGGACATCTTTGCAGGGGGAACCAACTGCGCGGGATGAACCAGGTTGACGATGGCTTGCGGCGCTTGCGCAGGCACCGTGGCGGTGCAGTGCGCGGCGTTTCTGTTGGGGCTCACACAAGTGATGGCAGCGCTCCCGGTGAGTTGGCCGCTGGGAGCAGGCAACAGATCGAAGCTGAAGTGCGCGTCGGCGCGGGTGAGCAGATGCACGACATCGGGCGCGGCGTAGACATCGCTTGCGGTGATGAGCAAATGGTCGTGCCCGGCGATGTGTATCTTCCACGCATTCTCCGCTTGCGCTGCGCTAAGCACGATCCAGCGCGTGCGCGTGCCGTCCTTGGCGGTGACGCTGACCACGGCATCCAGACCGGGTTGAATAATCGTTGCGGCGATGAGGCCGTTGGCACGCTGGACGGCGCCTGCGCTGGTGTTGACGCTGCGCACGGTGGTGGCATCAAAGGCCAGCTCGGTGCGCACCCCGGGTAAAGAGGCCAGATAGTAGGTGGTCACGGAATGGCTCTCGGTGCGAGTGATGAGTTGCGCGGTGGCGTAGTGCAAGGTAGCGCTGCCGGCGCGGAGATTGAAGGGCCAGATGAAGTAGCTGGCGGCAGGAATATCAATGGGTTGGGCAGGCAGATGCAGCGTGCCGGATGGCAGAGCGACTTCAAACTGCAGCGCCGGACGCGCGGGCATTGTGTAGTTGCGGACGTAGTTATTGAAGAACACGAAGCCTGCATTGCCGCGCGAGCGCACCGTGACGCGCGGAGTTACAAGGTCAGAGGTGTTGGCGGGCAGCTGTTCCGCAGCATGCACCTGCATGGGCGCGAGCTGCGCACCAAAGCTTTGCAGAAAACACTGGTAGAGCTTCATCTTGCGCAAGGAGGCGCGCTCCTCGCCAAACTGGCTCAGGGGCGCTTCAAAATCGTAGGATTTGATGGGCAGATCGTTGGGATAACCGGTGCCCTGCGACTCTTGAAGCGTGGTGAGTTTTCCCTCGGGATTCTGACCGCCCTGGAACATGTACGTGCCGTAGAGATTGACGCCGGAGCCGAGCATGACGGGGAACATGGCGCCAATGTCATCGCCGCTGATGACGGGGCGGCGATGATAGGTGACCTGATTGCCGCCGCCAATTTCAATGGTGACGAAGGGCAGCTCGGCAGGCTGCTGGTCATTGGCATTTGCAGCCTGGCCGGGCGCGCCCATGGCTCCCATGTTGGCAGTGACGCGATTCTGCAGATGGAAGGCATAGCCCTCACCCGGCGCGAGTTTGAGGATGGAGCGATCCCAGGGCGCGTCGGGATAGCCGCCGCCATAGATAGGCAACACGGCGCGGGGCGGCAGAACAGCGTTATCCCACGCGGTGACAAAGTAGAAAGGCACATCGAGGCCCGCTTCCTGGACCATGCGGCGCAGGGTGAGAATGTGCTCCTCGCCCGCGCCAGGACCGCGCTTGGAGTACTCGTTTTCAAGCTGCACGCCGATGATGGGGCCACCGTCTTTCCAGAGCAGGCCCTTCACCTGCTGGTCAATCTGCGCAAACCATAACTGCACATGCTGTAGATAGCCTGGAGAGTTTTGGCGGACGGGGCCTTGCTGGAGCAGCCAGTCGGGCAAGCCGCCGTTGCGCGCCTCGCCATGCGCCCAGGGGCCGACGCGCAGCACCATCCACATGCCGTGTTTCTTGCAGAGAGCGGCAAAAGCGCGCAGATCGCGCTGATCGGCCCAGTCCCATTGGCCTTCGATCTCTTCGTGGTGGATCCAGAAGGCGTAGGTGGAGACGCCGGTGATGCCGACGGACTTCATCTTGAGCAGCTCCGGCTCCCACTGCGCGCGGGGAAAACGGGAGTAATGAAACTCGCCCATGGCGGGGAGCAGGGGCTGGCCGTTGAGCAGCAGTTCACGGCTATCAATGGAGAGCCGGTCGCCGTTGGGAGCCAGCGATGCGCCGGCGTCATAGGCCGCGGGCTGGGGCGCTTGCCAAGCTTGGCTGGCATCCACGCGGACCAGCGTGGTTTGCTGCGCAGGGCAGTAGGCGGCGAGCAGAACCGAGGCAGAAAAGATGGAGCAGAGGTGCAGATGACGATTCTTCAACACGGTAAATCTCCCCTGGCGATGAGATGAAGGATGCGGATGAATAGCATTCAGAACGCAAAGTCGTGGACAAAGCCGCATGCAGATTACTCTACCGAATCCAGCGAACGGGTGGATAGCAGAAGTGCGGAAAGGCCGATGAATGGGAGACCCTGGCGCGGCCCGGAGCCAGCTGTGCATGCAATGGCGCATACTGGAGGCCTGGAGTTGAGCGGTCGCAAGCGCGTTCCTGCAAAGAGCTATCAAAGAATGCTACTTTAGTCCGATGCCAACTGTGCATCTGTTCGCTATATTCGGCCATGATGATGGACTCATGGAATATATTGGGTGAAAAACGAACCAGAACGGGAGAGCGCAGTGCGCAAGAGCCGGTTTACCGAGGAACAGATTATAGCGATCCTGAAGCAGCGTGACGTGGGCAAGAGCATACCGGAGCTGTGCAGCGAGCATGGCATCAGCGAGTCGACTCTTTACAGCTGGCGCACCCGGTTCCGGCTGCACAGTTCGGTTCACTCTGAACATTTGGAGAAGCTGCAGAACGAGATTCAGCGCTTGCGGCAACAGGTGTTTGATCTGACGCTGGAGCTGGAGACCGCAAAGGGCAAGCTGCGCCGGAACAGTTGGAGCATCCCGGAGAGCGATTGGGATGCGCGGCGCGCCAGCTAGGGCAGAGTTACTGGATTGTTCTGCTTTCTCTCCGCTGCTACAGCCCCACTCCTTGGGCTGCGATTACGGCGCCATTCAAGTCTTCCCGCCCCAAACATGAACGCTCCTCGACATAAGACAATAACTCGCGCATTTTTCCTTTTGCTATAGACTTCCATGGCCCATCCATTTTCGCGGTTATTGCGGAAACGGGTGGGATACCTATGAACTTCAGGTCTCCACTTCAGAGCATGATCTAGCCAAGTTGCGGTTCGCGGTTGCGCAGGCGGCGCATTTCGCCCTTGAGGGATTCAAAGTCGAGGCTGATTTCGTCAAGGCGCTGCTTGAGGCGGCGATTTTCGATTTCCAGATTGAGCACCTGCATTTCGCCGGGCTCGCTGCGGCTCTCGTATCTGGTTCTCCAGGAATAGATGGTGGAAGAGCTGATGCCGTGCTCCTGGCAGACCTCGGCAACGCTCTTTCCTGCCTCACACTCTTTTAGGATTCTGGCAATCTGTTGATGGCTGAACCGGCTATGCTTCATGCTTTCTCCTGCGCCGGGGCGCGAGAACCTGTGGCGCTAAGTAGGATAAGGAGCGGCAAAGTGCCCCGGAACGAGGAAGGGCGTACATCAACAGGGGGTTGAAAAGAGCGGCGGAACTCCAGGTGTTTTTGGAATTCCGCCGCGTTGGACATGCTGCCTGAGTTAGAACGCGTACTTGAGCGAGAACTGCGCCTCGCGCACGTCGTGGCCAAGGCCCTTGATGGTACCGAACGCGGTGCTGCTGGAGATGGGGTTCGAGACCGTCGGGTTTCCCAGGATGGTGTGGTTGAGGATGTTGAAGTACTCGGCGCGGAAGTCGAGTTTGGTTTCATGGAAGATCGAGAAGGTGCGCGCCAGAGCGGCATCCCAATCGGTGTAGCCAGGTCCGCGCAGGGTGCCCTTGACGACGTTGCCGAAGCCGGTGCCGGCGCCGGTGTTGGACGGAACCGAGAAGGCGGCGGGGTTCAACCAGCTGTAGCAGGAGGTACCCAAGCCAGTAGTAGCCGGGCAACGGCCGGCATCGAACTTCTTCAGGTACGGATCCTGCGTAAAGTCACGCTGGGCGCGGTCCTGCGACAGGCCGGTGTAGGAGTTGTCGGTGCCCATGTAGGCGGTGAGCGCATCACCGGAGTGGTGCTGGAACAAACCGCTGGTGCGCCAATCGTTGACGATGGCACGCACCACGCTGAAGCTGTTGTGCAGCTTGGGCATGGCGTAGACGTAGGAAACCGAGATGACGTGGGGGTGA
>Ga0181529_10000307_pt1 | contig 73006 bp, 63 predicted proteins | sample PEATcosm2014_Bin_36_FD_119763 | JGI IMG/M metagenome (GOLD analysis project Ga0181529, IMG submission 119763) | Peatland microbial communities from MTU Mesocosm Facility, Houghton, MI, USA - PEATcosm2014_Bin10_30_metaG | ecosystem: Environmental > Terrestrial > Soil > Wetlands > Peat | place...
CCTGGCGTTGACTGCCGCTGCTGCCTCCCCGGCCTGCCGGGCGGTCGCGTGGTAGAACTCGGCGGCCCGTTTTATCTCGCTCTCATCGTAGGTCGCATCGTGGATCAAAAGGTCGGCATCTTTTGCATGCGCAACAAGGGCGGGGACCACCGGCCGGGTGTCCCCGGTGTAGACGATCTTCCGGCCCGGGCGGGGAGCGCCCATCACATCCGAGGGAAGCACCTCGCGCTCCGTGCCATCCTTTGTCACTTTGATCGTCTCGCCGCGCTGGAGCCGGCCAAAGAGTGGCCCGGGCGGCACGCCGAGTTCAATCGCATGTTCCCGGTCGAACCTACCCGGGCGGGGATCCTCTTCGAGCACGTAGCCGAGTGCGGGCATACCGTGGCTGACCGCAAAACCGGTCACCGTGTAACCGTTAAAGCGCACCCACGATCCATCCGAAAGTTCGACCGAATCAAGGGTGAATTTCAGGTTGAACCGGCTGATCTTTTTGATGGTCTCGACAAACTCGTGGACCCAGTTCGGGCCGTAGATGGTCAGCGGTTCGGTGCGCCCGTTAAACGACATGGTCTGGACAAGGCCGAAGATCCCAAGGAAGTGATCCGCGTGCCAGTGCGTCACAAAGATGGCGTCGACCGTAAACCCGCACCGGGCCCGCATCATCTGCTGCTGTGCCCCTTCCCCGCAGTCAAAGAGAATGGTATCGGTGCCGCGCCGGATCATGATACAGGGCGGGTTGCGTATCGGCGTCGGGAGCGCCCCGGCCGTCCCGAGGAAATAGACCTGCAGGGTCCCGCCGCTCATATAAAACACTCCGAAAAGACCGCCCGGCTCTTTTTTGCTTCCTCGATCGAGCGACCCTCGATCACAATCACACCGCTGTACCGTGCGGCGATCGTTTTTCCCACCGTCTTCCAGTCGATGGTACCGGCACCGAGCGGGAGATGCTCGTCAGAAACCCCGTGGTTGTCGTGGATGTGGATGTGGTTTGCATGGGAGACCTCGGAAAGAAACTCGGGGACTTTCCCAAGCGTATTTGCATGCCCGAAATCGAACGTGAGGCCGATGCCCTCGATGCCCCCTGCCATCCCCATGAGTTCCCCGGCATCCCGGCAGAGGAATTCTTTCTGGCTGATCATGTTCTCAAGGCAGGCAAGCACCCCGTGCTCGACTGCACACTTCCCGATCCGGCGCAGGGCTTCTTTCTGGAGCTCCCAGACCTTCTGCGGCAGGATTTTACTTGCAGGGGAAAGATAGCCCGGGTGGATGGTGACCCGGTCGGTGAGTTCTTCTGCATTCTCAATGCAGATCTCGATCTGCCGGATGGACTCGCGCCAGATCGGGTCGTTGAGGGTCGCAAGGTTGAGATCCCCGTAGGGTGCATGTACCGTGATGCCGAGCCGGGTACTTGCGATCACCTCTTTTATCTTTTCAAGGTTTTCCGGTTTTTCCAGCCGGTAATTGCCGTCGGCGACGATCTCCCAGCCGGCATACCCGGCCTCTTCGATGCCGTACACCCACTGGATATCGTCCCAGACCTTTGCCGAGGAGGAGAAATACGGGCGGAGGGTCATGCATCACGCTCCATGTCCCTGATCAGCTCTGTGACGCGTTTTGTGAAGTCTTCGAGACTCCCGTCGTTATTGATCCGGATATCCGCCAGTTCCAGGGCATTACCGAGACCCCATCCCAGCTCGCGCTCGTCCCGGGTCTTCAGGCCCTCTGCGGATCCCACGTCATCGCTGCGCTTCCGTTCGCAAAGACGTGCCAGCCTTTTGGGAAACGACGTCTCGATGGCAATAAGACGAAAACCCGGGAAATTCTGTCGGAAGACCTGCACTTCCGCGTCGCCCCGGATACCATCCACAAGGACAAGAGCGGCGGCCTGCTCATGGATTGCGTCAACGCAGAGATTGGCAATCGCGTCCATGCCCTTTTCGGCACGGAGCCGGTTTGCCATTGCCCCGAGGTTTGCATCGGTAGGGGGGAGACCGGCTTTTTTTACCGCGTTTCTTATCACATCGCCCATGACCACGACCGCGATCCCCAGCCTCTCCGCTATTTTTGAGAACTCGCCCTTACCGCTTGCGGGAAGCCCGACGACTCCGATCACTTTCATAGACAATCTCACCTCCTTCGCGCGTACGGATCAGGACACGGCGCCGGAGTCCGTCCGCCACTGTTTTTAGTTCTTTTTCCGAGAGCGGGGGGACGCTCTCCGTCACACCCTGCTGGAGGACGAGGTCGACCTCGCCGACTTCAGAAGCGATGATGGCGACCTCGTCATCGTAGCCCCGGAAGAGCGTTATTACGACCTGGAACTCGGGCAGCGTCCCGTTTTTGTGTGCCTCTGTGCAGAGGGCAAGTGAACGCTGCACGTTCTTTACATAATTTCCCCCGAGAAGGTTATTATACCGCGCCCAGCGGGCCTTGATATCCAGTGCCACCCGGTCAAGAAGCCGGTCTTTGATGAGTGCCTCAAGTGTGTCGGGAAAAACGCCGTTTGTCTGGACACCGGTTGCAAACCCGAGCTTCCGTGCCGCGCGGGCAAGCGCGAGAAGTGCGTCCTTCTGCATGGTGGGCTCTCCCCCGGAGAAGACCACGCCGCTTGCCGCAAGTTTCGATTCTTTGATAAGCCCGACAATCTCGTCGATCTCACGAAAATCTTTCCCGGCAAGGATCGCGGCGTTCTGGCAGTACGTGCAGCGGACCGGGCAGCCCCTGAAAAAAACCGTGCAGACCGACCGGCCCCTCCAGTCAACTGTTGAGAGCGGGACAAAACCCCCGTAATTCAGCTGGATAGCATCACCGTTATGGATCATTTTGAGACGGGATTATTTAGTGTACTTGGGTTTGCGGTTCTTTTTTTGGTCCTGAACGGGAATGATCTCCTGTTTTTTGTTCAGGGGGCCCTCAAGGAAGCAGTTTTTTGTTCCTGTAATTATTGGAGACCGGGACGCATAATGCTGCCCGTAGCGGAGACAACCCGGGTGGCAGGAAAAAAAAGATCGTTATTAAAATTTGAAGTACCGGTTCACTATCTTGATGGCGCAGAAGTCCCCGCACATCGTGCAGCCGTCGGTATCGGCCGGCATTCGTTCCGCCCGGATCTGTTTTGCCCGGGCCGGGTTCATGGCGACGGCGAACTGGCGGTCCCAGTCGAGATCGCGGCGGGCGTGGCCCATCTCGAGGTCTGCTGCCCGGGTCTTTTTGAGTTTTACCATGTCTCCGACATGTGCGGCGATCCGCGAGCTCATGACACCTTCATACACTTCTTCCGGGTTCGGGAGTGCAAGGTGTTCGGCGGGGGTTACGTAGCAGATGAAGTCGGCGCCGAGCGATGACGAGATTGCGGCACCGATGGCGGCGACCCGGTCATCGTAGCCCGGTGCGATATCGGTGACGATCGGCCCGAGCATGTAGAAAGGCTTGTTGTTGGTGACCCGCTTCATGAGCTGGACATTTGTGGCGATCTCATCGATCGGCACATGGCCCGGACCTTCGACAATGACCTGCACGTCCTTATCGTGCGCCTTGTCCGCGAGTTCCGCGTTGATGAGCAGTTCCTGGATACCAGCCCGGTCGGTTGCATCGTGGATGGCTCCGGCCCGCATGCCGTTTCCCATCGAGAGGGTGACTTCGTGCTCCTTCATGATCTCGAGCAGGTAGTCAAACTCGGAGTAAAGCGGGTTTTCCTTCTCGTTGTGGAGCATCCACGCGGTCATGAATGCCCCGCCCCGGGAGACAAGCCCTGCGTGCCGGCCCTGGTTGCGGAGGCGCTTTACCGTCTCCCAGTTGATGCCGGTGTGGATCGCCATGAAGTTCGTGCCGAGTTTTGCCTGCTCGGCCGTGATCCGGAAGAGGTCGTCCTCTTTCATGTGGATGACGGCGCCGTCTTTTTTGACCGCCTCGATAAACGCCTGGTAAAGGGGGACACTTCCCACCGAGAGGGTAGTGTTGGCGATGATCTGTCTCCTGATCTCGGCAAAGTCCCCACCGGTCGAGAGTTCCATGAGGGTATCGGCACCGGCTCGTTCGGCCTGTTTTGCCTTCTCAATTTCCTCGGGAATATTGACAATATCGGTGGAGGTCCCGATCGAGGCATTCACCTTGGTGCGGAGACCCTCGCCGATACCGCAGATCTTTACCTTTCTGTAGGGTGAGACCGGGATCACGATGTGGCCTTCGGCAACGCTGCGCCGGACGAAGTCTTCGGTGACTCCTTCCTGTGCCGCGACCTGTTTCATCTCGTCTGTCACGATGCCGCGCTTGGCATCACCAATAATACTCATACCTTACCGGTACCACAAAAGGACAAATAAAGACTCGGTTTTGTATTTCCGGGTGAAATCTGGCTTGTTATGGAAACAAGTAAAATTGAGTTTAGGTAAATCAGGAAAAGTTGCAGGGAGTTTGTTCCCCTTTTGAGTGCTCGTTTTGCTACTGCCCTGACTGATGTTTTTATAGGTCGCCACGTCAAATCAAAGGAATTAAAAATATTACAGGTCTCCGATGACAGATGCAGATTTCTTCGAGGTAACGGTCAAAGAGGCGGCGCACAACGACGCGAGCCGGGGGATTGCACGGCTGAGCGTCGATGTGATGAAAAAGCTCGGGCTCGTGTCGGGCGATGTTATCGAGATTGTCGGAAAACGGCCCGCGGCAGCGATTGTCTGGCCGGGTTTTGCCGAGGATATCGGGTTTGCTATCCTGCGCATTGACGGGAGTATCCGGGCAAACGCAAATGCCGGCATCGATGAAAAGGTGAAGATCCGCAAATCGGAAGCGGTGTACGCCACAAAGGTGGTGATCCAGCCGGCCCAGGAAACGAAACTTGTCGGGGGCGAGCAGTATCTCTCACGGGTCCTGCGCGGGCGGTCCGTCGTCGAGGGCCAGATGCTGCGCGTCGATATCATCGGCAACTCCGTCACGTTTGTTATCGTCAGGGTCTCCCCGAGGGCGATTGCAATCGTTTCCGATGACACGGAGATCGAACTCAAGGAAGAGCCCTTCAATCCCGAAGAGGGCAAACGGGAGATCACCAACATCCAGTACGAGGATATCGGCGGGCTCGAACGCGAGCTCCAACTCGTCCGGGAGATGATCGAGCTCCCGCTGCGCCACCCGGAGATCTTCGAGAAACTGGGGATCAAGCCCCCGAAGGGAGTCCTCTTCTACGGCCCGCCGGGGACGGGAAAGACCCTGATTGCAAAAGCGGTCGCAAACGAGGTCGACGCCCACTTCCTCACGCTCTCGGGCCCCGAGATCATGAGCAAGTTCTACGGGGACAGCGAGAAAGCCCTGCGCGACAAGTTCCACGACGCGGAGGAGAATGCCCCGTCTATCATCTTCATCGACGAGATCGACGCCATCGCACCGAAACGCGAGGATGTGCAGGGCGAGGTTGAACGCCGGATCGTTGCGCAACTCCTCGCGCTCATGGACGGTCTTGCCGGCCGGGGTCAGGTCATCGTGATTGCGGCGACAAACCTCCCGAACTCCATCGACCCGGCGCTGCGGCGGGGCGGGCGGTTCGACCGGGAGATCGAGATCGGTATCCCGGACAAGAGGGGCCGGCTCGAGATCTTCCAGGTACATACCCGGGGGGTTCCCCTTGCAAAGGATGTCGATATCGCCGCGTTTGCCGAAACGACCTTCGGGTTTGTCGGGGCGGATATCGCGCTTCTCGTGAAAGAAGCGGCGATGAACGCGATACGGAAGATCATTCCCCTCATCGATATCGACAAGGAGATCCCAAACGAGGTCATCGACCAGCTCAAACTCACGAAGGCCGACTTCGACGCGGCACGGAAAATTGTCCAGCCCAGCGCCCTGCGGGAAGTCCTTATCGAAGTCCCGGATGTCTCATGGGATGATATCGCGGGTCTTGACGAGACCAAGGATACCCTCATCAAAATTATCGAGGGCCGGCTGCGGTATCCAAAAATCTTCGAAAAACTCAATTACAAACCCCCGAAGGGCATCCTTCTCTTCGGTCCGCCGGGGACGGGAAAGACCCTGCTTGCAAAAGGGATCGCGAGCAAGCGCCATCTCAATTTTATCTCGGTAAAAGGCCCTGAACTGCTCTCAAAAGGGGTGGGCGATTCTGAAAAGCACGTGCGGGAAGCGTTCCGGAAGGCCCGGCAGTCAGCGCCCTGCATCATCTTCTTTGACGAGATCGACGCGTTGTTCCCCAAAAGGGGCACGGTGAACGATTCCACGCATGTCACCGAGAGCGTCCTCTCCCAGTTCCTGACCGAACTCGACGGTGTCGAAGAGTTAAAGGAGGTCTTTGTCATCGGCGCGACAAACCGGCCCGATCTCCTGGACCCGGCCCTCCTGCGCCCGGGCCGGCTCGAAAAGCACCTGTACATTCCCCCTCCAGATGAGGCGGCACGGAAAGCGATCCTTGCCACGTATCTCAAGGACCTGGAAAGCGTTCTCGTCCCTGATATCCAAGTCGATGAACTGGCCGCAAAGACCCGGTTCTTTGTCGGCGCCGATCTGGAGGCGTTGGTGCGCGAGGTAAAGGCACTCGTCATCGACGAACTGACCCGGGACGAGAGCGCGGGTGAAACCAGCACAACGCCGGAGTACGCGATAAAAATTACCCGCCGGCATTTCGAGGCCGCGCTTGAGAATATCAAGGGCACGCTCGATGGCACGGATTTCGAGCGGTACGAGCAAAAGTCCTGGGATCTTCTCTATGCGAAAGGAAAACGCGACCTCCTGTACCGCGCCGTCAGTCTCGTCAACCAGATCGAGTACCTGAAAGGAAAACATGCACTCAGTGATGAGATTCTCCGGCAGGCCGACGAGCTCAGGGACCTGGTCTACTGGCAGAGAAAATCCTTTGATGTAATCCAGACACGCACCGATGAACTCAGGCAGGCGCTTGAGGCGGCGGCGGGTGCAGGCAGGTAAGTATCCTTTTTTGTTCATGCCCCGGGCCGGGTGGATTTTTTTAATGACCGGCCCGGCATTTCCGAGTCTGGGGGGGGAGGGGGTACCCCCCACCCGTGATTGCGGTTGGGTGACCTGGGGGCCCAATGAATGTGTTACCTATTGAAAGTCAGGTAAATCTTTTTTAACCGGGTTGCAGATTAGATCGATTGGCAGCTTGTTCCCTGACTATTACTCTATGAAATGATCACGTTCTAAAACGTTTACGGGCTGCTGAAAATTCGAGTGGAGGAAGAAAATGAGTAAAATGGTAATGGTCGCATTGTGGATTTTGATCGGGCTTCTCCTGCTCATTGGCGGAATTACGGCCATGGGGACGCTCTACGTATCAGGTATCTGCCTGATCCTTGCAGGACTTTTGATCATCATCGTGGCAATCAAGAAGGCCATGATGAAGAGACCGGAAATGGCAGCGCCGGCCAAATAATCCCATCATGTTTTTAAAGAAAGTTAAAGTCTACGTTGTCATTTTATGAATTTTCAGGCAATCCACGACGTTAACCGGTTTTTCCTCATGCGGTTGCAGGTCTGGTAATCCGTCCCCCTCAGGAGGCTATCGCTATTGTGCCCCGTCCCCTGATCACTAGGGCATGGTGGCACAAGCCGGGGCAAAAGGGGTACCCTGCGGGCATCCCTTGAATGGTGACGGGGTTCGGCTACTATGGACTAATCAGGAATGGAATGCCTGAAGGCATCAAACGGCTTTTGGTACGATATAAATTAATGTCGTAACTACCAGGGCGGGAATGGATAACAAGTCTTTTGAATTACCCTACATAATGTAGATAGATTATCACGACGCAAAAGACGCAGAGCTTACTATTGTTGGTAGTCGGCCTTTCCCTTCTGGAGGGTCTGGTTATCTACCTCAATCTGGTGGTACATCCTGACAGTCAGCCCGGCCTCACCATCGTTATCGTCATTCTTTTTGCCATCGCAAGCGGGCTCTCGGTATGGTATAGAACCAGAGTTCGAGGTACAACATACTCCTGACGATCTAATTACCATACCTTTGGGGAGTGGGTTCATGATCCCTGGTAAATCTGCCCTCCCCCCTATACATACAATTACTGACGTTAGAGCAAAAGACAAAGTTTAGTGCCTCTCACTTTGAGTCTCTTTAAAAATTACCGTTGTCCCGTCACTCTGTTCGAGATCCACGTTCGACTATCCGGATGAACAATGGCTCCCCGCCTCAGGGCCTCTCGCGGGGCACGGCGGGGGGAATCGCAAAATTCATCACAACTACATTAAGCCGCACGAAGGTCTTGGCGGGAAGACACCGGCTGAAGCATGTGGGATACAGGTTAACGGGGAAAACAAGTGGATAACCCTGATCCAGAACGCAGCAACGGCAGCGAAATAAATTTATTTTTTAATTATAAAGAATACCAAAATAACTCCGGATATCATTTAATATCTTTAAATAGGCTTTAAGATGGTTTAATCATATTGAAACATTTCGAATGATATTATTTTTGCTCTGTCACAAACTCTTTGATTCTTCCACTAATGGGTTAACTAACCTGTTTGGGCTGCATGTACGTATGAATGTATAAAACAAAATTTTCCTGAGAAACCATTTATATAAAGCCGAGCTCCGGATCTATGGGAAGGGAGATCATGATCTCTTAATTAAGCCTGAAAAAAGGCAATCTAGAAACCCACGAGGGTTACCCGATTGGAAGACCTGAAATCTCCTTTTGGGTGGATTAAAATAAATACCTTCTGGTAACGAAGTCCGATTTAAATTAGCGAAAGCCACCTAATAACGTCCGAAGAGGTGATTTGACGTGCCGCACAGAGCGGTCTTACTCGGTCTTATCCTTGCAATTGCCGGAGGACTTCTGCTATCGTTCGGAATACCCCAGATATTCTGGGGGCCAGTCCTGATGATTGTAGTGGGATTTGTCCTCATATTCATTGGCATTGCAGGATTTGCAAACCAAATTGATTCCTGCCCATCACGCTGGTAATTGAAAATTAAAAATTTCCTTATTTTTTGAATAATTTGTCCATTTCAGCAAAAACCTGTTTCGCGATACCCCCCGCTTCACCCCAATCATAAGCCTGTACGAAAAGACCACTTGCATTTCTTGTACCTGTTATATCAACTGTGCAAGTCCCATTACCATTATCTAATACTAATATTGACATATCTTGCCCCGCCCAAGATTTCCAGCTCATTTGTGTTTTAAATTGCAATAGACCATTGACTTTATCGATACTGCTAATTTTGCATCCCAAACGTCTTACCGCTTGAAGAGCAATATTGAACGCTTGGTCGCTTGGAAAAGAATATTCATGCGTTATTGGTTCTGCCATAATTCTAACCTCTATTTTCTATTTTATTTATAATTTATTTTAATTTGTGTATATCTCGTGTTGGAGTTGGAAAACCCCCGACTTTTGACAGCCTTTTGTGTGATCTGCTACCCCCCGCAGACTTTACAGAACCCTCCACCCGGTTCTGTTGCGTTGTCGGGACTTTATCAGTTCCGGCTCGCGCTGTTGCATCGCGGGACTTTTCAAAAAATAGAATTATTCGGAAGAATCCTCTCTAGAAAGACTCTCACTGAAATTAATGATTTGGTTGTTATCTATTTTCTTTGCCTCTAAAAGTATAGACGTTATTTTTGAGAAGATCTCGTCTTCCCTGTCGCAAATTTCTGAGAGATGATCTAGGAAAGCCTCATGAATTGCTTTCTGACCTTCGTGGTAATCTTCATATTTTGGATTCTCTTTTGCCTCTTTGGTGACGGATTCGACTATTTTATGAGGTAAATTCTCAGAATAGATTAACCAAGGTTTTCCATTAACCTCAGCACAGAATTCAAAGTTATCCTTGTGCCTTTTAGGAGTCCGAGCATAAATCCTCTCTATCCTTTCATCGTTGATTATACCGTCTCCGGTATATATCTCAATCCAAACCATTTTTCCCTCCTAAAAATTAGGATTCTCCAAAGTAAATCAATGCGCCAATAAATATCAAACCGATAAAGAATACCAGATCACTGTTCGCGGTTTGAGTTCGTTCATTGCCATCAGATACTAGGGATACTGCTGATTGTTCTAATGGCGTTCCGTTCAGTGGTTTCTCTAAAACCTGTCCAGTTGATGATTCAACCGAACCGAATCCTGCGTAGGCCAGCAGACCTACAACAACCACAAGTATAAATGCACCAATAATTAGTGCGATTTGCCATACTTCCATAGTTTTCATCTCGTAAGTTAAAGTCAACCGACGATACCGAAAACTCTAAGTCTGAGGACATCAAAACAGTAAGTGTTTGGGCTTGGCAGTCTGATGTCTTCAGACAGTTGAGTTGTTTTTAGTGTTTGTTTTCATCGCAACCCTTCCCATAAACCCGCATCCGGGTACATCACTCCGATACTAATTCTATCGCTTTTCCGGAATAAAGCCTTTCTGAGGCTTAAATTTCTTAGTCCGGCCTAAGGAAGGACTGAAATGAGAAAATAGAACTAATATGGAGTTATTTTAAAAATTATTTTATCGCCAACCCGATCATCGTTTCCCATCTGTTCCCCATCAGATTAATTGGGATGTTTGCCATTTGTGCAGGGGTTAGCCCACCAATTCCCTGATGGGGTCTGATATAGTTATAATAGGTCTGTAACCCCGCTACAAATTCCTGTGCGCCAACCGGATTGTCAAGTGACCGGAGAACCTTGGTGCGCTCTCGGAAGGTTCCGTTCAAGCGTTCAAGGATGTTGTTGTTCGGCTTTGTCTCGAAGTCTTTCAGTCTAATATGCGGGTTCTGAATGGGTGCGGTTACATCAAAAAATTCCGCCCTAATAGCTTTTTGGTAAGCCGGTAATCCATCAGTAACTATTGCATCTGGTCTCTTGTTGGCGATCTCTTTTGCTTTCTTTAATGGGATACGCGCATCATTTACGAACCGTGTCTCGGTGATCTGGCAAGCAAGGAGGTAGCGGGTCTTTGCATCCATGAGATTCCAGATCCACTGGTAGTATTTTTTCTCGCCCTCTTTTTTGATGAACACCGTTGTCTCATCACAGTGCCAGATGTTCCCCACATCAGCCTCATACTTCTCGGAGTATTTTCCAAGGAGTTGAGTATACTTCTTGATCCAGCGCATAGGAGTGGTTTGGCTGACCTTCCGGTCGTGGAACTGCTGGATGTGATCGGTGATCTTCCGAAGTGAAACGCCCTTAAAATAAAGGTCAAGCGTAAGGGTGATTACTTTAGGATCGTGTTTTACACGGCTGAATCCCTTATCAACAACAAACCGGTGATTGCAATCACGGCAACCGTAACGTTGGAGTTCTCCGTAAGAGGTTGCCCGTACCCCGCGTTTTATGATATTCTGACTTTTGCAAATTGGACAAGTAATCCCATTAACATCGCCCTGTATTCTTTGAGCTTTAATATCTGTCTCTACATCTACTTTAATTTTAAGAGAGAACTGAACGGCGTAGATGTGTTTGCATGGCATGTGGCGGGCCTGGAAATCAGGGCATGAACACGACCACGAATACTTGTTCTGCGGCTTGCCTTGGCTGATAAATTTCCGGGTTATCCGGTAATACGCATCCTTTGACTGTGATCTAACGTCCCATTCATCCTTACCCATCTGAATGATGGTGTCCGGTTCCGAGAGAATCTTTAATCCTCTTAATTCTCTTGGGTTGCTGAATTTATCCATCTTCATTCACTCCTAAAACTTACTTATTGCTATATTACTATTAGGTAATATTGCATATATACCTTTTGGTAATAGAGTTAAAGTTATATAACAATGGTAACATACAGGAAAGTATGGCACGAATTAAGTTAGACGGTTTCAGGTGCGAGCGGTGCGGCCACGAATGGGTAAAACGCGGTGAGGATGATCCTAAAGTTTGCCCGAAATGTAAGAGTCCTTATTGGGATATTCCGAAGAAAACAAAATAAGGGGCTGTTTGAAGGATTTTAAATTAAAATTAATTCGCGCTGGTTGGATGCTGTTCTAATTTTCTCTGGATGCCTTCGATAAAAAAATGTAGACTCGTTGAACGAGGGCTCTCTAAATCAAGGTGTGGTGAGATTTTTTTCGCCCATTCGATCTTGTCACTACGTTTGCACTCTCCACGTTTTTTACCCAGTGTTTCAGCTAAAAGTTCCCATGCACCAACAATAGAGTCTGGAGGAATGTGTTCAATTTTTTGAATTTTTGCATGTGGGTATGCAGATCTAACTGCATCGATATCTGCTATAAACCAAGATTCCATTTCTTCAACCGCTATACGAAATAACACGCATGACGGTTGATTCAACAATTCGTTGTGAAGATCGATCAGTTTTCCTTTTAATTCTATACAGTTATCGTGGTCGGCATCGACAAGGACAATAATACAATATTCTTCCGATAGGTGGGAATAGCCACGCAACTTAGCTGGTAATTGATGCAATAATGTACGATCTCTCGGATTAGGTAGGGAATATGCTGTTGGGGGGAGTTTTCCCTTTCCTTGATGATGAATAATTTTAAAATCGATGTTTTCTCGTAAATTAAAACGACGAATAAAAATTTCCTTGATTGCAGGGATATCTGATGATCCTTCCACAAGAACTTCAAAGAACATGCGGATTGCCCCGCCCGAAATGATTACTATACCAAAGGCTACCTAACGGTATTCCCTCATCAAATAACTCTTTTACCGCTTTAATGTCTGCCGCTCTTATTGCGGTTGAGGCCCCTTTTTCGTTTTTCTCAAGAATCCAGACTTCTTCTGGTGTAATCGCATCAATAAAGTATGGGGAATGAGTTGTGATAATAATTTGAGGCCCGTTTTTGTCTCTTGTTGTGTAATCCTTCATTGTTTTTGCAAGCGGTTCTAGTAATTGATGATGAAGACCATTTTCGGGTTCTTCGATCCCTATCAAGGGGAATGGTGACGGATCTTCAAATAATAGTAAATATGCCAGCATTTTCAGAGTGCCATCGGACATATCTTGTTGGAAAAATGGATTCTGATATCCCTTATCATTAAATTGTAATAATAAACGACCGTCATCAGTCCTTTTATGCGAAATTTTTTCTATACCCGGTATATACTGTCCAATTCTATCCAGCATTTTTTTAAATTTTCCCGGATCGTTGCGTTCGATATATTGTAAATAATTTGCTAAATTATCACCACCTTGATTCAGGTGTTTTTGTGCGCCTGCAATAGGTTCCTTTCGAGCGAGATTGGGAACAAAATATGATAGGTACCATCCCTCTAAGAATGTCCTAAACGAGACAATTCGTGGATGTTCTGATAAATTCCCAAAGGTGGTGATCGCTAAAAACCGAGTGTCATTCAATTTTATTGCCACAGATGCATTATCTTCCTCTTTCTCCGAACCCCGCCCGGCCCATGCATATCCTTTCCCTTTTTTAATCTCCAAAAAAGAGAAGGGTCTTCCAGTTTTTTGCCCCTTTCTGCGCTGTCTTAATCTTTCATATACGACAACTGTATGACCAGATTTGTCCGAGTTAATATGTAATGAATAACTGATAGGGCGTGAATTTTGATCTTGTCTAAAGTATAACTCGAACTCTATCGGGCCTTTCTGGCCTTGAGTTCTTAATCTTTCAAAACCTCCTCTATGCGGTTTATCACAAGCTTCTTCAACATTTTCTCGAAGGCAATCACCAATAAAACCGAGAGCATCCATTAGTGCTGATTTTCCAGAGCCATTCGGCCCAATAACCGCAATAAATTTTGAGAGAGGCGGCGGGTTGTTTCCAAGATTTTCGAAAGTTCTGCCCAATGTTACATCTTGTAAAGCACGGAAATTTCTTATTCTGATCCCTTCCAATTGGGGCATATTAATTAGTTTTATCGCTTTGTCTGTATTATATCCTTTTGTTTGATTGTCCTCTCGGATCACACCAGAATTATTACTTTTAAGAGAATGGAACGTCATTTCACATTACACCCCCTAAAAGAAGTCCCGCGATGCAACAGGGGACTTGAAAAAGCGGGAAGTCCCGACAACGCAACAGAACCCTCCACCCGGTTCTGTTAACTTGGTGTGGGGTGGCGCGAGGTGTTAACCAGAGTGGGATACTTTTAGAAAACAAATGTCGGGAAAAAAGATAAAGTCGGCAAGCAAAGGGCAACGTATGACAATAATTAACGAGGAACGATTTAGAAAAGTGGATGAAATACTTAGAGCGACCCAAAGTCATTTTCTTTCACAAGAGATGGGCACTTCATTTACTGCATTTGTGGATATGAAAACATGGCGTGCGATTGAGGGTCATGTAATGAAATGCGGGTATGGAAATATCACAAATGTGGGAGATATAACTTTTATTCAATATGGCGATTGGAAAATTTTTTGGTTGCCTCAAAAAATTGACAATGGAGAGAAAATTGGAATTTTGATGTTCCCCGGTAATGGCATTTACCGCAGTATCGAATAAAATTTATTTTGCCTGTGCCGCGTTCTGTATTAGCGTTATCCACTTGTTCTCTCCTTCAACAACAATCCCGCACGCATCCGCAGGTGTCTTTCCGTCGAGTGCTTCGTGGGGTCGGATATAGTTGTGGTAAATCTGCATCCCAGGCAGAACCTTTGTATCAACTTTCTTTAACCCGCGCATGGTCTTTTCCCTATCGCGGATTTCCCCGTTGATACGTTCCATTTTGTTGTTGTTCTCGTTCCATGCATTCCCGGTGAGTTTGATCGCGTTTACGTGTCGGGAGCGCGGGTTTGTAACGGTGTAAAGTTCGCGGTTGAATGCGTCATGATACGCCGGCAGCCCATCGGTGATCATAACGTTGGGGCGCTTCCCTGCGATCTCTTTTGCATCACGAAAAATCTTTGCTGCATCGTGCTTGAACTTTGAACCGGCGACTTCCTGAGCGATCCAGTACCGGGTCTCGTCGTCCATCACAGCGAACACATATTTCATATCTCCCTTGACTTTGATCCATATCTCATCCGCTCTCCATGTGTCGGAAACATTCGGCTGGATTTTCTCGATGTACTGTTCCATCAGCGCCGTGTATTTGTTGATCCACTTATAGACGGCAACATGAGAGACTTTGACCCCACGCAGTTTGAGCGCCTTGGTTACGTTCCTGAATGACAGCCCGGAGAAGTAAAGCTGCATCGCGGCGGTAATGTCCTGTGGCGTGGATTTCATGCCCTCAAAACCTGCATTCAGAACAAAGTGCTGCCCACATTCCTTGCAGTAGTAAACCTGTATGTCACCGTAATCGTTGTGCCTCACGCCATCTTTGATGGTAAGGGAGGAACCACAGTATGCACAGAGATCCGCAGAGGTGTTGATCGGTGCAATTCTCTTGACAACCTCAACCTGTTTGCGGATAGCGAAGGATAATTTCACTGCAATGATATGTTTACACTCGACGCCGCGCATCTGGTGGTCGAGGCAATTGCACGACCAGCCGAGATCGGTTTTCTTGACCTGATACGAGCCGTGGCCGGACTGTGACCGGACCCGGTACAGGCTGTCGCTGTATCTCCAGATTTGGCCTTTCTTTTCGGTGATTGCTTTTCCGCGTTCTTCTCTAGTGGTGTTTAGTGGTGCAAAGGTTTGGGGCATGTTGTTCACCTTGTTATTTCCTCTCTATTTACATATAGAACGGCGAACTATTTAAACCTATTTACATATATAAAGGCAATAAATTATAAATAGAATGGCGACATATTGGTATTTATGCCAAGAAATGTTCGGGCGGACGAATCGGTATTACATCCGGCCACGGCTCAAACTACATCTTTACGGGTTACTGTTCCTGCGTTTGTTGTCGCCAAACTAGATCTGAAAAAAGGACACCGATTCCGGTGGTGCATCGAGAGCGAAGAATTAAGAATTGAAATTATTAAAGATTGAAAACCAGATTTATAACACGATTATCAAGAGACTGATTAAGGTTCGTCAAGCGTGCAAGTGCAAAAAATAGATAATAAAAATTAGTAAATTCTTATGGATTATTTATTTTTTAACACCTGCCTTTGCCGCACGTTCAGAAGACGATATTGCTATATATAAAAAGTACATTTCATTAACAAATTTATATGATCCTAGTTTTCCGTCAATGTCTTGAATGATTATGCCTTTTTCTCGCATCGTCCTCAAAAAATTATTAAAAACTTTTCGTTCTTCTACGTTTAGATCTTTTTCGATTTGACTTTTATCGAATCTGTATGCCCATTTTTCACCTATTTTTGATAATATAGATTTGTAGCGTTGACTTCTGATGGATCTAGAGATTTTTGGAGAGATGTACTTCTCCCCAATAATATTAGTTGCTGCCTCGATTCCCAGTACCGCATCATGAAGTTCAATTCTGTCATCGCTATTTTTCCAATAAATCGAGTCCCCAATTTCGTGCATTAGTAATGGCAAACCGCTAGAATATCGGAGCATTACACGCATTGCATCGTCATCAATAGAGATATGAACGCTGTCAAATGCTTTTTTAAAGAATAAATTTACTTCGGTATCCGAAAGTTTTTCGACATGTATAATCCGGAATATTCGCATTAGTGATTCTTGGTGTTCTGCCAAAGCGTCTCTGTTTTCTGGTAATCCAATGAGGATAATTGTTATTGGGCAATCTTTGTGATGAGTGGCAACATGATCAACTAAACTTTTGTACCAATTTGCAAATTCGTCTGTTTTTGTTAAGCCATTGATATCATCCAAAATTAATAGTAGCCCCGTTTTCTCATCTTTTAATTTCTCCAATGTGTTCATTAACGCTTCAGCAAAATTTAATTTTAAAGAATCTCCGATATCTTTTGGGGGGGAAAATGCGACAGATACCCCAAACAACCCCACCTCTTTGATATATTTCCCAAAAAAATCCTTTATTCTACCAAAGTAAGTTTCCTTGTAAGTTTCCTTCAGTAAGCTATCAAATATTTTTATTACTACATCGTTAATGCCTTGAACCATTCCAAGATGAATGTGAATAGCCAAAACATTCTCCCGAACTACAGCTAATTGCCTTATATATCCCCCCAACGAACTTTTGCCAATTCCACGGTCTCCAATCAAAAAAATATTTTCTTGTTTCCCCTTTGCCGAACGTTGTATGTATCGAAATATTTCTTCGATCTGTGGTTCCCTTCCTACAAATAACTCTAATGGAACTGGATTTCCGGGAGTGAATGGGCTGGGCTCTTTCATAGTATAATCGTGTATAGACTCTTCACCCCTATATGTTTTGTGAGACCCGATCTCACGATATTTGCCAGATTTCATAATTCACCTCCATGAAATCCAACTGTTAATTCCCGTTTTATCCCACTCTGGTTAACACTCATTTCTACCCCACACCAAGTTAACAGAACCCTCCACCCAATATTTTATATACTAAACCATACTAACTTATGGTTAATCCTAGAAAAGGAGGCATGACGATTATAACAGATTCCAAAACCGTAAAACTGACCGTACAGGAAGCGATAAACGAAGCCGACATCGGGAGGAACATTGCCATCCTTCCCTGGCAGGTGATCGACAGGCTCAGCCTGTCCAGCGGGGACGCGACCGGGATCGATGCGGACGCCCTCGTGCAATTCGCATGACGGGCACGGGATCACCCGGGTGTTTACCGGACAGACTTCCGCATTGGTAAGTTATTTGACAGGGAGAAGCGCTATTACGAATTACCGGTAGCGGATTGTGAACAACGAGAAAAATCACCACCACCATGAACTTCAACAATTTCACCATCAAATCGCAGGAAGCCGTTTCGAAGGCGATCGAACTAGCAACGGCAAAAAAGAACCCGTCTATCGAGACGTCGCACCTCCTCAAAGGAATGCTTCTGGTTGACGAGAATGTCATCCCGTACCTCCTGAAAAAACTGAATGTGGACCTCGATGGTTTTACCGCTGCCCTCGACAGGATCATCGATGCGTATCCCGAGGTAACCGGCGGGGATCAGAACCTCTCCAGTGATGCCACAAAAGTCCTGCAAAAAGCCACCGCACTTTCCCAGGAGTCCGGGGATGAATTTGTCTCCCTGGAACAGATCCTCCTTGGAATTCTTTCGGTAAACAACAGCACGTCCCGGCTGTTAAAGGAAAACGGGGTAACGGAAAAAGACCTGAAGACTGCCATCAGCCAGTTACGGAAAGGTGAGACCGTGAACAACCAGAACGCCGAAGAGACCTATAATGCCCTGGAAAAATACGCCCGAAACCTCAACGATCTTGCCCGTAAGGGAAAACTCGATCCGGTGATCGGGCGTGACGAAGAGATCCGCAGGGTGCTGCAGATCCTTTCACGGAGAACGAAGAACAATCCGATCCTCATCGGGGAACCCGGTGTGGGAAAAACCGCCATAGCCGAAGGTCTTGCCCACCGGATCATTGACGGGGATGTACCGGATAACCTGAAATCCAAGCAGATCTTTTCCCTTGATATGGGAGCCCTGATCGCCGGGGCCAAGTTCAAGGGAGAATTCGAGGAACGGTTAAAAAGTGTCATCAAGGAAGTGATATCTGCTGAAGGGGAGATCGTCCTTTTCATCGACGAGATACACACCCTGGTCGGGGCCGGCGGTGGCGAGGGTGCCATGGACGCGGCAAATATCCTCAAACCCGCACTTTCACGGGGAGAACTGCATGTTATCGGTGCAACGACCTTAAAGGAATACCAGAAGTATTTCGAGAAGGACAAAGCGCTCGAACGGCGGTTCCAGCCGGTGATGGTAAATGAACCGGATTCACAGGATGCCATTTCCATCCTCAGGGGAATCAAGGAGAAATACGAAACCCATCACCACGTACGGATCAAGGATGAGGCGATCATAGCTGCCGTCGAACTTTCGCAGCGCTATATCTCCGACCGGTTCCTCCCGGACAAGGCGATCGACTTAATCGACGAGGCTGCATCAAAACTCCGGCTCGAAATCAATTCGAAACCTGAAGAACTCGAAAAGATTGAACGCAGGATCCGGCAGCTGGAGATTGAACGGGAAGCCATCAAACGCGAAAAAGACAAGGAAAAACTCAAAAGCCTCAATGAAGAGATCGGGAACCTGACCGAGGAACGAAACCGGCTGAATGCAAAGTGGCAGTCGGAAAAAGAGCTCGTTGAACAGATCCAGTCGCGGAAAACCGAGATCGAGAACTTAAAGTTCGAGGCCGAAAATGCCGAACGGAACGGCGACCTCGGGAAAGTTGCAGAGATCCGCTATGGGCGTATCCCTGAGCTCGAAAAGACCATGGTGGAGCTCAAGGAAAAACTCACCGTGCTGCAGAAGGATTCCGCTCTCGTGAACGAAGAGGTAGATGCCGAAGAGATCGCCGAAGTGGTTTCACGCTGGACCGGGATCCCCGTGAGCAGGATGCTGCAGAGCGAGCGGGAGAAACTGCTCAGCCTCGAAGCCGAACTCCACAAGCGTGTCGTCGGCCAGGATGAGGCGATCGCGGCAGTTGCGAATGCCATCCGCCGGAGCCGTGCCGGGCTGCAGGACACCAAACGTCCGATCGGCTCGTTTATCTTCCTCGGGACAACCGGCGTCGGAAAGACGGAACTCGCCAAAGCGCTCGCAGAATTCCTGTTCAACAACGAGAACAGCATGGTGCGGATCGACATGTCGGAATACCAGGAACGGCATACTGTTTCGCGACTGATCGGCGCACCGCCGGGCTATGTGGGGTACGAAGAGAGCGGGCAGCTGACCGAAGCGGTCCGGAGAAAGCCCTATTCCGTGGTACTGCTGGATGAGATCGAAAAAGCCCATCCGGATGTCTTCAACATCCTCTTGCAGGTTCTTGACGACGGCCGCCTGACCGACAACAAGGGCCGCACGGTGGACTTCAAGAACACCATCATCATCATGACCTCGAACATCGGGTCGCATCTTATCCAGGAGAACATGGAAAAGGCTACCGAAAAGGACCGGGACGAGCTCTTCGACCGCACCCGGGAACAGGTATTCGACCTGCTCAAGAAGACCATCCGTCCCGAATTCCTCAACCGGATCGACGAGATCATTATGTTCAGGCCGCTCACGGAAGACGAGATCCGGACGGTTGTCGAAATCCAGCTGGAAGGCGTCAAAAAAATGCTTGAAAAGAACGATGTCCGGCTTACGGCAACAAAGAAAGCCATCCGGTTTATCGCGACCTTGGGCTTTGACCCGCAGTTCGGTGCACGGCCGATCAAACGGGTGATCCAGAAAAACCTGCTCAATGAATTGTCAAAGATGATCCTTGAGGGGAAGGTCCAGAAGGACAAGGAGATCGTAGTCGATGAGAAAGGAGGAAAACTGGTGTTCGGGAATGCCTGATCCCGAATCTCCAGTCTGATCAAAGAAGCATCAGGGTGTGGGGAGACGACAATGGATGATATCGAAGAGTTAAAAAAGGCACTCGCAGAACAGACCCGGCTCGCTGAGGAACGTCTCAATCAGCTGCAATACCTCCAGGCAGACTTCGACAATTTCCGCAGGTGGAGTGCAAAGGAAAAGGACACGATCACATCCCTTGCAAACGAGAGACTGATCCATGATCTCCTCGTTATCCTGGACGATTTCGAACGGGCCCTGCCCTCCCTTGAGCAGGAGAAAAACCGGGAAGGAATGGAAATGATTTATAAAAAATTTACAAAAATCCTGTCCGACTACGGATTGCAACCGATAGACTGCGTGGGAAAAAAATTCGATCCCCGCTTTCACGAGGTGTTGTGTACAGAGAAATGCCCGCAGGAGCAGAACACGATCCTTGAAGATTTCGGGAAAGGGTACCAGTTGAAATCCAAAGTCATCAGGCCCTCGAAAGTAAAGATCGCAGAACATGGAGCAGAGAAAGTTGGTGAGAACAATGGCTAACGAGAAAATTATCGGAATTGATCTTGGTACGTCGAACAGCGAAGCATCCGTCATGGTCGGCGGTAAACCGACTATTGTCCCGTCTGCGGAAGGGGCAACCGTTGCCGGCAAAATGTTTCCCTCCTATGTGGCATTTACCCCGGATGGCCAGCTTCTTGTCGGGGAGCCGGCGCGGCGGCAGGCCGTGAGCAACCCTGAGGGTACCGTTACCGCGGCAAAGAGAAAGATGGGGACAAACCACGTCTATAAAATCTACGGGAAGGAGTACACCCCCCAGCAGATCTCGGCGTTCATCCTCCAGAAAATCAAACGCGATGCCGAAGCGTTCCTGGGAGAAAAGATAACAAAGGCCGTCATCACCGTCCCTGCCTATTTCAACGACAACCAGCGGACAGCAACGAAGGACGCAGGAAAGATCGCCGGCCTCGATGTGGTCAGGCTGGTAAACGAGCCCACCGCGGCGTCCATGGCATATGGCCTCGATAAGGGCGGCGAGTTCAAGATCCTGGTCTTCGATCTCGGCGGCGGCACGCTGGATGTCACTATCATGGAGTTTGGCGGCGGTACGTTTACCGTTCTTGCGACATCCGGCGATACCCAGCTGGGTGGCACGGACATGGACAATGCCATCTACGAATGGATCGCAGACGAGTTCAAGAAACAGGAAGGCATCGATCTCCGGAATGACAGGATGGCCATCAACCGGGTAAAAGAAGCCGCCGAAAAGGCCAAGATCGAACTTTCAACCGTCATGGAGACGGAGATCAACCTTCCCTATGTATCAGCAACCCAGGCAGGCCCCAAGCACCTCAACATCAAACTGTCCCGGTCAAAACTCGAACAGCTGATCGACCCGATCATCAGGAGGTGTATCAAACCCTTCGAGCAGGCACTCAGGGATGCAAAACTCACGAAGGACGATATCCAGAAAGTGATCCTTGTCGGGGGACCCACCCGGATGCCGGTTGTCCAGAAATTTATCGAGGACAACGTCGGGAAGAAGATGGAACGCGGTATTGACCCGATGGAATGCGTAGCCATGGGTGCCGCGATCCAGGGCGGGATCCTCGGCGGCGAGATCAGCGACATGGTGCTCTTGGATGTAACCCCCTTAACCCTCGGCCTTGAGACCCTTGGCGGGGTCAGGACCGCCCTCATCGACCGGAATACCACGATCCCGACAAAGAAGAGCCAGATCTTCTCGACTGCGGCGGATATGCAGACCGAGGTCACGATCCATGTCCTTCAGGGCGAGCGGCCCATGGCTGCCGATAACGTGAGCCTGGGCCAGTTCAATCTGGTCGGCCTCCCTCCGGCGCCCCGGGGGATCCCGCAGGTCGAGGTCACCTTCGATATCGACGCATCGGGTATCCTCAATGTCTCTGCAAAGGATCTCGGGACCGGGAAAGTGCAGAAGATGACCATCACCGCTTCGACAAAACTGGGAGAAACCGATGTAAGGAAGATGGTCGACGAGGCAAAGCAGTTCGAAGAGCAGGACCGGCAGAGAAAGGAAGAGGTCGAGGCCCGTAACATTGCGGATTCCCTTGTCTACACGGCGGAAAAAACCAAAACGGACCTGGCGGATAAACTCAACTCGGACATGGTTGAACGGCTGAATGCTGCGATCACAGGGGTCAAGGCAGCACTGGAGGGTAAGGATACTTCCAGTCTCAAGACAGAAACTGAAAAACTCCAGAAAGTTCTCGGCGAGGCAGGCACCACTGCGTACCAACAGGCAGCAGCCCGGCAGCAGGCAGAACAGCAGGGGGCTTCCCAGAACACGGATCAGCCTTCGCAGAATGCCGGCGGCTCGGGCAATGCCGGTGGCCCCGGCGGCGAGAATGTCGTTGACGCCGACTTCAAAGTAAAGGATGAAAAATAATTTTTTTTACCCGATCCATGGCAGCGCGCGACTATTATGAGACCCTCGGCGTAAAACGGGATGCTTCAGCGGACGAGCTCAAAAAAGCATTCCGGCAGCTCGCACGAAAATACCACCCGGACCTGAATAAAGGGAGCAAGGAAGCGGAAGAGAAATTCAAGGAGATAAACGAGGCCTACCAGGTTTTAAGCGACCCCCAGAAAAAAGCCCAGTACGATATGGGGGGTCATGTCGAGTTCGGACCCGGGGACACATCAGGGTACCGGCCACCCAGTTACGATGACCTGTTCCGGGACTATGGTCTCGGGGATATTTTCAATGCTTTTTCCGGGGGATCCCGGACGGCACGGCAGCGGGCAGGGGCGGATCTCCGCTATGACATTGAAGTAACGCTCACCGATGCATTCAATGGCACGAAAAATACCGTGGCAGTCCCGCATGATTCCGTATGCGATACCTGCCATGGGACCGGGGCAGAACCGGGTTACTTAAAAGACTGCCCCACCTGTCGGGGAACGGGCGAGATCAGGAGCCCGCAGAGAATGGGTAACCGCCAGGTGATGAGCATTGCCCAGTGCCCGGATTGCGGCGGGAGCGGCAAGATCATTGAAAAGCCCTGCAGGACCTGCCACGGGGCAGGGTCGCTCCAGAAAACGCGGAGGATCGAGGTGACGATCCCGCGGGGCGTAGAGGACGGGCAGTTCTTGCGGATTGCCGGGGAAGGCGAACCGGGGGAGAACCGGGGTCCTCCCGGCGACCTCTACGTAGTTGTCCACATAAAAAAACACGAGGTCTTCGAGCGGCAGGGTGCTGACCTGACGACCACCGCGGTTGTCGGCCTCGCCACCGCGCTCCTTGGAGGAGAGATCACCGTGCCGACCCTTACCGGGAGTGCGGCCTTAAAAATTCACCGCGGCACTCAGAGCCATACCATCTTTCGGCTCCGGGGACAGGGGATGCCGTTTCTCAACTCAGACAAACGGGGAGATCTCCTGGTAAAGGTCATCGTGAAGATTCCTGCAGACCTGACAAAAAAGCAGGAGGACTTGATGAAGGAAGCGTTCGTGGGCGGACCGGCGGGATGAACCATGATACGGACCGCTGACCCGGAAAGATCAGAACGGGATTCGGATACTGGTGGCTTCCAACCACGTGCGGGGTAAAACAGATGGTAAAATGGTATTACCGATCTGTCTTTGACGAGCTTGAAGACATGAGGAAATACCTTGAGGTGTTGAACCGGCAGATATACGGGACCAGCCCTGCGGCATTATTACCCGCTGCCGGCGGGTCGGCAAGAAAGATGCTGCCCATGCAACGGACACCTCTTCATGTGGATGTTTATGAGAACGATGACGAAGTAGTAATCACCGCAGGTATGGGTGCCGGTATCATGAAAAAAGACATAGATCTCGATCTGATCAATCCCCGGACGCTGGAAATCACCTCTGCACGAAGGGATGTGGTTGCAGATGAGAACGGGAGATATTGCCTGCGCGAGCGTTCGTTTGCGTCGATGACGCAGCTCGTCCCCCTCCCAAAACCGGTGACCGATGAGGGATCCTCTGCAACGTTCAGGGACGGTGTGCTGGAAGTTCATCTCAAAAAGATCACGAAAGAATCACGGGGAAAAATACCCGTTGACTAAATGATTGCAAAAGGATCATGAAGGAATAATACTGCTGGCACGTATCTGTGACCTGCCTCGAGGCAGAGAACGGATTCCAGGGGTTGGCGTGCCGGAAGTTACGTGAGAGGAACCTTCCGGATCCTTCGGGCGCCCCTGATCCCGGGACAAACCAAATCTCCTTTTTTATTGCTTGTAAATACGGTGGAAACAGCAAACTTTGACAGACACACGAAGTCTGGTGTACTTATCTTCCGGCATACGACCGCATCCGGGTTTTCTTCCATGCCCCGTATCCTGGCAGAAAACACGTGACAACTGGATAATAATCCTCATAAACCTCCGGGTCAAACGACTACCCACAGACCCGGACGCCCGTCCGGGCTATTCGGGGGAAAAACGCCGTTTGCGGCGTGATCCGGTGGTACTGATGATTCTTGAAGATTTCCTTATAAAATCCGGCACGGAAAAAAACCTCGCTGAACTCATCCTCTTTTTGAGCGAACAGGCCGGCCCCGTCAGGCAGGGTTTCCTTACCCACTGTATGAATACCTCGGTCTGCGGCACCCGGAACATGTTTGGCGAAGACCAGAAGCCGCTTGACAAGTATGCCGATGACGTGTTTGTCGAGGGCCTCAAAAAATCCCGCCTTGTCCGGTACATCGCGACCGAAGAGCAGGACCGGATCATCGAAGTAAAAGACGCAAAGACCAACTTCGGTGTCGTCATCGATCCGCTTGACGGCTCCTCGCTCCTTGACGTGAATCTCTGCGTCGGCTCGATCATCGGCATCTACCCCGGCCCGGTTCTCATGAAAGGTTCGGCCATGGTCGCTGCCCTGTACATGCTGTACGGGCCCCTCACCCTCCTGACCGTCACCACCGGCCACGGCGTCCACGAATTCGTAAAAGACGAGACCGGCAAATTTGTGCTGCGCGAGGAGAATATCCGGATCCCGGAGGGGAAGATCTACGCACCCGGGGCGCTGCGCAGGGATTACCTCCCGGCCCATGCCCGCTGGATCGCCGGGCTTGAAAGTGCCGGCTACAAGCTCCGGTTTTCCGGCTGTTTTGTCGCAGACGTCCACCAGATCCTCCACAAGGGCGGGGTGTTTACCTACCCTGGCTACAAAGGAAAAGAAAAAGGAAAACTGCGGATCCTGTACGAGGCAAACCCCATGGGCATGATCGTCTGCGAAGCAGGCGGGGCCGTCAGCAACGGGAGCACCGATTACCGCGAGATCAGGCCGGAAGCGATTGACCAGACCACGCCCATCTATATCGGTGGCAAAAAAGAGATCAGCCAGATTGAAAAATATATGAAGGAAGGATAAGTACACTCTAAAACAGGAGCAGGAACATGAAGGCACAAACGTTTGGTCCAATCCCCGGCTCGACCATCTTACACGGCATCTCCGGCAAAAAAGCGATTGTCATGGCCGCAAATGTCCGTATCGCAACGGTCGCCGAGGGAATTTTCAAAGCAGCAAAAGATACCGATTCTGCGGTTTTCATGGAACTTGCCCGGTCAGAATCCGATCTTAAAGGGGGCTACACCGGGATGACTCCGCAGGTATTCTCGGAAAAGATGAATGCAGCGGCAAAGGCGGTCGGGTTTGATATCTGGGCGCTCCACGCGGATCACATCACGATAAAAAAGGGCGATGCCGCAGAGGTCGACGGGACAAAGCAGCTGATCGATGCGCAGGTAAAAGCTGGGTACACCTCGTTTGCCATCGATGCCTCGCACCTCTTCAACTTCGAGGGAAAAACCGTCCGTGAAGAACTTGAGGAGAATATCCGGGTTACCACCGACCTTGCCCGTCATATCCGGCAGAAAATGAACGGGAAGGAGTTCGGCCTTGAAGTGGAAGTCGGGGAGATCGGGAGAAAAGACACGGAAGGTCTTGTCCTGACCCGGCCGGAGGAGGCCGTCGGGTTTATCAAAGCCCTCAATGAAAACGACGTCCACCCCCATGTGCTCGCCATCGCAAACGGCAGCTCCCACGGCCACGCGTACGATGCAAACGGGAACGTGATCGAACAGCTCTCCATCGATATCCCCCGGACAAAGGAGATCGCACAGGCGCTGCGTGACAACCACCTGCATGTCGGCATCGCCCAGCACGGCATCACCGGCACCCCCCGGGATCTCATCAACCTGCATTTCCCCAAAGGCGACATCATCAAGGGCAATGTCGGGACGTTCTGGCAGGACGTGGCGTTTGGCATCCTAAAAATCTACGAACCCGCTCTTTACCAGAATATAACGGACTGGACGCTTGAGAAGTACCGGCCCACAAATCCCGGTAAGAAAGACCGGCAGATCTTCGATGGCAACTGCAAGATGGCCATTAAGGAATTCTATAAGGAAATTTACGCGGTCGACGAAGAGACCAACAAGGCCATGCAGGCGATGGCCTACGCGGAAAGCCTGGTCTTTTTCAGGGCCTTTGGTGCTTACGGCACGGCATCAGCCATACGTAAGACCCTTGGATAAACCGGTTGCGGGAACACCGCCCGCCCCCTGTTTTTTAAAAGGTATTTTCGCCGCACCACCGCCATTTCTAGCAAACTTTAATTATCTTACGACCCTAATCAGGACAGATGGTTAACGGAATTGTTTTGCCCATAAAAAAAGTGTTTGCACTCGTAGATTCCAAGATTACCGTTGAGATCAAGGATGAGGGGCGCAAGCTGCAGGGCAGGCTTGTCGCGGTCGACGAATATCTGAATATCCACATGGACGAGACGATCGAGTTTGTCAACAACGAGCGGGGCAGGAGCCTGGGCACGGTCGTCATCCGGGGCAATAATATTCTTACCATTGCTCCGTTGCTCTAAACTGCTAAAGGGGACTGAATCGCGATGCCTGAACCTGAAGACGACGCCTACGCCTTAATCCAGTCTAGACCGGAGGGTGTCCTCCAGAGCGAGCTCTGGAAGGAACTGGGTGTGGACAGCCGGAAATGTTCGAGGATCGTAAAAAAACTCGAAGAGACCGGGCTTATCGATCGTGTTGAATTCAAGAAAGACGGGATCAAGACCTATCTGCTCCGTGCAAAAAGGCAGCCGGTACATCCCGAGAACCTGCTTGCCGGGGACGAACTGATCCCGTGCATCGCCTGCGACCTGGAATGCGTGGTGCAGGAGTGCCACCCGCTGATGGACTGGATGTACCAGCTCGCAATTGTCGGAAACACCAACAAGTGACAGGTTCCCGCCGTTTTTTTTAAGAGTTTTAACGAATTTCCCGACAATATTTTTCCCTTGTATGACCCGTTTCCGGCTGCCGTTAATAGTTGAGTGCCTGCTCTTATTTGTCCCGCTCAATATCTATGGCATCGGCAATAACCTTGCCACCGGTGTCCAGTGGGCCCTCTTCCGGTACCAGGAAAGTTACCTCGGAAACAGCCTCATCCTCATACACCGGGATCTCGGTTACGTGCTCAATGGCACACTCAGAGGGTCCAGTGCGTTTTCAACGGTCATCTGGATACTGGGGGCATTTCTCCTTGTCGCCGCACTGATCCTTCTTACGTTTGCCACCGTACTGGATGACGCCCGGCCGGTAAAACCGGCAGGCCTGCTCAACATCGCTGGTGGCGTGCTCTTTCTCGTCGCGATGCTCGTCCAGTACGGCCCTGCCCTTCACAGCGATCACGGTTTTTCCCTGCCTATTGGCGTCCCGCTTATCCTTGTCACGGGGTGCTGGCTCGTGTTCGGGAACTTTTGTGACGACGAAGACGGGACCGTGGACGGCGGGGACACGGAATCTCACGACAGCGACAGCAGTTAAATTTGGAACCTGCCGGACCTCGTGGTCACACATGCCCTTTACGGGTGAGACAGGGGCATTCCGGGCATAAATTACGCGAAATCTGCAATTTCCCCTTTTCCCAGTCAAGTATTTATTGCAAAAATATCCAGATCATAGGTATACACCGGGAGGCGAGCAGCCCGCGCCCCGGGAGTCCCAGATGATATCCGTCCTGTTTGTCGATGACAATACCGATTTTCTCGCGCAATTTCGCCCGTTTTTAGAGAAGACGGGGGAGGTCAGGCTGGACGTCGTGCCGTCCACCAAACTGGCGATCGAGAAACTCAAGAGCCGGAACTTCGATGTCATCGTCTGCTACGAGAAAGTGTCAGCGGTCAACGGGATCGAGTTTGTTGCCGATATGGACGGCATCGGCTTTTTGCTTTACCTCCGATCCATAGGAAACCCTACACCGGTCATCCTTTTTTCCCGCATGAGCGAGAACCGTGTCGCGTTTGAAGAGGTCAATAACGGTACCGAAATTGTCATCCCCAGAACTGCGGACCTGCGTTCCCCGGCAGCGGATCTCGTCACCTTAATGAAGCAGACGGCACTGCGCAAGAAGTCGGAACGGGACCTTAAACTGCAGAACGACCAGCTCACCCTGATCCTCTCGGCAACGCCGCTTGGGATCTTCCAGATGAGGAATGCCACCGTCGAGTGGATCAACCGCCCGCTCGTGACGCTTCTCAGGACGTCCGAGTCGGCCGTTGTCGGAAAACCGGTCCGGGCACTTTTTAAGAGCGAGGAGGAGTTCGGGCAGGTCTGCCGGGACCTCCAGACCCACCGGGACGCACTCGGGAACGGGTATGCAGAGTGCGAACTCGTGCGGGCCGGCGGAAGTTTTGTGGCCTGCACCCTCCAGGCCCGGCTGCTCGACCCGCTTGACGCACAAAAAGGCGGCACCGTTGTCGTGACCGACATCTCCGAGAAAAAGAAGATGCGCGATGCCGTAAAGGAGAGCGAAGCGAAGTACCGGGAGATGATGCAGAACGCCCAGAGCATCATCATCCGGATGGATATGCAGGGCGTCATCACGTACACCAATACCTACGCGGCGGCATTCTTCGATTATTCCGCAAGCGACCTTGTCGGGAAGAACGTTGTCGGGACGATCGTGCCGGAGAAGAACCGGGGCGGCCACGATCTCTCGATGATGGCAAACGATCTGGGGTTCAACGCCGAGGGGTATGCCATCAACGTGAGCGAGAACATCCGCCGGAACGGGGATATTGTCTGGATCGCGTGGATCAACAAGGCGATCCGCGACCCGCAGGGCCACATCACCGAGGTACTCTGTATCGGCCACGATATCACCGACCGGAAACGGACCGGCGAGGTGCGCATCAGTACCGATACGTGGAAGGACCAGGTGGTCTCCGATACTGATGTGCGGGAAGAGGTCTTTGACGCCGTCTTCCATATCTCGACCGAGATCTCGATCGAGGGCCGGGAAGGAAAAGCGGTCGGTACGACATTTCTGATCGGCGATACCAAGAACGTGCTTTCGAAATCCCGGCAGATCATGCTCAATGCGTTCGAGGGCCACCAAACCGAAATGCGGATGGTCACCAACCCTGACCTCAAGGAAAATATCAAGGAGTTCGCCCAGCTCGACGGGGCCTTTGTGATCACCGGCGACGGTTTCATCGAGGCTTCGGGGCGGTACATCACAGTGGACTCAAGCAAGGTGACACTCCCAAAGGGCATGGGCACCCGGCACAACTCGGTTGCGGCGATAACAAGCGTGACCCGGGCCGTGGGCATCGTCGTCTCCCAGAGCGGCGGCGGGATTACGATTTTCAAGAACGGGCAGATTTTGAAGAAGATTACGCTGTGAGAGATTTTTTATTGAAAATCATTTGGATTAACTATCCAAACCTAGAGACATGCGCTGGGTGAGTGTAATCACCTGACAAGGATTCTAACATTTTCGCATATTTTAGATATAGTAAATCAAGGTAAGGGGGAGATGCTTCGCGCCTCATTCCCCAAAACGGTGCGAGCACTCGCCCCCTCCGCCCCCTCGCGCTCGACGGGTGGCACAGCTACACCCGTCTCGCTAGGGGGAACAACCGGGAAATCCCAATCTCTTTTTTGTGGCCAGCTGTTGTTTGATGAAAAAGGATGACTCAGCAGTTGAGGATTCCGGAAAAAAAGCGATCCTGTTGTGGAAGATTTTCGAAAAAGTCCGGCTCGGCAGTTGATGATTATCAGAAAAGTCCGGCTCAGTAACTGAAGATTTTGAAAAAAAATTGAATCGTCAGATGAAAATTCCGAGAAACATCCTACTCTCCCTGACGGGGGTACAGGGGGCATTAGTTCCCTATCCACCCGATCTGAGATACACTAATCCGGGCCCGAATTGAGCCCGGATCCCCCTTTTCAGGATCCAATCGGAGCCCGATACGGGCTCCGTTTAAAAATAAGCCTAAATTAGCCGTATTTTAACAATCGGACGAAATAAAACGTTCGCATAAACGCGATTTGAGGGCCGATCAAAGGGTCGGATGGGTGATTGCATGATCCCGGAAAAGAGGCTGCCGGAACGCGATTATGGGCCTTTTACGGGCATTATATGGGGCTCAATTTGGGCATATTTTCGCGAATAACACGATATAAGGGCCCAAATTTACTTCCCTTGGAATCGGACGGTTTTACGGGCGTATTTTTGGGAGATTATTGAGACAATCTCAGTTGCGATTCTCCCCCCGCCTCGCTCGGGCGAGTACCAATCCGGATAACTCCCTTGATCCACCGCGGGGGCGCCCCGTCGGGGGCGGCGGCACTCCTCGCTCGTGGGGGTGTGGGGGCGATAGCCCCCACGATATCCCCTCCATGCAATCCGGATCATCCGGCCCAAAGATTTTTTCGGAAAAGTTCGGGTAAAGAGCCACTGATTCCGGAAAATGATCAATCACTCAACGGAACATTTTGGAAAAAGTCCGGACACTTTGCTGAACATTTAAAAAAGTCCGGCAAGGTTCATGAAGATTAAAATAAAAAAGATTGATCACGCAACTGAAGATTCCAAAAAAAGTTCAACTCAGCTGCTGAAAATTTTGGAAAATAGATATGTTGATTTTCCCGGTTTTTCCCGGAACCGTTATCCGGTATTATACGACCGGAACGGCACATACTTGTCGACAATCTTCACCCTGTCGCCCTGTGCAGTGATCGCCCAGACAATGGCGCGGTCGTTGTTCTGTGTCGTCCCCGGCAACGTGACAGTCTCGCCGACATACAGGGGCTGAGTCATCTTTCCGGTCTCAACGACCCCATCTGACCGGATGACTTCGAGATCGAGCTCGGGAACAAGGTTCATTCCCTTGCCGCCCCGGAACGTCATGATGATCTGCGGGTTGATGGACAGGCCGTTGCTCTGAACCTGGACTTCGACCTCCCAGACGTCGGGCAGGTTTTCTGTCGGACCCGGGGTGGCGGAAACCACCGGGAGGGTTGTCGTGGGGACCGGTGTCAGGGTGGGGGTGGCAGCCGGGCCGGGCAGGATCGCGGCCGGTTCCGTGCAGCCGGCGACTGCAAGAAGCAGCAGGAGAAGGATTGCCGGGGCGAGGATCAATCGTATATTCATGGGTGAAAATTTCACCGGCCGGTATATATGATGGTAGGATGGCAGGAGTTCAGTGGCTCTCATTTGTCCTGCCGCCATTATGGGGTGCGGGGCACCGGCCGGCACCCATGGGAACCGTCTGCATTCCGGCACGTGTACTGGCAGATATTTCCTACTGCCCGGAATGCATCTTCGAGATCCGGGAAGTTCGGGATGTGTGCCTCCCGCAGGATCCGCTGCGGGGTCTTCATGGAATCCCCGCCGATCATGCAGCCCACGATCATCTTTTTTGTGTGCGTGGAGAACCGGACGATCTCGTTTGCGACCCGGAGGGGATCGGAGATCGCGGTCGGGACGGCGATCACAAACGCGATGTCCCAGAGGTCCTGGTGCCGCATCATCACATCGAACGTCTTTGCGTACCGGTCCGGGTGGGAATCCCCGACCATGTCAATCGGGTTCTCCCGGCTCCAGTTTGCGGGAAGTACTGCGTCAAGTTCTCGTGTGAGCGCCTCCGGGAATTCCACGAGGTCAATCCCGAACTGCTCAGCATAGTCCGAGGAGAGCACCGCAAACCCGCCGGCGTTTGTGATCACGACGGCGCGGGTGCCGCTGGGGTACCCTTCGGACGCGAGGAGTTCGGCTGCCTGGAACGCCTCCCGGATCGACCGGACCGGGATCATCCCGGCCTGCCGGAATGCTGCACGGTAAACCTGATCACTCCCGGCAAGGGAGCCCGTGTGCGACGAGGCCGCCTTCTGCCCAATTTTTGACGAGCCGGATTTTATCACGATCACGGGTTTTACCGGGGTGATACGACTGACGGTCTCCATGAAGCGCCGGCCGTTTGTGATCTCCTCTACGTACAGGATGATCGCATTTGTCGCAGGATCGGCGGCGGTCCACCGGATAAAATCCTCAAACGTGAGATCCAGCTGGTTTCCCACCGAGATGACGGCAGAAAACCCGATCTCTTCGGGCAGGCTCCAGTCGACGATCGTGGTGATGATCGCCCCGCTCTGGGAGATAAACGCGATAGAGCCGGGCCGGGGCGAGACCGGGTCAAAGGTGGTGTTGATGCCCTGCGCGGGGAGCATGAACCCGAGGCAGTTGGGGCCCATGATCCGGATCCCGTATCTGCGGGCCGTGGCCAGCATCTGCTCTTCGAGCGCTTTTCCGGCCGGCCCGATCTCCCGAAACCCGGACGAGACAATGATCACGAGCGGAATCTTCTTTTTTCCGGCTTCCTCTACAATAGCCGGCACGGCCGGTGCCGGGATCGCGATCACGACAGCATCGACCGTGTCGGGGATTGCAGATAATGTGGGATACGCGGTCTTCCCGAGGATTACCGGGCTTTTGGGATTGACCGGGTAAAGGGCGCCGGAAAAGTTGAGCATGTTCCGGCAGATCGCGTATCCGACCTTGTCGGCGTCCTGCGATGCTCCGACGACCGCGACCGAGCGCATCGTAAACAGGGAGTCCGGCAGCGCCGCACCTGCTCCCTCCTCGCCAGGAACCGGCCCGTCCGTTTTATCCGTGTAGATCCGTGCGTCCACCGCACAGCCGTCTTTCCCGTACAGGATAACCGGGTTGATGTCGAACTCCCGGATCTCCGGATGTTCAAGGAACATGCGTCCGAGCGCCCCGGCAATCCGGACAAGTGCCGCCTCGTCCCGGGGTGCGGCGTGCCGGAACCCGGCAATTAAGGGATAGCCCCCGAGGCTGTGGATCATGCTGCGGATCTCGTCATCGCCTGCCGGGAGGATCCGGATCGCCACGTCCCGGATCAGTTCCACGAGCGTGCCGCCCATGCCGATCGTGAGCACTTTCCCGAACGCCGGATCGGTCTTTCCCCCGATGATCAGTTCGAGGCCCGGCTCCTGCTCGGCCTCAAGGATGATCCCTTCGATCTCTGCATCAGGAAATGCTGCCCGGACATTCTGCGTGATGGCAGTAAACGCCTTTTCTGCCGCAGCGGCAGACGTGACGCCGGTAAGGACGCCGCCCGCATCGCTCTTGTGGACGACCTGCGGCGAGACGATCTTTGCCACGAGCGGGAACCCGATCCCGTCCGCTGCACGTCCTGCCTCTTCTGCGGTGCGGACGACTACGTGCCGGGGCACCGGGATCCCGCAGGTTTTCAGCAGTTCGTAGCCTTCCGCTTCGGAAAGCAGGGTCAATGACATGGTGGCTGTTTACTCCTTGTAGTGATATTGCCGGTGCCGGGTTAATGAGGATTGTGCAGGGATTCCAGTTACATCCCCTGTGAAAAATCCATGGTAGTTCGTAAATTTTTTATAGAATAATCTGACGGTTTTCCAAACTCCGTTTATCGACAGATTTCCTCAGGGTTCATGCGAATGACGAATGGAATGAGGTTTTCTGCGGGAGCCGGAAAATCCGGATGCTGTGATCATATTCCTCTTTTTAATTACATCATGGAATTTTATCTTTCGGACTAAGTATTAATAGTTCGAAATAAAAGAAGATTTATTTATAGGTGGTGACTGGATGGTACAATCCTTATTAAAACCGCTTCTTGGCGAATTTTTAAAAATAGAGGGAGTATCAGCAGCAGTGATTGCTGGAAGCGACGGGTTTGTTATCGAGAGTGCGGTTTCTGGAAAATTTGATATTGAAGCTCTTGCCGCCATGGCGTCAACAGGTCTTGGCACATCGGGTGCAATGGGCACGTCACTGGAGAAAGGAGAACTTGCCCAGATGCTCGTTGAACTGGAAAAAGGTCCGATCCTCCTCTCGCCTCTCTCCCAGGATGAATTGATCGCAATTGTAGCAGACGGCACTGCTAATATCGGCCGAATACGCTACGATCTCAGGAAAAACAGGGACCGCATCATTGCCGCACTCTGATCCAGAAACTTCTCCAGAAACTGATTATGATGGGTACGTGGGAAAATCTGCCGCAGTGATAGTACGACTCCTGTGGCTCCGTACGATCCGGAATCGTGTCCAGCGTCTGTGCCTGCATACAGGATAAGGCCCGGAAGGTCATGAAATTCCGTATCAGGTTCAATGTATCCTGTTCCTCATCCCCACTATTAGTATAACATTTCAACAAACCCTGGTCCTTTTATTCCATTTTTTTTAAATTTTCCGGGCGAAATATTTTAATTAATTTATAGCGGAGTTACTGTTCATGAAGATTGGACGCGAGGACTTCGAATCTTTTATCAAAGGGGAAAAGGACATCAGACCTTACATCGAACTGGATCCCCTCGCCGGTTCGTATTCAGTCTTTGGAGTGAAGACGGCGAGCAATCCGAATTATCTGGTAAAAGCCATCTATGAAATGTATGAAAGCAATCTGGACAAGAAGCTTGCCGTGCAGGCCGTCCGAAAACTCTTCCGCTCAGTTGGTATGGGCTCGGTCGGGCTCAACAACCTGTTGAAAAAACAGGGGATGGACCTCAAACCTGCCGATTTTCTCATGCTCGTCTTCAAGCTCCAGCACCAGCAGGGCTGGGGAGCACCGTTTGAGCTTGTGGAGCAGAGTGAAAAACGGATCCGGCTGCGTACGAAGCAGACCTTTGAATCACAGATCATGAAAGACTGGAACATGCCGGTCTGTGGTATCCACCAGGGCTGGATCGAGGGTATTCTCATCGCTGCAACGGGTAAGAACTGGTTCTGCCTTGAAACAAAATGCCACGCACACGGTGACGATGCCTGCGAGTTTGTTGCCGACCAGGTTGAATCCAGCTGGAAGTTCAAGGCACAGGCAATTGTGAAAGGCGACTCTGCCATAACAGAATATATCGAACACAAACCCCTTGAAGGTAAAATAAAGCTGATCGATGACCCGGTGGTCATGATGCCACGGTTCATCTTCACCTCCATGATGAACTCCTTAAAAAAGACGATGGGAGAGTTGCCTGCGGGTGGGGTCAACTACCGTGCGTACATGGAGATGGGCAGGGAAAATGTCGGGCACTACAAGACCATGGGGATCGACAAACCCAATATCCTCGCTGACATGGCGTTTGCTTTCTACTCCCAGATGGGCTGGTTTAGTATCATCAAAACAGAATGGGACGAGGCGGCAAAGACAAAGACGATGACGCTTTCGCACACGGTCGAGTCCGAAGCGTTTGGCACTACCGGGAAAAATGTATGCTTCTGCACTGCCGGGCTTCTTGCGGGAATTATCGAAGGGTCATTTGGCATCAAAGTTCAGGCAAAAGAGATTAAGTGCCGGTCAAAGGGAGACGAGCACTGCGTCTTTACGATCACAAACAAACCTGAAAATTCATAAAACCCGGGTACCTTTTTTCAGGGTGCCGTTGGATTTGCGGGATGTTTACCTGGTCAATATTGCGGGGCTACGATGATCTCATCTCTCTTTATTGTGATTTGATGATGTAATCGACCAATCGATATCCAGATCCATTCATTGGAAACTACTGGTCGGTAGCGTTTATGATGGGTGACCCAGTTTTTCTCTTGTAAAATTATCGGGTCAACCCCCGATCTCATTCCAGGTTAATGCCATAACAATAATTATAACCCCACCCGTGAAAAGGGGCACATATGACCGACACCCCTGTTTTGCAGCCCGGAGCACCGGCAAAAAAACCGGGTACTCCCCATCCCCTGATCACTATCGCACTTGTGGTGCTCCTCCTCCTCATAGCGATAGTAGCGATTTTCGGAGGGCCGATCTTCGGTGCACTGACCGGTTCAAACGAAGAGAGCGCTCCTGCAGTAAGCACACCTGCCATAGTATCGGCGGCGCCAGAGGTTCCGACCGCAGAGATCGATTCGAAATCGGTAACCTGTCAGGTCACCGGCTCGTTGGATATTACCGGTACCGTCACAAGTAATGTCGCTCATCCACTGTATGTTGTGATAAGTGGCGCCGGTTATGATAGTACTGGCGTGGAGTTGGGCACCGGGTATGATAGTGTTAATATCGATCCGTATGGGACCAGCCCTTACAAAATCGACATCATCGATGGATGTCAGATGGGAGACTCTGGAACATATGACGTCCGGATCTCCGACATCTCCTGGAGGCACCTCAGTTAGAACGACACAAAGACTAAAAACAGAAATTAAAAAAATCCGGCCCTGTTCCCGGATAAAAAAATTATTCCATCCCGTACGGCACGTTCGCCCTCAGGCAGTGTGCCATGTCGGCAAGGATCGGCTCGATTGCCTGCTCCTCCCGGTACCGCTCCGCCATCTGCTCGGCGAGGCTGCCTTTTTTGATCCGGCTTTCGATGACCGGCAGGTACTGTCGCTCTTCAGCAGTCGCCTTCTGCCACGCAGAGCGGTACAGCGCTTCAAGTTCCGGCCTCAGGCCCGCCGTACCCTTCTCTATTGCAGTTTCCGTGAGTGCGAGCAGTGCGTCCTGATCCGTTTCGACCGGCAGCGTCGGGCAGCGCAGGAGTGACGTCACCAGTGAAGCGACCGCCATATCGGAGCGGATGCACTCCTGTTCGTCCGGCGCCTTGATCTCAAGGCATTCCCGGGAGAACCGGATGATAAGCCCGCTTGAATTGAGCCATTCCTCGCAGAGGATTTCAGCGTCCCGGGCCCGGAGCTCGGAAAAGACCTGCTCCTGTGCCGTTCGGTACTCCGCGACCGACCGGAGCCGGGCCGGTATGATGCCGTTGCAGATTGCCGGGATCACCTTCTGGTTCTCCCGGTAATAGATGAGCCGGTTATCCATTTTCCCGGTAAGAAGGCCCTCCACCATGGGCGAGGCTGCCGTGAGCGCGATGAGGTACGGAAGGAGCGTGCGGATCCGGTTGTACTGCATGAGCAGGTCTTTTTCTCCCGCGTACGAGAGATTGATCTGGAGCGCCTGGATGTTGAGCCACCCGTGCTGGTGAATATTGAAAAGCCGGTCATAGCACTCGTAGTACTCCCCCTCGTCATGATCCCAGACCGCAGTCCGGCCGGGCGTCAGGGTGGGGTGCATCCCGAGGCCGAGCAGGTGGTACTTGCCGGGAAAGATGTGGTAGAATTTCCTGATGCCCGCCACGAGCATCGCTTCGAGCGCCGCAGGACCCGCTGCCGGGGCACGCGGGAGAAATTCAAGTACTGTCTTCTGGAGTTCCTTTCCCAGTTTCGTCTCGCCAAAGGAGATCTCGCTCTCGAAACTCCCGCAGATGGCCTTGAGGATCTGGTCGGATACGGGAAGCGCCGTAAAGTGAGCGTCGTTTACCGAATATTCGTGTTCAGTGCCAATTGTCATACGTACCGGGATCCCCGGGGGATGGTCATAACCAGATCCGTGTCTGGCTCATCGATCCGGTTGATCTCTGCTATCTCTGTATCGGTGAGATGGCTGACGAGGTGCAGGATGTTTGTCGCCGCCTGGTCGTATTGCTGGCGGTACGCCCCGGGCTCCTCTTTGAGGAGCGGGACAATCGGGCAGATAGCAGCATGTTTTAAGAAAATGCGGATCGTATCGCCGTTCACATCGAAGGTAAACGGCCCGGCCCGGCAGGTCTCGGGTTTGACCTGGTGGCAGGTGCACTTGTGATCCTTCATGAGGATACAGGTGCCGTCGGCATGGGTTTTAAGGCGCAGGTAACCCTCGTTCTCAAAACACGCAGGCGTTGCTCCTGCGGTGATCAGTTCGTCGTAACGGTTTTTGGTGACGGGGGGGTGCGCTTCATCGCAGCAGTGCCCCCCGCATGCCATACAGATAGCTTCAGCACGAAGCAGCCAGTTTTCAGTCAAAGATGATCACGCTGCAAAAAGGTGGTTGACGATACGTTCGTAGACCCGGGGGTAGTGGGCATCCTCGCCGCTCTCAAGCGACGGGTTGTCGTTTACCTCGATCACGCAGGCATCGCCATTGTTGTTCTTGATATCTACGCCATACAGGCCGTTTCCGATCGCTTCGGCCGCATCGATCCCGAGCTGGATAACATGCGGTGGTACCTTCTCCTCGGGCATGCTCTCGACCCCGCAGTACACGATGTGGCCGTTTACCGATGCCTGGATCTTGAACGTCACCGAGGGGATCGTGTACTTGCAGACGTACAGGAGTTTTCCGCCGAGCACACCGACCCGCCAGTCGTATGTGCTCTGCACGAACTGCTGGACGACAATCCAGTCCGACATCTTGATGAATCTTCTCGCGACCCGGAAGAACCCGGCAATATCCATGACCTTTTCGACCCGGAGCGAGAACGAGGTCGACGGCTCTTTGATGATGAGCGGTGTCCCGAGTGTATCGAAGAGCTGCGAGACCCGTTCGACCGACAGGTCGTTTTTCGAGAGGAAGACGGTTTTCGGGAGCGCGACGTTCTTTTTCTGGAGATGGGAGTACATGTTGATCTTGTCGCCGCAGATCTGGATGGAATCAGCGTCGTCAATGACCGGGATGCCGTGGAAGTCGGCCATGCGGGCGGCGACGTACGTGATGTTCATCGGGTCGGTCCGGGCCCGGATGAAGAGTGCGTCCATCTTTTTGATCTTGTTAATGTCGACCGGGAAGAGAAACTCCACGTTGTGTCCGAGGCCCTCTGCCACATCCCGGCAGTGGATGAGGGCGCTGAGCTGCTCGGCATTGGAGAGGGTTTTCCTGTCGACAAAAATCCCGAGCCTGCTCATAGAAACTCCTGTTCATCCCGGTATGCGGCAAGGAGCGCCCGCTCTTCTTCGGTGAGATGGGTGTACCGCGTGGGTGCAAGGGACGAGAGCGCGAACTCTTTTTCGGTCTTTACAAAGACCATGCTCACGAGCGGGATTGAGAAGAGTTCGTAGATCATCGCTGCATACCCGGCAACTGCAGTGCAGCTCCCCGTGGTCCGGCCAAAGACCGCCGTGCAGGTATGGATGGTTGCCCCGTCGTCGAGTTTCTGGTAGCAGAACGGGTACTTGCCCTTGTTTGTGATGTGCTTGATGACGTCTTTTGCCTGCTCGTTGTCCTGCACGACAAAGAAGTCCGAAGCGGTGGCAAAGTAGTTGAGCCCGTAGAGGATCGCCGGGAGCGGGACGTAGGCCTGCGAGATGCCCCACTCCACGACCGGGATACCGGCAATTTTTGCCCGCTCGAGACAGATGGGCACCACGAATGCGTCAAGGACTGCCCGGCTGGACGGGCGGATATCGTCCCCGGCCAGTTCACGCTCAAGGATGGTATAATATGCCTCGGTCTTGTACGAGTAGTCCTCGGCGATAACATGGTACGCGTGGTCCCGCATGACAATCGCAAGGGAATCCCGGGTCATCACCGGTTCTTTTCTCGTCACGAGATGGGCATGGGTGGCATGGCTGTTCCCTCCCCGTGCGGGCGTCTGGTCAAGCAGCGCCGCCCGTACCGTCGCCCGCCGGCTTATGCCGGGCCGGGAAAAGGGATTTGCGGGACCGGACGCGACCGTACTCTCTGTCTGCAGCTCGTCATCTGGCTGCGGGGTGTCGCCCCACCGATCGTTCATCCGCAGATCAGCTCGCTCGTTCCCCTGACAGAGATATCCCGGGGGCCGGGGATTCCCGGTACAGACCTGCCCGTGGAACCGGAGTCCCGGGCAAAATGAGTGAACTGGGCAGAAGCATGATCCATAAATTCACGCGCTGCATCAATGATACAGCGTGTCATTGCAAAAGAGAGAGAAAACGCGAAACGTTTAGCCTCTTTATCATCGTCGTCGTTGCTGACACTGACGGTCATGTTCAACACTAATCCAACACACGGTTTGGATTATTCTATCTTCCTCTATTCGTGTCGGGCTTTAAAAGAATTTTGCACGTGACCATACTTCGGGATGATTACTGTTCATAAACAGGCACGCAAAAGTGTCCGGGACCTCCTCCCGCGCACGGCCTTTTTTGTGTGAGGAAACACCCCCTGCCACAGGTACCGGGTGTGAGTGGATCCGGGGAAAACGTCCCCCTGAACTGCGGGGGATTGCAGGGCCGGAACAGGAGTTTTTGTAGTACCGAAAACCAGCGGATCTTACCGCCATCCTAAAGTTGATATTGCATTATCACTATCAGTAATTGCATATGCATATACCGAGTCCTGAAGAACTCCGTTCCCGCCGCGAAACCCTGGGGCTCAGGCAAACCGAGATCGCAAAGAGGGCAGGCATCAGCCAGTCCATGGTGGCCCGGATCGAGGCAGGCAGTGTCGACCCCCGGGTCAGCACCTTAAACAAGATTATCGTGGTGCTCAATAATGCTGAACCAAAGAAAATGACGGCCGGCCAGATTATGCATACACCGGTGCTCTCCATCCAGCCTCAGGCAAGTATATCGCAGGCCGTGGAGATCTTCGAAAAGAACAACATCTCCCAGCTGCCGGTGATCGAGCGGGGTTCACCGGTCGGGTGTATTTCCGAATCGGCGATCGTAAAAGCGATCGAGCAACAGCGCCTCCATCATACGCACCTCTTCATGGTAAAAGACTTCATGGAGCCCGGTTTCCCCACGGTCCCACCGGATATGGATGTCGAAACGGTGGTAAACATCCTCCAGCAGAACCACGCGGTGCTGGTGACCGAGGGAAGACTGGTCCGGGGTGTGATTACCAAGCACGACCTGATCACCCTCATCGTCTGACCGTGCGGACCGGATCCTGACCGGTATGTGCGGCACAAAAACGCCCCTTTTTACATTATCCTGCACATTTCAGGGGATATTCTTCCACGCTTTTAGAAATCTTTATAAATCAGTATAAAAAAAGTGATTCTTGTTGTGGCTGGTGCCACACCAGAGGTTTTGTGAAATGGCAGAAACAACAGAATCCAAAGAGATCAGCAGTGCAACTGTTATCGGGATCGGTGTGGTAATATTCGTGGTTATTGTCGGTATCTGGTACCTGTTCCTTAAGTAATACCGATACCCAAAAATATTTTCCTGTTTTAGAGTTTTGAAACAAGATCCCGGAGCACAGCGGCCGGATCGGCAGCCTTTACCACGCTTGAGGCAAGGAGCACCCCATCTGTCCCGAGATCGACAGCAATCTTCACACATTCGCCGCTCTGGATACCGGCTCCCGTGAGGACTTTTACTTTCGGGTTAACCTCATGCACGGCCGCGACCGACCTTTTTATGATATCGGGGTTTGCCTTTGAAACCGAGACGCCGCTCCCGATCAGTTCCGGCGGTTCGATGGCTACATACTCCGGGCCAAGCGCCGCGGCACCGGCACTCGCGATCTCGTTATTGGAACAGACAACAGCCGTGAGCTTATGGGACTGGAGAGCCCGTACCGACGCCTCGATCTCTGCAAGGGTCAGGCGACGCTCTGAATGGTTGACAAGCGACCCGGCGGCTCCTGCCAGTTTGAGTGCATCGGCTGTGATATGGCCGGTGTGGGCGCCGGGCTCGTACCCGTCCACGTGCTGGGCGTATACGGGGATTGCGAAATGGTGGCAGAGCGGGTGGAGGTCGATGTACCCGGGCGCGAGACCGATGGTCACCCCGCTCTCGCGTGCGACGAGCTGGGCATCAGTGGCAATCTGGTGGGCGCGGTTGCCCGTGCCCTCCTTGTAGGTCTTGAGGTTTACCAGGATCAGGGGTGACGGCATCTTACATCATTCCTCGTGCTTGAGGTGTTGCACGCCGGTTCCATTCAACCTTTCGCTCCCCGGCCCGACCGGCGCAGATGGGATCATTCTTCCTTTAACCCCCGGGTGTAGTGACCGGCAGTAATGCCCCCGAGAGCTATCGATTTTACCCGTTCCCTGAGCGTGGCAGGATCACGGGACGTGGCACCGGGTTTTTGTGCGGCAGGCGCGATTGCCTCACGGTAGGCCTTCACCATTTCCCTCGCATAGTCTGCCGGTTTTCCCCGTGCATCAATCGCGACTGCATTGATCCCGGCCGCTGCCAGTTCCGGTACCACATCGATGAGGCAGGTCTCGGCGGCGTTGAAAATATGGCTCCGGCAGGCGCCGTCCACATGTACCGGGAAAAGACGCCCGGTCTCGTCCCGGATCCCGATCCAGCGGGTATTCCTGCAGGGACCTGACGTGCGCCGACACTTAGTGATGACGGCACGCAGGCAGTCATCGGTCACCATCGTCTCAAGGTTTCCCTGTGCGAACACGGCAAGCTCCGGCCCGTCCCCCTGCCGGTGTACCTCACGGGCAAGTACGGCGATCTCGTTACCGGATAGTTCCGGGGAGACCTGGAGCATCGTAAAATGCTGTCGGGCAAAGACCCGGATTGTCTCCGCATTAAAGACGTTCAGCCCCCATGACCCGGCAAGGGCAAGACCCGGTACCGCTTCTTGTACGGCAAGCGCAGTTCCCGGGTTTTCCACCATGCACTCACGGAGGCCTGCCACGTGCAGCCGGGGCAGGACCGACCGGATCGCAGCGATCTCGCCCTGCCGGGTGATCCGGGGTAGTTTCCAGATGAGCCGTGCGTCATGTGCCCGGCAGATTTCAAGTGCGGTGCGAACCGCCGCCTCGATGCGGGCGTTCTCGGATTCTGCATCAATACCTGACGGGTACGGGAAGCCCAGGGGTTCAAAGCAGATCGTTTTTGCCCCGGCACGGGTACCGGCATCCACGGCGTCCATGCAGTCCGCGTACAGGATAATGTTCATGGGCTTCTTTTGGGAGACCGGGGGGGTTTTGGGCGTGGAAGAGACGGGGGACGGATGTCCGGCAATAAACGTTGCAAGACGCTTTTTTGCTGCTGCCACCTCTTCCGGCAGGGGACGGAAAGATGCTATCAAGGCCTCCCCGGCCCGGATGAAAAATTCCCTCCGTACCCGGTTAATCTCGCTTACCGGGGTAAACAGGGTGCCGTCATAGGTGAGGTCCAGGTTTGCGATACCAAACGGCGTTCCCCCGGTCTTTGTGAGCTGTGCGGCAAGCGTTTCTTCCGAGAGCGGGCGGGATCGGGCCGGGACGAGGTGGAGGTCTGAAGTATTTTCCACAACAACCGGTTCTTTTCCCGGCGGATGGATCGTGCCTGCAAGGATCAGGTGCCCGTCAGCGGCAACCGTTGCGACCATATCGATCGGCACCAGGTGGCGCAGGTCCGGCGGGGCCAGTGCCCCTATCTGCCGGGCACGGGCTGCGAGCACCTGCGATGAGGTGAGAAAGACCCGCGAGCCTTCGAGCGCCGGGCGGGAAACGGCAAGCACAATCATCCCGTCGTTTTGCACATCGGGTTCGCTGTTGAGGGCGAAACCCCACGCTGCTGCCGGATGGTTCTGAAGGGTAAAGAGGAGCCCGTCCCCGGGGTGCAGGGTGACGGGATGGTCCGGGGTGATGGTGACAGTCCTCCTGGTACGATCGTACCGGGTGACGGTCCCAATAAGCAGGCCCCGGTTGTCCGGCCGGTCCCTGCCCATGAGTTTTTCGTTCCTGTCGCCGAATAGGTGGCCCCGGGTAAATTCCCGGTTGAACGCGAGCAGCAGATCGTTTTCAGCGGATTTGTCCGGGGTAAAACTACCGGCTGCCGCCGCATCGAGTGCACGCCGGTACGTGGAAACGACAATGGCCACGTACTCCGGGGATTTCATCCGGCCCTCGATCTTCAACGATGCGACCGGGGCGTTTACGAGCCGGGGGATCTCGCGGTAGGTACAGAGATCTTTTGGCGAGAGGAGGTACTTTTCCTGCAAAGGCACCTCGCTTGCATCGGTTGGCCGGCCGTATTTGTCGACATCGGCCGTGACAAGCGAATATTTCATCCGGCACGGCTGGGCGCACATGCCCCGGTTCCCGCTCCGGCCGCCGATCACGGACGAGAGCAGGCACTGGCCCGAGTAACTGTAGCAGAGGGCACCGTGTGCGAAAACTTCAAGGCCGACACCGGTATCAGCGGTTGCCCATGCAATTGATTCTACTTCGGCAAGGGAGAGTTCCCGGGCAAGCACCACCCGGGAAAATCCCTGCTCATGCGCCCACCTCACGCCCTCCGCGTTGTGGATCGTGAGCTGGGTCGAGGCATGGAGGACAAGGCCGGGCACAATCTCCCGGGCGAGCGCTGCGACCCCGGGGTCCTGCACGAGCACAGCATCGACCCCGGTCGCGTACAGCCGGACAAGGTACTCCGCGATGCCCGGGATCTCCCGGTCATGGACGAGCGTGTTCGTGGTCACGTAGACCCGCACGCCCCGGGCATGGGCGTACCCGACTGCTTCTGCTATCTCTTCATCAGAAAAATTACGGGCGAATTTCCGTGCGCCAAACTGCTTCCCGCTCAGGTAGACTGCATCGGCCCCGGCGGCGACCGCAGCATAGAATGCATTCATCGATCCGGCCGGTGCGAGCAGTTCGGGGATTTTTTGTGAGGGGTGCAGGGGTTTTTCTGGCATAGGAACTCCGTTGTTTAGGGAATGAAATACCGGATCAGGCCGTGGGTGGCAAGCGTGGTGGCAACAGCGGCGACGCAGTACCCGGCCATGGTGACGACAAACGCCCGCTCCCGCTGCCACCCGAACAATCGGGATGCCGGCGCACAAAGGTAGACCCCGATCAGGATCTCGCAGGGGAAGAGGCCGAGAATGCCGTACCGGTCGAACATCTTTGAGCGCTCCGCGAGGTTCTTTGTTTTTTCCAGGAACCATGCGATATGTTTTGAGGTCTGCCCGGCGGTATCGAGTATGCCGTAGATCCCAAGGAAGATCCCGGCCTCGATGCTTGTCGCGGCACACAGGACATACAGGGGCGGGAGACCCAGACCGATCCCGATCGGGATGGACCCGTACTCAATCAGGAACGCGCTCGTGATCAGGGCAATAACCGGGGCAAGGGAGATGCGAAGCAGGTATGCAGCACCAAGCGGCAGGATAAGTGCAGGAAGGATACACCACCCGAGCGCTATGCCAAGAAGCCGGAGATTTGTCATGACTGCCGCACGTTCCATATCAAGCGGACAGTTTCAACCCGGAAGGGGATAAACCGGTATCCTCCTCAAAGCCGGGAAACGGCCCCCGGCCGGGCACATCTTTTTGTGGCCCCGCGGCTAACGGTCAGGTACATGCAGATCGTAGCCGCTCTCACCGATCCCGCACAGGCTGCCGCCGCACAGGCACAGGGCGCCCATCTCATCGAGCTCCGTTTCGACCTGATGGACGGCGATCCGGTGGAACTGGTGCGAACGTGCAGAAAAGCATGTTCTCTTCCCATCATCGCCACGTTCCGCTCCGCACAGGAAGGAGGGCAGTACTTCGGCAGCCCGGAGGAATGGGCAAAAAAGATTGCACCGCTCATCCCGCTCGTGGACTATGTCGATGTCGAGCAGCAGTTTGCGAGGCAGGCGGCCCCCGTAAAAGAGGCGGGAAAAACGATCATCGCCTCGCACCATTCGGCGCAGATGATGCCGTTGCACATCCTGTTTGTGCTCGAACAGGAACTGAGATCGTACGGTGACATCCCGAAAATTATTGTCACCCCAACAAACGAGGACGACCTCATCGATCTTATCGCATTTACCCGGGCGGCAAAGAAACCGATCTGCACCGGGGTCATGGGAGCATCATTCCGGTATGCCCGGGCGATCCTCCCGCTCTTTGGCTCGGAGTTGGTCTACTGCCATGCCGGCGTCCCGACAGCAGCCGGGCAGTACTCGGTTGAAGAGTTTGTGGCCCTGCAGAAACTGCTGGCCTGATTGCCGGGGAACATCTTGGAAGTGACCGGGGTCGGCAGAAAAAAAAGTTACCGGTATTTTTCCTGTTCCAGCACCGCATCGGCGAGCACGAGCGCGAGCATCGCTTCTGCTACCGGAAGGATCCGGGGCACGATGCAAGGGTCGTGCCGTCCGCCCACGGTGATTGTCACCACGTTCCCGTGAATATCCCGGGTCTGCTGGACTTTTGCAATCGACGGCGTGGGTTTTACGGCGATGCGAACAACGATCTCCTGCCCGGAGGAGATCCCGCCGAGGATGCCGCCCGCGTGGTTGCTTTTAAATCCGGTCGCAGTCATCGGGTCGTTGTTCTCGCTTCCGAACTTTTCGGCAACAAGAAACCCGTCGCCGATCTCCACGCCTTTGACCGCACCGATCCCCATCATGGCGCCGGCGATCGCTGCGTCAAGTTTCCCAAAGACCGGGTCACCGAGGCCGGCCGGGCAGCCGGTTGCCACAATCTCCGCGATCCCGCCCATGGAGTCGCCGGCCGCCTTTGCCGCGAGGATCTCCGCTTCGATCTCCTGTGGGGTTGTTTTGCCGTGCACGGACACGATCCGGCCGGTAACCGCGAGCCCTTTTGTCGCGAGGTACCTGAGCGCCACGGCCCCGGCCGCGACCCGGCCGACCGTCTCCCTGCCTGAGCTCCGGCCGCCGCCCCGGTGATCACGGATACCGTACTTCTCCTGGTACGTGAAATCCGCGTGGCCGGGCCGGAACTTTTCCCGGAGCGCCTCGTAGTCCTCAGAGTGCATGTCCTTGTTTCTTACCAGGAGCGCGATGGGCGCGCCGGTCGTCTGTCCTTCAAACACGCCCGAGAGGATCTCGACCGTGTCGCTCTCGCTCCGGGCCGACGTGAGCGGCGACGCACCCGGGCGGCGCCGGTCAAGCAGCGGCTGGATGTCGGCCGGTGATAATCCGAGACGGGCCGGGCAACCGTCGATGACTGCCCCGACCGCCGGTCCATGGCTCTCGCCAAATGTTGTTACTGCAAAGTTCCTTCCAAACGTGTTCATGCCAGTATCTCCCGTATTGTCGTATCGGGCACATCGATCCCAAAGAAGAGCCGGAACTGCTCCCGTGCCTGGTGGATAAAGACCTCGGTACCGGTGATGGTTGCGCAGCCGGCTTTTCGTGCAGCCGCTATCAGGGGGGTTACCGGAGGTGTGTACACAAGATCAAATACGGTCATCTCCTTTTTGAGCTGATCGTCACGCAGCGGGCTCCTCGTATCCGGCTGCATGCCAAGAGAGGTCGCGTTCACGACCAGATCCGGGTTTATCCCGTCAAAAGCGTTCCACGTCCGCCACCGGCAGCCGAACTGTTCCGCAAGTGTCCGTGCTTTCTCCGTCGTCCGGTTCAGAACCGTGACCTCCATGTCCAGGTTCGTGAGCGCGTAGGCAGCCGCTGCGGCGACGCCCCCGGCACCAAGCAGCACTGCACGGGTGCCTGAAAAGCCGGTAAGGGGTTTTTGTATGCCCAGCCAGTCCGAGTTGTAACCCTGCGCAGCCCCGCAGGAAAAGACCACCGTGTTAACCGCCCCGATCTGCTGTGCCGCATCATCATCGATCTCATCGAGATATGGCATCACACTCCGTTTGAAGGGAATGGTAACCGAGAGCCCTTTTGCATCGATGTCGCGGGCTACCTGCAGGATCGTAGCGATCGATGGGTTTTCAAACCGGGTGTAATGGCAGTTCAGGTTGTATCTCTCGAAGAGCCGGTTGAAGAGCAGGGGACTTTTGCTGTGGGAACAGGGGTAGCCGGCGATACCGAGGAACCGGGTCTGCACATCGCGATCGGGACTGGTCAGCAGGGATTCAAGCCGGTGGAGTTCGGGTGCTCCGGGAGCGTCGGTTGCAAACCACCGGAACGCCGCCTCCTGCACCTGCGGGGGGACGGTACCCTGTTCGAGAAGGGAGAGGATCCGGCCTGCCGCCTGTTCCGTCGATGTCGTGCTTGTGTCCACGCAGAAGTCTGCCGCTGCGGCGTACTGCCAGCGCCGGCGGGACATCACCTGCGCAATCTCTTCTTCCGGGGGCAGGCTGGTGAGCGGCGGGCGGGGGCTCTTTTGGAGCCTTTTTTGGATGGTCCCGATGTCTGAAGTCAGGAGCACGCATACGCTTCCGGCCCGGAGGTGTTCCATGTTTGCCGGGTCCGTCACGGCGCCGCCGCCGGTACCGACAACACAGTCGCTGACAGGCAGCGTGGCGATCACATCGTGTTCCAGCGCACGGAACCGTGCCTCCCCGTCATTTTTGAAAATCTCGGGGATCGTGCGGCCGCTTTTCTGTTCGATGAGGGCATCGGTGTCCACAAACGGTACATTCAGCCGCCGGGCAAGGATGGCGCCGATGCCGGTCTTTCCGGTCCCACGGTAGCCGAAAAGCACGATCCGCTTCATTCCATCACTCCTTTGATTGCATCCCAGAACCCCGGGAACGATTTGTTCACGCACTCCGCACCGGAGATCGTCACCCCGCCGATCCCAAGGCCAAGGATGGCAAAGCTCATCGCGGTCCGGTGGTCGTTTGCCGGGTCGATGGTACCGCCATGGAGTGCGGCCGGCTGGATGATGATCCGGTCTTCGCCGGTGTTTGCGATACAGCCGAGCTGGCGCAGGCGCTTTACGGTGACGTCGAGCCGGTCGCTCTCCTTGTACTTCAGGTGACCGATGCCGGTGATCATGGAGGGAGTCTTTGCCACCGCCGCTACCATGCAGAGCGTCTGGACAGAGTCGGGTGCCGAGGACATATCGATCGTAATCCCGGCAAGCGGGCCCTCGTGTTCGACCATGACCCCGTCGTGGGCGTACGTGACATCGCAGCCCATCTTCCGGAGCGCATCAAGGAAGAGCCGGTCTCCCTGTACGGATTCCGGGTTGAGACCGGTGACTGCCACCCTGCCGCCGCAGATCGCCGCGAGCGCAAAGAAATACGAGGCCGACGAGTAGTCCCCTTCGATGACGTACGTGTGGCCGGTGTAATGATCCTGGTTACTGACTGCGAACTGCCGGTAGCCTTCGCGCCGGATCACGGCGCCGAAATCGGTCATGACCCCGGCCGTGATATCGAGATAGGACTGCGACGCGGGAGTTCCCGTGATCGAGAGCGTGACCTCGTGGTGGGCATAGGGGGCGGCCATCAGGACCGAGGAGGCAAACTGGCTGCTCGACGAGCCATCGATCGTGGCGCTCCCGCCGAGAAGGCGGCCACCGATGGTGAGCGGGGGATACCCGGGCTTTTTTGCGAATACGACCATTCCTCCCAGATCGGAAAGGGTACCGGCAAGCGGGCCGACCGGCCGCTCCTGCATACGGGCGCTTCCGGTGAACGTGACCGGGTTATCGCAGAGCAGTGCCGTGGACGCGAGCAGGCGCAGCGAGGTGCCCGAGTTGTCGAGGTCGAGCACGGTGCCCGGCGGGCAGGACAGTTTTCCGTCGCAGCCTTCGATGGTCACGCTGCGTTCTCCGGCTTCAAGCGGGATGCCGAGCTTGCGGAGTGCAGCCATCGTGAGCTGTGTGTCATCGGAGATAAGCGGGTTGACGATCGTACTCGTGCCCCGGGCAAGGGCTGCGGCGATAAGGGCACGATGCGTGTAGCTCTTCGACGGCGGTGCGGCAACCGTGAGGTCGATTTCGTGCCGCTGGGGGAGGGTGACGATCATGGTGGTACCTCGATCTTCGGGTAACAACCCAGTTTTCGTACCGTGGTAATTGCCATGAGCTCAGAAAGTGCCTCGTCGGTCTGCCCGGTCACGGCATAATCGAGGAAGAAGACATACGTTCCCATGCCGCGTTTGGTGGGCCTCGACTCGATCCGGGTCAGGTTGATCCCCCGCCGGGCAAAGACGCCGAGGAGGTCATAGAGCAGCCCGGCCCGGTCTGTGTCCGGGTCGATGAGGAGGCTGCACTTGCCGGGCCGGCAGCCGGGCCCGGGGGTCTTTGAGATCCTCACAAACCGGGTCGTGTTCTCCGGGTTGTTCTCGATATTTTGTTCGATGACCGGGATCCTGTAGATCGCCGCTGCCGACAAGGGAAGGATCGCCCCGGCGTTTGGGGTCTTCTTTGCCTCAAGGGCACTTGAGGCGTTGCTGCTCGTGTGGATAACCGGGACTGCCAGCCGCTCGATGTACCTGCTGCACTGCTCGTGGGTCTGCGGGTGGGCGTAGATCACCCGGATCTTATCGGATGGCACGAGGGAGGCGAGGTTGTGGTGGATCGGCATGTACATCTCCGCGGTGATCGCGAGGTTGTGGCAGGAAAGGCCGTCCATGGTCTCCCCGACGGCGCCCGCCTCGGAGTTCTCGATGGGCACGATCCCGTCTCCTTCTCCCGCCGCAACTGCGGCAAAGATGCCGTGGATGGTGGGTTTGAGGACAATGGGGTCGCAGGCAAGTTTTCGTGCGAGCTCGTGGGAGAATGTCCCTTCGGGGCCGAGCGTGATGACCGTCATTTCTTCACCATGCACTCGATGAGGGTATCGGTCAGGTCCTGCCCACGCTTGCAGTAAGTGCCAAGGTGCCGGGTGTCCTGTTTGAAAAATTCCGCGAAGGCATCCGGGTCTCCCGATGTTACGATCTCCGCAAGGTCGCCGGCTGCCGACCGGCAGGCTGCGATTACCTCGGGGACAAACGGGTTCTGTTCGAGGATGTCCGCATAGAGTGCCGGGTCCTGCGAGAGGAGCCGGCCGACAAGGCCAAGCTCGATCTGGTAGACCGGACTCATGTACGCCTCGGTCGCCCCGATGTCGGTACCCAGCCGGCGCAGGGTGTCGGCCATGCAGATCGTGACAAAGTGCGTGAGCCCCTGCACGACCGCCATCATCTTGTCGTGCTCCTCCGGGGTCGCGAGCGTGCAGACCGCGCCTTCGCGGGTGAAGATGCCGGCGAGGGAGTCGAGCGCCGCATCGGTCGCGCGGGCGGGGCAGACCACGATCGTCTGGCCCGAGATCGAAGATACCGTCGGCCCGAACATCGGGTGGAGCCCGATCACCTGCGCCTTTGACCGGAGCATGGCGGCGACGGGTGCAACTTTGAGCGAGGTAAAATCGCAGAGCAGCTGGTCGTCCCGCAGCACAGGTGCGATCTCCCCGATGACCCGGACGGTGTCCCGGATCGGGACCGAGACAATGACGATGTCGCAGGACTCTGCGAGCTGTTCGTTCGTGAGCGCGGTCGAGCGGCCCGATACGAGGGTCTCGTAGCCGGCCCGCTCAAAGACGGGACAAAAGAGCTGGCCCATCTTCCCGGTTCCGCCAATGATTCCTGCCTTCATGCTCACTTCTCTCGGATCGTCTCTTTGACCGGCATGCCAAAATGCCTGCCGCTTTCAAGCGCACAGCCAAGGATATGATCTCCGGCTGCGAGGTTCACGACCGAGATGGCACTCCCGTTCGGGGTAACGAGCCGGATCGTCTCTGCGTTCTGGAGGATGAGGCTCGCCTTTGCGCCGCTCCCTTCGGCTTTTGCTTCCACGAGCAGCAGGGGCCGGCGCTCGATCTTTGTCCTGCCCACGATCGCGGACCGGGCCGCACCGTGGCTGTCGGAAACAAGCACCTGCCCGCCGATGGAGAGGTCCGAGAGGTACGCGGTCTTCCCATCCGGGAGCAGGATATATGCGTGCACTGCGCCGGCGTTTACCCGGAACGGGCGGGGCGCGACGTACGGGTTTTCGAGCGTCTCGGCGTGGACAAGGAGCATGGCTGACGAGGTGTTCCCCATGAGCATGCCGTCCCCGTCGACAAGCATCGAGCAGGTGTCCACGCAGACCCGGTCGCCCATCCCGACCGGCTGGATCTTCGTCACCGTAAACGGGACGAGGCTGACCGTGCCGGCCTGGCTTTTTATGAGCGCCGCGACTGCTTTTACGACAGATGGATCGGTGGCTTTCAGGAGGATACCGTACACACCTTTCTCAAGGACGTGGAGCGCGAGTTCTGCCTCGTGCACATCCTTTACCGCCGCGACAATCCGGTCCGACTGTGCGACCAGGTTTTCGAGCGGGATGACCGTCCAGTCGCTTGTCGTGACGACCACGATCCGGTTCTTTCCTTTCGCTGCCGCATCGTTCTCGCTTGCCTTGTCCGTGATGCTGCACTCAATGACATCTGTTCCGGGTCTGAGGTCGCCATCGGGTGCGACCGTTGCGATCCTCCCAAGCCTCTTTACGTCCTCTGCCCGGTCGGTCACGATCGCGTCCGCGCCGCTCTCGATCGCGGTCGTCACTATATCCTTGTTCCACGGGCGGCAGTCCACCCAGAACTGTTTCATTGAGGCTGCTCCAGCGCCTTCTTCGGATCGACCTTGTTGTGCACGACCCGGCAGAGGGCGTGGACAAACGCCCGGGTGTCGTTTCTCTGGAAGGCATTCCTCCCCATGCAGACGCCCGCGCCGCCGGCCGCAACGGAATCCCGGATCAGTTCGAGCGACTCAAGATCGCTTATCTTCTCGCCGCCGGCGACAAAGACCGGCACCGAGCAGGCTTTGGTAATCCGTGCAAATGCCTCGGGGTTCCCCGGGTAACTGGTCTTGATCATGTCGGCGCCGAGCTCTTCTGCCACCCTGACGCACTGGCCGATGGTCTGGGGGGAGGCCGGGTCGATGCCCTTTCCCCGCGGATAGATCATGACAAGGAGCGGCATGCCCCAGCGGTTGCAGTCCCGGACGATCTTTGCGCCGGACTCAAGCATCTTCGACTCGTTTGGGGCGCCGAGGTTGATGTGGATGGATACGCCGTCAGCGCCAAGCGCGATCGCTTCCTCCACGGTGCAGACGAGCACCTTGTCGTTCGGGTCCGGGTTGAGCGAGGTGCTGCCCGAGAGGTGCACGAACAGCCCGATGTCCCGGCCGTGCCGCCGGTGGCCGCGCTTGACCATGCCCTTGTGGAGGACAATTGCGTTTGCCCCGCCTTCGCTCACATCGGTGATGACTTTTGTCATATCTAGCAGGCCGTCGATCTGGCCCATGGAAAACCCGTGGTCCATCGGGATGATCACAGCCCGTCCCGTGTTCCTGTCCATGATCCGTTCGATCCTGATCTCTTTTCCAATCATGATTGCCACCTCACAACCGTTCGAGGACTTTGAGCGCTTCCTCAACGCTCTTGTTCTGGTGCACGATACATGCCGCCGCCCGGACGAACTTGTCCGGTGTCCGGTGCTGGAAGGCGTTCCTGCCAATCGAGATCCCGGCTGCCCCGCCCGCCATCGCGCCCTCTATTAATTCCAATGTTGTGCGGTCATCCGTCTTTGAACCTCCGGCAACCACGACCGGCACCGGGCAGCCCCGGGTTACTTCGCGGAAGGACTCCGGGTCGCCGGTGTACACGGTCTTGACGATATCCGCCCCCAGTTCCGCTGCCACCCGTGCGGCAAGCTTCACCTGGTCGAGATCATTGTTGGTCTTGATGTTCTTCCCCCGCGGGTACATCATCGCAAGGAGCGGCATCCCCCATTCCATGCATTCGACCGCGACCATCCCGAGGTCCTGGAGCATCTTTGCCTCGGACTCAGCCCCGATGTTCACGTGCATCGAGACCGCGTCGGCGCCCATCTTTAAGGCGTTTGTTACCGAGTTCACGAGCACCTTCTCATTTGGGTCCGGCGCAAGCTTCGTGCTTGCCGACAGGTGCAGGATAAGGCCGATGTCCCTCCCGCCCTGCCGGTGGCCGTGCAGCGCAAGCCCCACGTGGCCGATCACCGCGTTTGCCCCGCCGTCCGCGATCAGGTTCACGGTCTGGCCCATATCGATCAGGCCTTGGATCGGCCCGTCCGAGACCCCGTGATCCATCGGCACGATGATCGTTTTCTTCGTATTGCGGTTCATGATTCTTTCCAGACGAATTTCTTTACCTCTCATAATCAACAACTCCCCCTTCAGGCCCTGAACAGATAATCAGATCAGATATGAAGGGAATTACCGGTACCAGGGATAATACCTGAAACCGAAATAGCGAAAGAAGCTAAAATAGCCAAAGACGCGATAGCCGATGCTCCTCGCGTTTACGTTTCCAGAAATGACAGTACTGATGCTACGGACGGGTGTAACGCTCTTAAGGATAACGACATTCACGAGGGAAAAAACCCTCACGGGCGCTGTTGCACTCTTCCTGCATGATTATTGGTTGGAGTCGGGGGTATATAATAGTGTGTGCTAAAGTGTAGCATGGTTTGGGGAAGGGGAAAATTATTCTGAAGATGGGAAGTTGTGAAGATCTACCGTGTCAAGGAGGGGATTGGGAAACGTCAAATCTGGTAAAACGGAGGTTTTGTCGTTATCATCTGCGATTTTTCTAGATATACTGTTTAAATTGATGATTTTATTATTGATGTGTTACGGTATGAAACCAAGTCATGGCGATATTCGGAAGGTCAATGCTCGGCAAGGGTGTCAAGTTGGCCCGATATGCATCTATTGCGACTCTTGGATCAAATTCAAAGTAAATGTAACCAAAAATTAAAGAGATAATCACCATCGCAATTATCCCGAAGATCAAGTATCCCATTATAAACTCTTTTTGTTTTCGATCACTGGCATTCTCAATTCTATCAAGAAGCGCAATAAGAAAAAAACCGACAATTAAAAAACTGAATGATACAAGTAAAATTCCGAAATATACTAGCCAGATTACAGAATCGTGCAAACCGAAGGCAATGCAAATACATCCCATAATAAACGGCGCAATATCCCAGCGAGGCGGGACATACGGGAAATTCATTAAGGGGATGTCGATATTAAAACGTTAATAATTACCGTTATCAATCGACACTTTCACTCTGCACGGCTAATTGGTTATATGTATGAGCGTAATTTACTACTAATTATAAAAATACCGGGGGAGAAAAATGAACGAAGGGAAAGCACAGCACGAAGAGAAGCATGAGAAGGACGAACGCGAAGAGGAAATCCTTGTAGAGATCATTGATCTCGAAGAATTTGCGCTGGCAAAGAAACGCGCCTGCAAGGCAAAGAATTACCGTATTAAGATTGACAAAGAGAAGTTTACCGTCGAAAAGCATTCGATGACCGGGAAAGAAATCCTGGCACTTGTCGGTAAAACACCGGACAAGACCTATCTCTACATGAAGTTTGCAGATGGCAGACGGGAACCAATTCAGCCGGATCAAGTAGTTGAATTCCATCGCTGCGAAGTAGAACGATTTGAGACGTTACCGAAGGAACAGCGGGATGGCTGATGCGTTGCCAATTTCGACTTTCTCAGGAAGATGAGGAAGGTCTCTCCGCCATGGGACTAAAATGGGAATCGGTCATTGAAGGTACTACAAAATGGCTGATCTTTCCAGAATATCCCATTCCTGATGGATATAATCATCGTACCGTGGAAGCAGCCCTCGAAATTCCTTCGGCATATCCCGATGTACAAATTGATATGGTTTTTTTCTATCCTGCTCTTGCGCTAACGAACGAAAAACCGATCACCGCACTCTCATTGCGGCCTATAGATGGAAAACAGTACCAGCAGTGGTCAAGGCATCGTAATGATGGGGAATGGCGACCGGGCTTTGACAATGTATGTATGCATCTTCTGATGGTGGAAAACTGGCTGAAAAAAGAATTAATGAAATGACAATGGTACCGAGAATGCAGATTAAACTGAGATTAACTCAGAAAGATCACGCCCTCCTGAAACAGCATCTTTTTTCCGGGGATAACTTCGAATCAGTTGCGATTGCCCTTTGTGGTCGGAGAAGAAGTTATTCCCACCATTGTATCGCAATACATTCGGTTTTTCCAATTCCCAATGAAGAATGCAAGAGTCGCACTGCGGATAGTATTACCTGGCCGACGGATAGCCTGATCCCTCTTTTAGAACGAGCCTCCCGTGATGATTTTGCTATCCTAAAAATCCACAGTCATCCCCAGGGTTATCCATATTTCTCCCCAATCGATAACGAATCAGATGCTGAACTATTCAAATCCATATTTGTTTGGACAGAAAGTGAGTTTCCTCACGTAAGTGCCATAATGCTCCCGGGAGGTCGAATTTTTGGACGAGGCGTATTCCCGGATGGGACTTTTCAACCCATCGATTCGATCCTCATACCCGGGGATAATATTGAATATTGGACTCATGAAGGCGGGGAACTCCCAGCATTCACCCGGCCGCACGCTCAACTTTTTGGTCCGGGAACGACGCAAAAGTTGCGAAAAATATCGGCTGCTGTAGTGGGTTGCTCTGGTACGGGGAGTCCCGTTATAGAACAGCTTGCACGCCTGGGCATCGGACGATTAGTATTAGTGGACCCTGATAAGGTGGAAGAGAAAAATTTGAATCGTATTTTAAATGCAACACAGGAGGATGTAACTCAGGGACGGTTAAAAGTCGAAATAATGTCCCGTGCAATTGCTTCAATGGGACTCGGAACCAAAGTTGATATCCTACCGGAAAATCTTGCCACTCCCGAAGCAGTCAAATCTGTAGCTGAATGCGATGTTTTGTTTGGATGTATGGATGGAGCTGAGGGTAGGAATCTGCTCAACCGTATCGCAGCATTTTATATTTTACCGTATTTCGATGTAGGTGTCAGTTTAGATGCTGATGAAAAAGGAGGAATATCCCAAGCCGTTGGAGCCGTCCATTACATTCGACCAGACGGCTCAACCCTCCTTGATCGCGGGGTCTACACTGCTGAAGAGGTACAGGCAGAAGGATTAATGCGTACCTTCCCTGATGCTTACCGAGATCGTGTTAAGGCAAAATATATTCACGGAGTCGATGTAGAGCGACCCGCTGTTATCAGTATCAATATGCAGGCAGCGAGCATGGCTGTGAATGAATTTTTGGCTCGTCTCCATCCATACCGGATTGACCCCAACAGTAAATTTGCTACTATCAGATTCAGTTTTGTTCATGGGTACATGTTCTTGGAGAAGGAGACAGAACTTCCAGGGAGGTTATCTCAATTTATCGGAAGAGGAGATATGGATCCCTATCCTCTGGTATCAATGCCTGAACTCAGTGAAGTAGGGGGTGCAAGATGAAACGTCGATGTTTCAATAAAAATCAATCCTCGCATCCGCATCAGGAAGTTACGAAGGAACACCAGCAGAAGTGCCAATTATTTCGAATTGTACGAGTTGATGAATTCCCTGCTATTTTTGAACCTTTTAATGTTTATCTTCCCTGTGATAATGGCCACACTTGGATCGCGGGCTTACTTTGTCCTTGTGGTTGTAAGCAGAAAATATACCTCAATCTTCTACCTGATATTCGCCCATGTTGGAAAATCAAAGAACCTCTTGACGGTACTGTGACAATACAACCTTCTATTCTCCAGGTGAAAGGCTGTCGAAGCCATTTTTTCATTCGTAAGGGAAATGTCGAGTGGGTCATTAAAAAAGAAAAGTGTTTCCGTCCATAAAGGTGAGGTATAAGGTGACAGTCACGCCGGCTAACGATGAACGATCACTTTTACATCCGCGCAGCCGGATATTTATCTCTTTCAGTGTAGTATAGCAGGTGTGGTTACATGTGTCAAAGCTGACCGAACAATCGGATAATATCTATAAATGCCCCTGCGGAAGTGGGAAACAACCCCAAGATTGTTGTTTTAAAAATGGTCTTCCGCCTAACAATCCTCGGTTTCCCCTTAATAATCAAAACTTGATTATATCAGATTTTTCGAAATATAATCAAATAGAACTGATATCTGCATTAGCGGGACTCCAGTTATATTCAAAAAATCATTCTTGCATCAAAAGACTCGCAACTGCAATTCAAATCGCCTCATCAATAAGTAAAAGTGGGGCTGTTCCCGTCAGTATATTCGATCTTGAGCAATTATTCAATGAATATTTTCCTGCCAAGTGTGAGCTCAGTATGAGTGAAGATCCACCGGAGGATCTTTTAACTGAAAATATTGAGTTTGTTAACGGAAACAACATTGTCTTTTCTGGGATTTTTGGAGATGGCGGACATATCTTGCGAATCATTTTGCGATCACTAACCTTGAACAAAGATACCCGTTGTGATGATTTTATTCGCAAAATAATTCCACAATCCCTTGCACTCCTTTTATTAAGCAACGAAGTTGCCGTTCGCTCTGGATATGACAGGTATTCGCTCGGTGATGTTCAATTATGGGGAGATATCAAAATACCAGAAAAAGAGGAATTTGCCAGGTTGCAGAAAGCGGTTATTTTCTCTCTTGATGAAATTGATAAATTATTTTCACCTTATGGATTAGACAAAACAATCCTTGATTCATTTATCACTCGTATTGGATCTTCAAAACTTTTGAAAGGTGAAAGAGCGGATAATCCTCTTTATGTTTGTCCGCTAGTGAAAATAAATGATACCCTCATTCTCACGATTCCTGCGGCAATTGTAGGGGCTATCCGTCATAATATTTTGATGACCGCAAAAAAAGAGAGAAAAATCAAGCAATTAACCTCCGCCATTTTAGACTCTTATTGGCTTGCCACACAAATTAATCTCGAATTGTTGGGATTCGAGCCGGTCGATTTCGAACTGCCGCCTCTAGAAAAAACAGATGGATTTTTGGAAGGCATTTACGCAATCGATACTGACAAAATTGCCTATATTCAATTAGTTGGAGACAATGCGGATTCATACCAGCAAATTTTCCCGCTTAAATTCTGGTCAGATAAAAAACGAATGAAAATAATCAACCAGCGATATGAAAAGATTATTTCCTGGCTTTTTAGCAAGGACCCTGATTGCAAGCATATTTTTTTCATCTCAATTTTCGGAAGTCTCGGAAGGTGGGTTCACCTAACATATTCTCCAGAGCAAAAAAATGTTCGGGCTTTTGGTCTCACCTCGGAAAATTTTGAAGTCCTTGCACGATTTGATGACTGTGATTGTCTAAAATTATGGAAATTTATAGGACATTTTGATGAAGTATGCGCCTTCCATAAAATTTATTCTACCTCCGCGCTCGATAGGTTCGAATTCTATCTCAGATCTCATGTCCCGCGAGATCTCTGGGAGGGAGATGGACCAGCGGTCATTGTTTTGCCTGTAGGGACCGGGCAGCGCCTGAGACTTGAAGCAGCAAAGAAAACAGATATTCATGCTGTGCGGTCAGGAAATCCTCTTGGTTGGGTTACGGTAACAAGATTTTCTTCTGATGACATCTCTGAACCAATTTATGTTCCGGAAGGTACATTTTTACATCCTTTCGAACACGTTGTAGAAAACTATCATCAACCGATCTGGATCGAGGCCGGACCACATTCAGGAAAAATCTTCTTCAAAGACTATTCCTTTTATTATCAATTTATTGATGTATGTTCCTTTTGGATCTGGAAAATAACTGATAGCCTTCGCCCTCATTTGATACCGCTAGGTACTACTCCGATTCATATCATGATAGATTTTGAAACATTCAACGAAGACGGTTTCATTGAATATGAGGTTAATGAAGAAAAATTACGACGGCCAAACGTATCTATCGATAAAGAAACACGCAGAATCTCTCTCATACTTAATGGAACCATCTTCAATGCTATCGATGAAAATGATAACTCTGGAGAACGGTGCATCGTTGATACATTATTAGTCTCTTTTGGAAATCTACTTGAGGAATATAACCTCTCAAATACTCTCGATGCAAAAACACGAGACCTTCTCCTAAGTCAATACATTCCCTATGGAACGAAGCGAAAATTATCTAATTTAAGTTCGAAAAGTGATGCTTCGTTGGATCCCCGGTGGCTCCCGGATCTTCGTCTTCTTCAGGATCATGATTTCAAAGAACAATTCAATGGTCTGAAGAAAGTATTTGAAGAATTCCAAGAGCAGTCAGAATTCCCGATTACTGAAGATAATGTTTCATTGCTCTATAATTATTGTGTGGACCATTATCTAGAGCGTCTAAAATCATCGATTTCAGAATATTCCTGGACTTGTCTCTTATCAGCGGTTATCAGTCAGTACGAAGGCCTTTTATTTTATCTTGCGATCCATCGTCAAAATGTGCCACGTTCAATGTATCTTTATTACGATCTCGAAACGCAAGTTAGTAATTTTCTTTCAAAGCGGGAATTACACGATTTTTCATCGACGGCAATGCGTAATTTGATTGAAATAATGTCTGCTGAACCACCGCATGGGACAAACAATGTAAATAAAACCGATTTTGATACATTATTGGCATTATCTCACATCTTTGTCCATATGGGATCATTAAGCAATGCCGCCTATTACGATTTATTTAAGGACCTCCCCGAAAAAATTGAAGGTGTTGATCCGGAATCTGATGAGGGAGACTCAAAAGGGGCCATCACGCAATTTTTCGAAGAGAAAGTTCGGGAGGCAATCGAAGTTACCGTTGAGAAATTCGAGGCCTTGCCACTTCACGAGGAAAAAGAGAAAATAATAAAAGACGAGGATTTTGCATATGAGCAACAGGAGGCATACCGAGCCGAGTTTGGCTTAAAACTAACACAAATAATCCGGTTTTTTGCATGCGTTGTCGATTTGGGATTCGAGCTTGAGACTTCCTCTCCACATCTCCCCCTATCTGAATTTAAAGCCAGAGTTAATTCAGTCTTATATTGGACAGATGAGGATATTGATCGCGCAATTCAGCAATTTTCATTGGTCCCCCGACCGAAATATGAGATCGCACCGGAAGCATATAGTACTAAAAAGGATATTTTCCCTTGGGTTTACAATCGGCGAATTTCGTATCTTGCCCGACCACTTATCATAGGCCCCGAACCGAAAGACGATCCTCTCATTTTTTGGGGTCCTCGTCATTCATACGAAGCATTGAGACATTTGACCATGAATGTGTATTCCGGAAGATACCGTATTGATGAAAAAACGTCTCCTGAAATGAAAAAATTGATCAGCAAGATCCAAAATGAATCTGCCAAATCTTTTGAAAAGGAAGTATCTGGCTGGTTTAAACATAACACATCGTGGACCGTCGATCATTCCGTGTCAATTGCCCCCAATGGAAAATTGAACGCTGAAACTAATTTAGGCGATATCGATGTTCTTGCTATCGATATCCCCGGAAAGACAATCTATTCTATCGAATGTAAAATGATAAACTTCGGAAGGAATACTCAGGAAATTTCAACCGAAATAAAAAAATTCCTTGGTGACGAAGGAGGAAACGACGCGGCTATGATGAAGCATCTTAAACGAGATACCTGGTTGAAATCTCATGTTGATGTTGTGTGCTCTAAATATAATTTGCCACAAGGGGATTACTCTGTTAGATCTTTATTTATCGTATCGGAAGAGTTGGTGACCGCATATATTCGAGAGACACCTTTGCCAATTATTGCGTTTTCGCGGGTGAAAAGAGAAGGCGGAATTAAGTGAAGAGTTTTTAGGATTTCATTGTCGATTAAGTTGTATATCGGGATGGGGGTAGACCTACATGTGCGTATCGGAATCTAAAAATTCCTGGGCAGAACTGTAAAAACATGCTTTCTTTAAATGGAGCATATCGATATAGTGTTTAACAATTTGGGAATTTGGATTGATTACAGATATCTTTTGAAGATTTTCTCTGTTTCGTAACGATCTTATGAGTAAATTTGAACTTTCATAGTCCATACCTGGACAGGAATATCCGAATATTGTCAATTCTGTTGAATTCCGCAATATCTCTTCTGCATGACGCCAAATTATTTTCAGGTTGTTATGCAAAATTGAAGATTTATGGATGACGGGAGGAACAATTATTGGAAATGTATGTTTTCTTCCGTGTTTCCTCTTTAGCCTCATCGAAGTTTCTACTTTTTGTCGTCTTGTTATCCTAATTTTTCTTTCAGGATTGAACATTGCGTGAGGAGAAAGGCGCTCTGTGTTATGAACAGAATACCAATTTAGGGAGCCATGTAATTTGAGCACATGAATACCGCCGGTTTCCTCATGATGAACATCAAATAGATCATCATCGCCGGAATTTGTTGGTGAGGTTAGATCGTTTCTAGTGAATCCTGCCATATACATCGAAGGAAAACGATATATTACCCCAGAATTTCTCCATTTTTCTGAACGAGTAAGGTGGTATAATATTTTTTCAATATGTAAATCGTGATTGAAGGTTATTATCGATATGTTCTCTGGTTTGAAACCCAAAGTGAGATAACGATCGATAATCCTGTACATTAACAAATTTTCAGTAATTGGAACATTATTTGTGGTTTTTGCAATTCTTTTCGTATAAAGCGAGATTAATTCTTGAAATGCTACAATGGCTTGGGGAGCGAGATCTTTATTGAAAATGTCGGTGTAAATACACACCATTACTTTTTCGAGAAAATTCCCTTCTTGATACAATATGTTAATACTGTAATTATCCTGCATGTATTTATTAATTATATTGACACTTTTTCGATTGGTCTTATTTGAATCTGAGAAAAACCCTCCGTCCAAAGGGGATCTCTCCGACAGTCCTTCAGTATCAGCAAATGTTGCCCCGGCACCAACAATTAGGGTAACCTTTCTATCATGAGTCATAATTCTTCTGGGTAGTGCCGGAGAAGGCATCTTATTTCCTTAGGAGATATAGTTTATTTTTTATAAATAATTTTATCCTGTCCCTTCCGCTCGAACATTCCTGTTCGCAAAATAAGGGGGATCCCCCCTTCATCATTTGTGCCAGACCCCCCTCTACTATCACCGGATCTGACGCGAAGATTCTTCGGGTTTCTCGCGAAAGAGGCTCCCTGCAAAGCGATGGTTTGAGCCGTGCAGAAAAAGACCCTTCGCGGACAAGGGGGGAGGGGGTACCCCCACCCATGTGCCGGCCGAGCAGGGGATACCCCTCTGCATCTCTGGATCTGATGTAAGCCTTCTCCACCTCAGGGCCCCTCTCGGGGCACGGCGGGGTGAGTGCGGTTTTACCTTGCCTGTTCCGCTGCGGGGGCGGAGGGAGGTATTTCTCACTCGTGGAGGTATCGGAAAATAATTGAAGGAAAATATTCTGCATATAATAAGGGATTGAATATTGAGAAAGGGCCAGCTGCTGACAACTTGACAGACCCTAAATTTGAAAAATTAATATCCAATACTTTCAATAATATGAAAAAAAGATAATGCATAAAGAAGTGAAATTGGATGCGGATTCGAAAGTTTTTTTTAAAGAATTTTCGCTCTATTGGTGAAAAAGGATTAGAGTTATCTTTTCCTATTGGATCAACAATTTTAATCGGAGAAAATAATGTTGGAAAAACTTCGATTTTTGAAGCTATTAAGATGATGATCAATTTGGAGGTCTTCCAAAAAATCCCCTTGGATATTGAAAATTGGTACGCGAGCGATCAGAGCAAGTCAATAGATTTGATTCTTACAATTGAATTGAATGACGATGATATAGCGAAGATAATTACATTCTTTGAACCATTGCAAATTTCGAATGATTCATTTAAGAAATTGTTCTCTAATCGGTTAATCTACAGAATTCTCTTCACAACACCAAATGATATTCCTGAATCTTTTTTCACTCTTGGAGAATTGACTATCCATAATAATGGGGGAAGAGTTGGAAATTTCGAAGGAAAAAATACTCGATATGGCGTCGATTGGAAAAACTTAGTCGACTTGGGGAAGATAGAATCAATTGAAAAATCAATTAGAAAATTTCTTGCAATACAATGGAAATCAAATGTAAATCAGGAAGGTATCGCCGATACACTTGATATCGGTGAAGTTAGTATTATGTTTGCAAAGAATTTTCCAAACTTATTCCTCGACTTCTTAAAAGAAGATATTATCTCAATTGAAGAATATCGAGAAAAGCCAAAAAAAGAATTAAATGCTTCCTTAGTTTCACCAACCGGTGAGAGTTTAGTGAGCATATTGTTTAATTTAAAAAATGGAAGATACAGAGAAAAAGCAAAATTCGAAAAAATAAAGCAAGAGTTTCACGAAATATTTCCCAATCTGAATCTCGATGTAATAAAAGAAGGTGAAGAATATAAAATTCTTACACAAAAAAGCAGTGTAGAATCGACCACTCATTTTTTAGGTGCTGGAATATTGCAAATATTACTTTTAGTAACACACATAGTTGCTCACAAAAACAAAATTATCTTAATCGATCACCCCGAAGTCCACCTTCACCCACATGCGGAACGAAATTTATCTACTCTGATCGACGAATCGGAAGATACCCAGATTTTCCTGATAACTCATTCAACATATTTCGTCAATATTGATAAACGTCATAGAATTTTGCGGGTTACTCAAAAGGATTCCCAAACAGAAGTTTACACAATGCAGCCCGAACATTTTTCGGATAAGGAATATTCAAAATTAGAATATTTATTGGATTTAGAGGGCAAGGAAATGTTTTTTGCACGAAAAGTCCTGCTTGTTGAAGGGCCGACCGAATATGGAGCGATACCGGTATTCGCAAAAGCACAAAAATATTCCTTTGATAAAAATGGAGTGAGTATTATTGATGTTGGAGGGAAATCTAACATTGGTCTTTTTGCAAGATTATGTGAAGGATATCATATCCCCTACCAGATCCTTGCTGATGGAGACGCTGCAGCGGAGTTAAAACAGATAGATATCCCCAATAAAAGCAAAAAAAATAGATTGAATATTCTCTCGAAAGATTTTGAATCTATATTACCTGAAGATCTAATGCTTGAAGCGAAAAAGAATGTTGGAAGAAGTAAACCACGAATAGGTAAATATGTTGCAACTGAAATGGTGAATCGAAAGTTGGATGTACCTCCTGAAATATCGAAACTAATTGTCAAGTTAAAAGAATTACAAGTTTAATTCCAGTCAGTTGCCGGGAGCGGCCCCCCTCGCATTTTGAGACAAAGGGTGCCCTCCATATGATCCCATCCGGGCCCAAATTGAGCCCCGATTGGTGTCCGACACGGTCAAAAGAAGCCCGTATCAGGCTCCGTTTAAAAATAAGCCCAAATGGGCCGTATTTTGGCAATCGGACAAAATAAAACGTTCATGTAGTGCGATTTTAAGGGCAGATCTCAAGGCAGATGGGTTTTTGGTTGATCCCGGAAACAGTGGCCGCCAGAACGCGAATATGAGGCCGCAAAGGGCATTATATGGGGCTCAATTTTGGAGTATTTTGGCAAACGGGGGGATATATGGGCGCTGATTTTCGGGCCGGGCAATCGGACGGTTTTACGGGCGTATTTTCGTGGATGCCCCGTGGGAATTGCCTATGTGATCTCCCTATCCTGATCCGCCGCGGGGGCGCCCCGTCGGGGGCGGCGGAAATTCTCGCTCGTGGGGGTGTGGGGGCGACCGCCCCCGCGATACTATCAGACCCCTCCGGAATTTTTGGCACTCCTATTATCTTAACCGGCCCAGCCGCAAACCCTCTCCACCTTTCCCGGCCGGCAAAACAACGGTTCGAACCATGCAGAAAAAGTCCCGTTCGCGGCCAAGGGGGGGAGGGGGTACCCCCACCCCATCTTTCGATCAAAGTGGGGGTCACCCTCCCCCCATGTGCCGGGCCAAGTGGGGGGTACCCCCTCCCTCTTTTAGCGCCCGGGCCGGACGAACTCCCGCACCGTTGCTTTCATTTCCGGGCGAACCGATCGCTGAAAAATCCTTGGCTCTGATACAAAGCGGCCACGGGATTATGCCCGAGGGACCGGTCCTTCACAATGAGGGGTGTTGTCTCTGCTTTACAATGTCGCAGGAAGAGAATGTCGTGCCCGACACAGAGTCCCACCATGATGTTCAGCTCCGTTTTTTCATGGTTGAGTATCTCTGCCTGCAATATCGGGTTGCAGAATATATCCCCGGGCATGCCGAGATCCTGAGGGTTTACTTCTCCGCAGAGGCAGGTCAGGGAAACAACGTCAAACCCGCTGCTTTCAAGAATGTCGGACAACAGCTTCGCTTCCGGCATCAGGGCATAACACGTGGCAATCCCCAGCCGTTTCATTCCCCGGATCTTAGCGTATTCGATAATTTCATGAATTCTTGTCCAGGCATACTTTTCGTTTTGTTTTTGCGGATCAAGCACTTTTTTCATCAGACCAAGCCACCCCAGGATTACTGCCTGGTTTTCAGGGAGCTTGTATTTCTCTGTAGTCTCTTTAACCAGATCCGGGTATTTTTCAGTCGGGCAGGATGCCGGAACCTTCCCGTTCTTTTCTGTTGAACCGCACCGGCGGACTGCACATTTTACGCACTGCGGACTGTTCGTTACCATGAGAACTCTCCTTTCCTGACAAGCATCCGTTTCCCGCATAGTTACAAATACCATGCAGACGGAAAAACGTAACATTATTGCCAAAAAATAACTATTGGAGGAAATATGCCCGAATCAAAAATACCGTCCAAATGCCCGGTGGAATTATTCTGTGAGGTCCTAGGGAGCAAGTGGAAGATCCTCATCATCTGGAACCTTAAGGACCATACGCTCCGGTTTACTGCGCTCCAGAAAAAGATGCATAACGTGAACTCGAAGACCATCACGACGCATCTCCGGGAACTGGAGGACCTTAAGATTATTTCAAGGGTGATGTATCCTGAAGTTCCGCCCCGGGTTGAGTATTCCCTGACGGAATACGGCAAAGGCCTTCTCCCGGTATTCAGTGCCATGCGAACCTGGGGCCTGCAGTACCTGGAAAGCGAGGGAATACCTGCAAAAAAATGTTAGGACGACTGGCGCGGACGAAGGGGTCAGGAGGGCCAGGGCCGGCGGTACCTCTTGCATTCCGGGGCGAAGGGTGCCCTCCACCTGATCCCATCCGGGCCCAGATTGAGCCCCGATTGGTGTCCGACACGGCCAAAAGAAGCCCGTATCGGGCTCCGTTTAAAAATAAGCCCAAATCGGCCGTATTTTTGCAATCTGACAAAATAAAACGTTCACGTATTGAGATTTTAAGGGCAGATCTCAAGGCAAATGGGTTTTTGGTTGATCCCGGAAACAGTGGCCGCCAGAACGCGAATATGAGGCCGCAAAGGGCATTATATGGGGCTCAATTTTTGCGTATTTTTGCAAAATAAGGGCTATATGGGTGCGGATACTCATGTCTGGGAATCGGGCGATTTTACGGGCGTATTTTCATGGGTACCCTGTGGGAATCGCATGTGTGATCTCCACCTCCTGATTTTACCGTGAGTCTACCCCATAAGGCGCTGTGGCGTTTATCCCGTTTGATGGTGGCAGTAAAGATCTTTTTATCATGATGCTCCGGAGCCGGTGCTTCTTTCCAGCACTTTCCAGCACGTTTCCAGTTTTAGCTGGAAGCAAACCGGGCTCAGTGCATTTCTCTTTTGGAGAACCGGTGCATCTTTACGATTTTCTATTGTTGTTTCCAGCATTTGCAGCAGAATATGAAGACTGGCCTTCACAATTATCCGGTTCACGAAACAGCTCCATAATTTCCGGATTGCTGGAAACATCCTGATCCTTGTACAAAATTATTATTATTAATCATCCTTTTCAGGAACAGGGCACGCTGGATGCTATATTTTATTTCCAGCAAATGATGGAAATATGCTGAAAACCTGCTGCAATGCTGGAAACGACCCGGTATCATAATCCTCCGGCTGGTTTTTCCCGGGCCGCGGAGGGGTACCTCACCCTCAGTGCATGGGGGTATTTCCACATTTCCGGAAAAGTCCGGGCTGCGAGCCCAAGATTTTCAAAAATGATCGGATCGTGAGCTGAGGATTCCGAAAAATGAGCGACACAACATCTGAAGATTTCCAGAAAAGATCGGCAGGCAACCCGGAAATTCCGGAAAAAAATGAGCCGGGTCCGACCGATCCGTGCAACGGGTCGCCCCGGCAGTTTGCGTGTGGGAAGGGTCGGCGGGCCTCCGCACACAATCCCGGTCCCAGTACTTCACTCATTTTATCCCGTCCTTGAGAAGAACGTAAGATCCAGACAGGCAGCGGGCGCCACGGACCGGATGCCTGAAATGGATATGATTTCCTTTCTGGTCATTCACGAACGAGTCTGGTTAGTTCCACTGCCCGTGGGTACATCGTCGGGGTTTCCGTTTTTCCAGATCGTGCAGCCATGGAGGTTTGATAATGTTGAGTTGTCCGGCATGAGATTACCCCAGAAATTGATCGCGCTGCCATGGGGTGCCAGGCATTGGTGGAACGATGAACTGTTGATGTGGAGCACCCCTATGGTGAAGATTCCGCCGCCATCTACCGCTTCGCAGATGGAGAATATGGAGTTGTCGACGGTGGTCGTTCCAGCGGAACAGATCGCGCCGCCCGACAACAATGCCGAGCAGCTGGTGAATGTGGAGTTGTCGATGGTTGTCTGTCCCTTGGCATAGATTGCGCCGCCATTGCCTTCGCCTGAGAGCCGTTTGTCTTCGCCTGAGGGCCGTTTGTCTTTGCCTAAGAGCCCAGTTGCCAGGCAGCCGGTGAAGGTGGAGCCGGACACGGCAACGGGCTGGTCGTCGCGTGAGTAGATTGCGCCGCCATCATCTGCCTTGCAGGTGATGAACGTGGAGTTACCGATGGTGCTGCCGTGTTCAGAGTAGATCGCGCCCCCTTGGTTTGCCGAGCAGTCACTGAAGGTGGAGCCGTCGATGGTTGTCGGTCCCTTGGCATAGATTGCGCCACCCGCGGGTTTGTCGAGCTTTTTATCGAAGTTGTCCAAACCATTCGTTGCCGTGCAGTTATTGAAGGTGGAGCCGGACACGGCAAGGGGCTGGTCGCCGACGGAGTCGATCGCTCCGCCCCACCCTGCCGAGCAGTTACTGAACGTGGAGTTACTGATAGTGCCGCCGTGTTGAGAGTAGATCGCGCCGCCCTGGACATCAAGTCCGGCGGTGCCGGTTTCATAATCTGTCGAGCAGTCACTGAAGGTGGAGCCGTCGATGGCAAACGTTCCCCGGGTATAGATCGCGCCGCCTGCATTGTTCGTAGTAGTAGTTGCCTTGCAGTTTATGAAAGTGGAGCCGGACACGGTAATGGAATTGTCTCCGGAGGAGTAGATTCCGCCGCCATAATATGCCAGGCAGTCACTGAAGGTGGAGTCGTCGATGGTTATAGCTCCCCCGGCATTGATCGCGCCGCCTCTGCTATTAGAAAACCCGGTTGCCGAGCAGTTGTTAAAGGAGGAGCCGGACACGGAAAGGGGCTGGTTGCCGACGGAATCGATCGCTCCGCCCCACCCTGCCGGGCAGTTATTGAACGTGGAGTTACTGATGGTGCCGCCGTGTTCAGTGTAGATCGCGCCCCCTTGGTTTGCCGAGCAGTCACTGAAAGTGGAGCCGTCTATGGCAAGCGGTCCCTTGGCACTGATTGCGCCGCCTTCACCGCTCAAAGCCTCATGATTAGTTTCCTTGCAGTTATTGAAGGTAGAGCCGGACACGGCAAGGGGCTGGTCGCCGACGGAGTCGATCGCTCCGCCCCACACTGCCGAGCAGTTATTGAAAGTAGAGCTGCCGATGGTGCTGCCGTGTTCAGAGTAGATCGCGCCCCCTTGGTTTGCCGAGCAGTCACTGAAAGTGGAGCTGTCGATGGCAAGCGTTCCTTTGGTATAGATCGCACCGCCCCAGCTGGTGGTGAGGGTGGCCTTGAAGTTGGTGAATGCGGAGTGGTGTATGGTGACATTTCCGATAGCATTGATCGCGCCGCCATAGCCCCCGCACCCGTTCTTCAGCGACAGGTTGTCGACAACGAAACTGTTGCTGTTCGAAGAAAACATCCATGAACCCTGCGCATCGATGATCGTGTTTGCCGGGTTCCCGCCAGCTGCCGTGTTTGATGTGAGGCGGATATCCTTTGAGACCGTGATCCTGTTCTGGTAATACGTCCCCGGGTCGAGGACGATAATGTCGCCAGCGGAAGCCTTGTTGATCGCATCCTGGAGCGAATTGCCAGAATTGATCACCACCATAGTTGCCGATACCGGTGCCACCATGACAAACAGCGCAATAACCAACAATCCTGCCAGAATCAGGCCCGACCGTGTAAGACCCATCTGCTTCTCCTCCATCTGAATGCAATCCATAATCTTAACCTTGCGTAAAATCGGCACAAAAGGATATAGTCACGTCGTTGAGTGAAAAAAATTTGCAGTTATTGATCACGGACGTCTGCACTATACCGGCCCAAAAGACCCCTCTGATGGGTGTAGGGGGGGTGGGTAATATCTTATGATCTAAAGTAAACCGCCGTCCTCACTCCCCCTGCATCGGCCCACGGTTGCACCGTCATCTCGAACCGGGGCCATTTTCCCGGGTCTCCGGTCTCACGGATGGTGATACCGGTGAATGAACGGGAGATCTGAAAAAAGGCAGATGGGTTTTGACTTAAAAATTTTCTGATTGGAGAGGCTCATCAGGGAGGTATTTATCCTCGCCAAAACTGATTTAGTATATCAATACCTGTGGAATGTGTAACCCGGTTAGACATCATCAGGGTTTTTTTACCCCGACAAAAACCCGGGCCCCGCCGATGCGGTCCTCATGAATCACCACAGGAACACAAAGTCGGTTGGGAAATGGTTGCAAAAGCACCGTGGCACCGATGATTGCACGCGTGAGCAAAACCTAACGTATGAATGGTGTAATTATGGGCGAAGATCGAGAACAGAGTGAGGAAAGGACGCCCGGCTGCCAAGTGCCCGGTCTGCGTGATTTTACCGGTGAATCCTGTCGATCCCCGACAAAGAGAGAAGTTGCCGGTAACCTGGAAGATGTGGTCTTCCTTGAGTCGGGTGACGAGAAAACGCAGGATATCCTACGAGCGATCTCCCACCAGACTGCAGGGGGCATAGTCCAGATCCTGTCCTCGGGAGGGCCGCTCAACCTGTCGGATATTGCCGACCGGCTGGAAATTTCCCTGAACGCTGCCAAGTATCATATCGCGAATCTTATGAAAGCCGGAATTCTGGAGATCTCCAGGACCCGGTACAGCGTTAAAGGGAAAAAGGTCAAGATCTACTGCTTGAAAAACCAGGTCTTTATCGTTTCCCCTACGGTAACCAGTACCTATCAGCTCAGGCAAGCCGTAGTGAAACACCGGGCTGAACTCGGAGTCCCCGTCCGGATAATTCTGAAATGTGATAAAGCCGGGAGAATAACATTCTTCAATGAATCCGGCCACCGGTTTTTCGGCTTCGCTCACGATGAAATTATCGGAAAACCACTGATAGGAACCATTGTCCCGGACAGGGAATCGAGCTCAGACCGCGATCTCGAATATATGATTAAAGAGATCCTCACTCATCCCGAAAACTACACAGCCAATGAAAATGAGAATATCACCAAAGACGGGACCCGGGTCTGGATCCGGTGGAGTAACAAACCAATCTACGATGAAAAAGGTGAATTGATTGGGATGTTCAGCATCGGCACGGACATGACCGAGAACAAAGCGGAAGAAGAATCGATCTTCCAGGCAGACAAAGATATTCTGACCTGAAATTCGCCCTACAAGCAAGATATGGTTTAAGGGGACCCAATAACTCGTTTCCTACAAGAATTTTCCTTGTGCCTCCCGGTTCCGGAGAAGCACGGATTCGGTACCGTTCCGGCCCGGTAGGGGGGCACCCCCTCCTCCTTTAGCGCCCGGAACAGCACAAGCCTCTTGAAAAACAACACCCGAAATAATGAAAGATACCATGCCATCTGGACGCGGGACCCGGTCGAAGGGCACAAAAGGCACAACGAAATCCGGAATAACCTATACGCCGTCTTTAGCGGACTCCGATCCGGGACACCCGCCGTTCACCGTTCCGGTATTCTATAAATTCACCATCTGGTACAGCTGCGCAATTGCCGTCAGCGTTTTGAATCCCTTGTCCGTGATGATGTAATCCCCCCGCTCGTGCCGCTGGAGGATCATGCCGGCATCGGTAAGTTTCCGGATATGAAAAAGGAGGTTTCCGCCACGGAGACCGGTCAGCTGGGAGATGTCCGAAAACGTCCTCGTGCCGGTGGCAAGCGACCTGAGGATCTGGAACCGGGGCGGGCTCGATATGGGTTCGAGAAGATCTTTTACAACCTCATCATCGGGTATACCGGTAAGATCAGCGGCAGTCCCGTTTACCTCGTGGTAAATACCTAGAGTCTGCATCAGGCCCACCTGGTTCTCGAAGAGCCGGCCGAGCTCATCAAAGCAGATACCGCACTCATCTTTCTTTCCTTTACTCCGAAGCGTTGTCATCTTTTCCCGATACGACCGGATCAGGTCTTCTGAAACCGTACCCTCCGCGATATGACTGGCTGAGTTCTCAAGGAACTGGGTAAAGATACCAAAGCAGGTTGTCTTCATGGGACAGTCGGCCACCATCCTGGCGGAGAGATCGGTCTTTGCCGCACCGATCTGCTGGTCCGCACATGCACCACCGTACTCTTTTCTGATCCCGCCAAGGACTGCATCCACATGCTGCTGATTCGCCCTCTCGACAAACCGTTTCAGATCCGTCCGGAGCCCCGAGATCTCAGTCTTTAATTCGCGGATCTCTGTCAGTGTTCCTGCTGTGGTCCCCATGATATTCCCCTCCGTATCGGTCCTGACCGGTAATGACCGTATGGGTCATTATTCTGTATCAGAACCCGTTTGTATATTTTTATGACGCTCATGTATATATCAATAACTTAACAACCGTTATCCGGTGAAAAAAATGCCTACATGGAACCACACAGGAAAAGAAGTATCGAAGGCAAAGGCTGAAGAATCCCTCAAGGCGATAAAGGGCGCATGTTTCGGATGCGGAACTCACAATGCAGATTGCTCGATCGCAAAAGCAGCCGGTGAGATCTCCGTCATGATGGGTAGTGAGCCGTCAGTAAA